>ERZ869936.1371-NODE-1371-length-17691-cov-4.751021_pt1 | contig 17691 bp, 20 predicted proteins | sample MGYA00520876_ERZ869936 | MGnify/ENA primary metagenome ERZ869936 (study PRJEB32218, sample SAMN09650985) | biofilter metagenome | isolation source: enrty point of leading RO module | place: Saudi Arabia: Thuwal, RO plant located on Red Sea | collected 2016-02-17 ...
TTTGTATCTCCGATCTTGTTCAGAGCATCATCGAACATGCTTTTTGCATCTCCGACCTTGTTCAGAACATCATCGACCATGCTTTTTGTATCTCCGATCTTGTTCAGAGCATCATCGAACATGCTTTTTGCATCTCCGATCTTGTTCAGAGCATCATCGTTCATACTTTTTACATGAAGCTTGATACTTTTTACACCAACGTTCATGCTTTTTACATGAACCGTGATGCTTTTTTGGTGAACGATGATGGTTTTTACATGAAAGAACAAGAAAAAAGGACTATTTCTGTTATTAGATTACTCCTCTCTCGCAAGCGTCCGCTTGTGAGAAAAGAAATATTTTGAAAAATAGGCACAAAATTATTACGTTTGGTAGAGTGAGCAGAGCATATAAATTCAGAAACCAAGAAAAGCCCTACTTCATAACCTTTACAGTTGTTAATTGGGTTGACTTATTTACTAGAAAAGAGTATAGTTATATTTTGATAGATAGTATAGCTTATTGTCAGAAAGAAAAAGGACTTATTGTTTACGCTTGGGTAATTATGCCAAGTCATGTTCATATGATAATAGGAACAAAACAACAAAAAATGGAATTCATAGTCAGGGATTTGAAGAGCTTTACTTCCAGAAAACTTAAAGAAGAAATAAAACATCATCCTCAGGAAAGTAGGAAAGAGTGGCTAACACGAATGTTTGAAAGTGAAGGAAAAGCTAATTCAAATAATGTAAACTGGCAATTATGGCAACAAAATAATCAGCCGATAGAACTATGGGATAATCATATGATTGACACAAAATTAAACTACATTCATAATAATCCTTTAATGTCGGGTATAGTAAACAAACCTGAAGATTATGTATTTAGTAGTGCAATAGATTATTCAGGACAAAAAGGTTTAATAGATGTTGAATTGCTTAATTAAATATACTCACAAGCGGACGCTTGCGAGAGAGGGGGTAGTACCAAGATTTGGTGGATTGCCACCAAGTTGGATATTTGTATTTCCGCCAACACGCCAATCTTGTGCAGAAACTGAAATCGTAAGCAGGTACAAAGCAAGTGTACCTACAAGTTTTAAGTTTAAATGTTTCATTGGTTATTGTTTTAAGAGTTTATAATTAATTGATTGGTTGCCTGATTTTATGTTAATTAATAAAATGCCCTTGCTAAATGGGGTTGCATCAATGGTTTTACTGTCGGCATTAATGTTCTTTTTTTCATAGATATTTTGTCCAAGAGCATTGTATATAATTAAGTCGTAAGGCTCTTTAAAAGCTTTATTGATATGAAAATAATCCACTATAGGATTAGGATGAATATTAAAATTATCCTTTAGTTGCTCCTCTTGAACTTTAGTATAAATATAGTTAGCACAAAAAGATGAATCTGTAGAAACACAAATATTGTCAATGTAATAATAAGAATAATTAACATTATAATTACTCACCTTTACTACAGTAGTTGTTTGCCCTCTATTAAAGTTTCCAATTATTATATAATTTTCGTTACCGTTTGCAGTAAAAAAACCATTTACTTTAGTCCAGTTAGTTTTATCTGTAATTATACTATCATTAAATTCTACCTGAGGAATAAATGATAAAGTAGTATCCATTGAATTATCAGTTATTTGATTAGCGGAAAAATAAGCCCCTAATTCTTGAATAGCATAATCAGTGGAGTCAGATAAACTAACATAAAAAGAGACCCAATATTTTTGTCCGGAAGTAAGTGACTGTTGTAATTGAACTTGTATATATTCTCTATAACTGTATATACTTTGTGTGTCGTAAACACCAATTCCGACATATGCATTACCAGAAAGAGCTAATTGACTTCCTAAAAGATTATTAGGAACATTTGCATCTCCGATATTACAAGTATTCAAATAATCAGGTGAACCTTGTGTGGGAGAGTTCCAATCACTCACACTAAAATCACCAAAGACGGATGGGCAACTCACCGTATCTTCAAAGCTTGGGTTAGGTACAAGGTTTGTTTGGGCTTTACTAATTAAGGATGCAAAATTTAGAATTAAAAATGAAAGAAGTAGTTTTTTCATTTCTGAAAATTAGGTCTTTTTTTTCATTTTGTCAATAGCTAATACTTTAATTAATAGTTATTTATTTATAAATATATTTGTATAAAAAGCAGTTGCTTTTAAATATGCCTATATAACCCAAACAAATTTTAAATCATCATACTTATTCCTATTTTTGAAGTCTAAAGCATACAATTGAAAGATAAAGTAGCAATAATTACAGGTGCTTCATCCGGCATAGGTTTAGAATGTGCCAAGTATTTCTCTAAAAAAGGAATGAAGCTGGCATTGGCCGCACGTAGCCTGGATAAGCTAAATAAGGTGGTGGAGGAAATAAAAGCAAGCGGTGGAGAAGCTATTGCCATACCAACGGATGTTACGGTGGTAAAAGACTGTGAGCGCATGGTGGACGAAACGCTAAAGGCTTTCGGAAGAATAGATGTATTGGTAAACAATGCGGGTATTTCCATGCGTGATTTATTTATTGATACCGAAATTGAAGTATTTCAGCGGCTCATTGAAACCAATTTAATGAGCGCTATTTACTGTACCAAATTTGCCTTACCTCATTTGTTAAAAACCAAAGGTAGTGTGGTGGGTGTTTCATCTATTGCGGGTTATCATGGTTTACCCGGAAGAACGGCTTATTCGGCTTCTAAATACGGTTTGCAAGGTTTTTTAGATGCTTTGCGTAGTGAAAACAGAGAAACAGGTTTGCATGTATTGGTAGCTTGTCCCGGATTTACGGCTTCCAATATTAGAAACTCTGCTTTAAAAGGAGATGGGACCTTGCAAAAAGAATCACCCAGAATTGAAGAAAAAATGATGCAGCCGGATGATGTGGCTCGAAAAATATACAATGGTATTGTAAAGCGTAAAAGGCGTGTTGTCATGACTTTTGAATGTTTGTCGGCTGTTTACATTGGCGTAAACTTACCTGCTTTAACTGAAAAGGTGATTTACAATAAAATGAAAGCCGAACCCGATTCTCCCTGGATGATGAAAAAGTGGGAGGAAGATAATCCGTCATGAGACTGTTTTTAGCCGGCTTTATGGGTTGTGGTAAAACCACCGTTGGCAAAGAGTTGGCAAAAGAGCTCAACTTTCCTTTTTTTGATTTGGATGAAGAAATTGAAAAAGCTGCCGACCAATCCATTTCCTCTATTTTTAGTGAATATGGTGAAGAATACTTTAGAGAGCTTGAAGCTCAAAAGTTGAGGGATACTATGTTGTTAGAAGAAGATGTGGTATTGGCATTAGGTGGTGGAACTCCTTGTTATTATGACAACCTTTGGGCCATGCAGTCGGAAGGGAAAATTATTTATTTGCAATGTTCTACCGATACCTTGTTCGAACGTTTGCAAAAAGAAAAATCACAACGACCTTTAATTAGTGATAAAGAAGATGACGAGTTGTTTTCATCTATTGAAAAATATCTTTCGCTTCGTGAAAAGTATTATCAGCATGCCGACTTAATTGTAGATTGCAACGGTAAGTCAGTAGAGGAAATTGTGGAAATTATTAAAACTGTTTTCCTCTAACCAATTCTGCTGCAAAAGGGCAGTTGATGTTTTTTACCGTATAGCTGCTTGTGGTAGAACTGGAGTTGTCAACGCTTAAATCATTATCACTTAATCCCATGGCAGAGAGTTCTGCGGTTAAGTTTAACGCTCCGTTTTTTTCAATGTCAATTTGAATTTCGGTAGCATAAAAAAGCGTTTCAATAATCAAAAAATTCCTGATTCTCTCTTTGTATCGGGTAAAGTTTTTTTCTTTAAGCACTTCTAATTCCTTTACAATTTTTCTGCGAATAGGTCCTGTGAGTCGCTTGCTTTTTACGCCTTTAAAGCTGAACTGTTTTACTTTGCTGGCTTCTACTTTACCCGCAAGATTTAAGTTGATGCCGGGAATTTGTAAATCACTTTCGTTATTAATTCCGCTGTTGATGACCATATTCGGAAAAGAAGCATTTTCAAAAGCTACGTTTTTTAGTTCATTATTTAATGCTACAATTTCCGATTCAGGTATTTCAAATACATCGGCAATGGTGTAGTTTTTAAAGTCTAACGATTGAAAGATAAGACCTTCCCAATCCATTATTTCACCAATTTTTACATCAGAAGTAGAGTAGGGTAATAAATCTACACCATATTCTCTTTCAAATTCTTTTCTGGTTAATTGTGCCATGTTTTTGTTTTAAATATAACTTTTTAGTCTATAAGTGAAAAGTCCAACCCATTCATGCAGAATAATATACCAGTCTTGAAAAGCAGACAGACTGGGTAACAATAAATGGTCGAAATTGTACTTTCTTGGTCCTGCTTTGTAATCTACCGGATAAATAATGCTGTTAATTCCTTGTTTATCGAAACAAGCCTTAGCCCTTGACATGTGGTAAGCAGAAGTTACCAAAAGAATTTTTTCATTTTCCAAGCCCAACTGTTTTAGTACTGCCTTTGTATAAAGCGCATTCTGAAATGTATTTTTAGAAAATGGTTCATTAATTATTTTATCTGTATTGATGTTTAAGTCTTTGATGAAATTTCGGGCAATGGTAGATTCTTTCATTTCGGGCATACTTAAACTACCCGAGCCACCACTTATAATCATATATTGATTCGTATTTTTTTGGTGTTCTTTTAAGCCGTGAAGTAATCGGTCTATCGATTCTGCAAAGCCCGTTAATTCTGTGTTTTGGTCATACGAAACAAAACCGGCTAATACTACTATGGCTTTGTAATCTTCAGTAATCGTTTGGTGCTTTGGCTCAAGACAATTCATCACCTCAGTACTAATGAAAGAGTTTGAAAAAAAGTAAAAAGCACTAAGTGTAATAATGATTCTTCTTTTTTTGTTTTTAGCAAAAATGCAAGAAATCAACAACAGAAACACCCATGTAATGGGGCTTAACATAAAAGTGAATAATTTTGAAATGATAAAAAACATTTATCCGTTAATTTTTTTTGCCAGTTTTAATGAAGCCAGTATTCTATCAGGAATAGCAACTCCTTCAATATAATTTCCTGAAATATAAAAATCGTTGTTTTGTTCTTCAAACTTTTTGACTTCTTTTATAATGCTTTCATGATTGAGATGAAACTGAGGAATAGCATTTTTCCATAAGTGTGAGTGTTCAAAGTCAATATCTCCTTTTATGGAAAACAAAGCCTTAAGTTCATTAAAGACAGTTTGTTTTATTTCTTCTTGATCTAATTCAAGTAGGCTTTTATCTCTTTCACCGCCTATCATAACGGTCATCAAATGTTTATCTTTTGGCGACTTAGCGGGAAACAAATCACTATTAAAAATAATGCCCAAAAAATGATGTTTATCCATTGCTCTGGTGAGAACACCAAATCCTTGTGGTTTTTGCATTTCGCTTTTTGGTATAGCCATTTGCCAAACATAAATAGGAGAGTAGTGAACTTCATTTAGAAATGATAAACTATTATTAACATTCGCTAAAGCATGAGCAGGAAGGCAAGAAATCACCTTATCAAAGACTAAAGGTTCTTGACTGCTTTTAAATTTTAACTGAAAAACTTCTCCTTGTTTTGAAACGGATTCTATTTCTTCCTTAAACTGTATGTTAATGCCCTTTGCCAGCTTTTCTAAAAATGATTGAAAACCGTTTTTAAAAGCAATGATTTTATTTAGTTCGGGTTTTCTTCTGTTTCTTTTAAAGTGTTTGATAATACTTCCTGTTTGCTGGTGCGCTTCCCAAAGTATCGGAAAACCATATTTAACACTCATGTTTTCAGGATTGCTGGCATAAATACCTGTACAAAAAGGAACAAATAAGTTGTGATAGATTTCTTCTCCAAAATGATTTACAACAACTTCTTTAACGCTTACTTGTTCATCTAATCGACCAGGTTTGATAGAGAATTCTTTAAGCAACTTTAAAATACTTGAAAGGCTAATCAATGAATTTCCAAAAAGCGATAAGGGAGACATCGGTGCTTTTACAAATTTATTCTTCTTGAGTATGTATCTATTTTTAGCTAAATCAGAAGGATAAATCAAATCATCTTTTGCTACTTTGTTTATTAATTCTAAAACCTCTTGGTATTTTAATTGAACGGTGTTGGGGCCTAACTCAAAAGCATATTCATTTACTTTTTTGCTCTTCACACATCCGCCTATTGCATCACTTTTTTCAAATACAGTTACTTCATACTTTTCTTTATCTAGATAATAAGCTAAGCTTATACCGCTAATTCCTGCTCCGAGTATGGCAATTTTCTGTTTCACTAAATGTATTTAAAGCATAAAGATAATTCTTGATTTATGTTTTAAAAATGAAAGAATTAAGCTATTGAAAATCAGTTTATTTTAAAATATTTTTTAAAAACCGTGCAACCTTTTTTTGATATGTTGTCATTAGGGTGTAAATCAAAAAAACAAACATGAAAAAGATAATACTACCCATTGCGTCCTTTTTAGTTTTAGTAAGCAGCTCGTGTGTACGTATATACGATTCGCCAAATTATCATATAGTATCGGAAACTCGCTCGGTCAATCCGTTTACTAAGATTTTATTAAAAAACTCAGGAGACGTATATGTTGACCAAAACACTTATTACTCTGTAAAAGTAGAAGCATCGGAGAATAAAATAAAAAATGTATCTACCAGTGTATTTGGAGGTAAGTTGGTGATAGATGGAAGTGATATGAAAAAAGCTAGCATTACTGTTGATTCCTTATATGAAATAGAAAATCAAGGGTCTGGGGATATTTACACTGAAACTATAATAACCGATAATTTTTATATCAATTCTCAAGGCTCCGGAAATATTGATGCCAATATTGTTGCTAATTATTCTATGTATTGTGATGTTTTTGGTTCAGGTAAGGTTTATTTGTATGGAAAATCTAACTATCAAGATGTGCTATTAAAGGGTAGTGGTAATGTTTTTTCATCTTCACACCATACAGATTATTGTAAAGTTTTTTCAAATGGTAGCGGAGATGTGTATGTAAACGTAAGAGACACGTTAGAAGTATCTATTGAAGGTAGCGGAAATGTTATTTATAAAGGAAGCCCTGTGATTATTGCAACCATTTCAGGCTCAGGAAAATTAATTAAAAATTAAAATTGATGAATATGAAAACGACAAGCTTATTTATTGCTCTTTTCTGTTCTGTATTAATTTACGGGCAGACCGAAGAAGTAATTATTAATTACAGTTCAACTAATGAAACGACTGAACAACCGAAAACAGAAGAACCTAAGAAGGAGAAAAGAGATGTTCAGACTTTGTTTAATCCCGGAAAATTAACGGGTTTTAACGGAGGACCAATATGGAAATCAGGAGTATTGAATGATCAAATGTCTTTTTGGTCAGGCGGGTACTTAGTGATTGGAGTCGACCATAAATTAAATATTGGCGGAGCAGGTTATGGTCTTATCTCAAATGTAAACTCTAATTATGTTGATTACAATGGTAATGGTGGATATGTTTTTGAAATGGCATATGGTGGAGTACTTATCGAGCCGGTATTATGGGATGATAAACTGGTTCACGCTACCATTCCAATTTTATTAGGTGGGGGAGCAGCTTCAGCATCAAATGTTAGAATCTATGATTTAGGATGGAATGGATATAATGATGCTACGGCTTTTTATGTGGCTGAGCCCGGAATAAACATGGAATTAAATGTATTTAAGCATTTACGTTTAGGCTTAGGGGGAAGCTATCGATTGGTAAGTGGTTCAAGCTTAATTAATACAACCGATTTTGACTTAAGTGGGTTTAATGGTAATCTTTCGCTTAAATTTGGCTGGTTTTAATCAACAAAATTGTCCGAACATACTATTGACATACATAAAGAATTAGTCAATCGTTGCAAAAACGGTGATAAAAAAGCGCAACAAGAATTGTATATGAATTATTCTTCGGCAATGTTTAGTGTGGCAAATAGAATTCTCTGCAACAGAGAAGAAGCTCAGGACATATTACAGGAAAGCTTTTTAGATGCTTTTATGAAAATGAGAAGCTTTAGAGGGGACAGTTCTTTTGGATTTTGGATGAAGCGGATTGTGATTAACAAATCAATCAATCGTTTAAAGAAGAACAAGGCGATAAATGTTGAACTTACTGAAGATATTTATGTTGCAGATTCTGAACTGGAAAATGAAGATGAGATGGAGTATACAGTTGAGGATATTAAAAAAGCTGTGAATTTATTACCTGATGGTTATCGTTTAGTATTTCAATTATATGCCTTTGAAAATATGCCTCACAAAGAAATTGCTGAACAATTGGGAATAAGTGAGCAGACCTCAAAGTCTCAATATAGTAGAGCAAAAAACAAAATTAGAGAGCTAGTTATACAAAACTAATGAATATGGAAAAAGACAATTTAAAAAACTTCATTCAGAAAAATAAAGCTCAATTTGAAGATGAGTTTGACCCAAAACAAGGGTGGAGTGAGTTAGAACAAAAGCTTCCTTCTGAAAAAGGAAATAAGGGTTTTTATTGGATGAAAATAGCTGCGGCAGTTCTAGTTATTTGTAGTGTAGGCGTTTGGTTAATGTATCAGCAAAGCAATAAATCGAACATGATGCCCGAGCAAATAGTTTGTTCACCTGAAAATGCCTCTCAAGTATCGCCTGAATTATTAGAGGCAGAATATTATTATCAAACAGTGGTAAATGAAAAGATGAAACAGGTGCAGCAGCTTACAGATGATAGAACAGTGTTAGCAGATGTCGAGCACTTGAATAAAGAATATGATGAACTAAAACAAGAAATGTGTGAATGGTTAGATGATGAAAAAGTGATGGAAGCCATTAAAAAGAACTACCAACTGCGCATTGAAATAATGGACAATATTATTAAAGAACTTAAAGCATAAAAGATGAAAAAGATTTATTTAATATGTACTACACTTTTTGTTTTTAGTGGTTTGTTTGCTGCTGAAGATGATTATGAGAGTACAAAAACTATTATAAAAACAGTTGGTGTTTCTAAAGGAGCAACAGTTGAAGTTTATAATAAATACGGAAATATCCATGTCAATACATGGCAAAAGGATAGTGTGAAAATAGTAGTAGATGTATCTTCGGTTTCTTCTAAAGCTATTTATGCTGATAAGCAATTAGACAGGGTTAGAATAAATATTAGTAATGTTACCCATTTTGTAGTTGCAAAAACTATTTATGGCTCTACCAGTTCTATTGACCAGGCCGTTAGCGATATTTTAGATTTAGGACGTCAGCTAATGAGTTATCAATCTAAAGTTACTATTAACTATACCTTGTTTGTTCCTAGTTATATCGATTTAAAAATCGAAAACCGTTTTGGAGATGTTTACATTCCGGCTATTGACGGCAAAGTATTTATCGACCTTTCTTACGGTGATTTAAAAGCCAAGGAAATTAAAAATGCAGGAGATGTATCTATAAAATACTCTAACGGAAGTTCAATTGATAAAGTATCAAGCGGAAAGTTAAAAATTAGTTATTCGGATATGATTTTTGAAGAATTGGTTGATGTAGATTTAGAGTTGCGTTCATCTGATATTATGATCAATCATGCAGCTAAAATATTGCTTACCTCTAATCATGATAAAATTACAATTAGTGATTTAGGCGTAATTGAAGGAACTATAAACTTTACAAACCTTAAAGTATATCAGGTAGAAAAAAGCATGAATCTTAATACAAAATACGGAGATGTTTATGTTAGTAAATCATTACCAAGTTGCACAGCAATAAAACTTAATGGTTCTTATACAGATTATGCGATTAATTTATCTCAAGAGTCCTCAGCAACAATTTCTGTTACAAATGATGCTTCTAGTGTCATTATGCTTCCCACAAAAGCAGAAATCAGTAATCAGTCTTCTTCACAAGAGTTTAAAGTAGTTGAAGCAAAACTGGGAGCAGGTGCAACAAGTATTTCTATTATGGTAAAATCAAGTGATGTAAAGATAACCAGACAATAATTGTAAATTTGCTCGTTATCAATTATCTATGAGTAAACTTATTGCTTTTGCGGTAGCCATGTTTTCTGGCTACCTTTTGTTTTCTCAAAACATTACTGTTAGCGGTAACGTAAAGGATGTTGCTAGTGGTGAAGATTTGCTTTTTGCCACTGTATATATTAACGGAACCAGTATTGGAACTTCCACCAATGAATACGGCTTTTTCTCTATTACATTTGATGAATCTAAAGTGCCGGGAGAAACTATAGAGTTGGTCGTATCATATATTGGCTACGGAACAATTAAACAAACTCTTGAGAAGGGGAAAAATCATAAACTTGAACTGAAGCTAAAGTTTGAAGAAAATAATTTGGATGTTTTTGAGGTTTCTGCCGAAAAAACGAAGGCGGAGGATAATCTGAACTCCACTCAAATGAGTGTTATTCAAATTCCCATGAAGCAGATTAAAACTATTCCCTCTATTGGTGGTGAAGTAGATATTATTAAAGTGATGCAACTAATGCCCGGAGTTGCCGGTGGAACAGAAGGTACAACAGGAATGTTTGTGAGGGGTGGAGATGCCGATCAAAATTTGGTTCTTTTAGATGAAGCAACCGTTTATAATGTCGGGCATTTGTTTGGCTTTTTCTCTGTATTTAATCCTGATGCAATTAAGGATATGACCATGATAAAAGGTGGTTTTCCGGCCAATTATGGCGGACGGCTTTCTTCTATTTTGGATATTCGGATGAATGACGGTAACCTGAATAAATTTCATGGTTCAGGAGGAATTGGTTTGCTTTCATCTCGCATTACCTTGGAAGGTCCGGTTATAAAAGATAAAGCAGCTTTTGTGGTGGCCGCACGTAGAACTTACATCGACCAGTTTTTTAAACTTTTTAATGTAGTGCTACCTTATTATTTCTATGATTTAAACTGGAAGTTTAACTACAAAATATCGGATAAAGACAGAATTTTCTATAGCGGATATTACGGTAACGATGTTCTGAAATTTGATAATAGCGACTTTGATGAGCCTGATTCGGCTCAGTCTGTTTTCGGGTTTGGCTTTCAGTTAGGAAACTTGACGAATACAGTAAGGTGGAATCATATTTATAATGATAAAATGTTTTCTAATGTTTCATTAATTACCACCAAGTTTAATTATGACATTAACGGAAAATTGGATGCCAATAATCTTCTAATCAAATCAAAAGTTACAGATGTGGGAGTAGTGGGTGATTTCAATTATTTTAAAGATGAAAGAACTACAGCCAAGTTTGGAGGAAGTGTGGTTAATCATTCTTTTCGACCAAATATAATTAGTACAGCCGGAGAGATTTCTGAATTTTTAGGAGACAGGGAAGGAGATAAGATTGATTTTCAAGAATTGGGTATTTATGGAAATGTAGATTATGACTTAATTCCTTATGTTTTAAAAGTCAATTATGGTTTGCGGTTATCTGGAGCAGTTGTAAAAAATCATGTGTATGGAGGAATAGAACCAAGGGTTTCAGTAAAATACTCTCTAACTGAATATAGCTCATTAAAAGCAAGTTACTCCAGAATGAAGCAATATATGCACCGTGTGTCTAGTAGTACGGTTTCTTTACCCACTGATTTGTGGTATCCGGTAACGGACAGTGTTAAACCGCAGCGAGCCGACCAGATTGCAATTGGTTATAACAAAGTATTTAAAAAAGCTAACCTAAACTTTACTGCTGAAGCTTATTATAAGTGGATGGATAACTTAATAGAATATCGTGAAGGAGCGGTTTTAATTCTTAACGACAATTTTGAAAGTGAATTAGTGCAAGGTAAAGGCGATGCTTACGGTTTTGAATTCTTATTAAAAAGAGATGAAGGAAGATTTAACGGCTGGCTGGGCTACACATTATCATGGAGTACGAGAGATTTTGAAGAGCTCAATCAAGGAAAAACCTATTTTGCTAAGTACGATAGAAGACATGACATTTCTGTAGTATTAAATTACAAATTGAGTAAACGTTGGAGTTTTTCTGCTGTATGGGTATATTCCACAGGTTATCGATTTACGGCACAAATTGGACAGTATTTAGTTCCTAATCCTGCTTTAAACGGTGTAGATGTAATTCCCATTTATACCGATAGAAATGCCGTTAAAATGTCTCCTTCTCATCGATTAGATTTGAATTTTGTGCTTGGCCCTAAAAAACAAAAGAAGTTTAATGATGAGTGGCATTTTGGTTGTTATAATTTTTACAACCGTGCTACCCCTTACAAAATTGAAATAGTACCTACAGATGATGGAAGTGTTGGTTATAAATATCAGCAACCCGGCCTGTTTGGCTTTATTCCGTCCATAGCCTATAACTTTAAATTTTAAGAAAATGAAGATATTTAAGTTAGTAGTTATTTTGTTTAGTGTACTTTTAGTTTTAACTAAATGTACTCCCAAACCATTGGATATTGAACTTCCACAGTTAGAACCAAAGTTGGTGATTGCTTCGCAGGTTATTCCCGGACAAATTATGTTGGTAACAGTAACGAAATCATTTGGGGCGTTAGAATATCAACAAAATGATGGAGATACCACAGGAGCTGACAGTAACCTGTTAGCCCAAATATATGTAGATAGTGCTTTGGTAACCATTTCATATAGAGACAGAACAGATACACTTTTTGGTATTGGAGCGGGAGTTTATGGTAGTATTAATACTCCTCAATACTTGAATGAAGATTATCGCCTGTACGTTTATGATAGAAAATCTGGATTGAGCATTACTTCTACGGCAAGAATGTTACCTTTTGTTGGATTTCAAAACGTAACCGCAGAACGCAAAACAAACGGTCAGTTAAAATATATAGAATCCAAAATAGATTTTACGGATAGGGAGAACGAAGAAAACTATTACATGGTTAATTTTTACGGAAAGGCCGACACTTCCTACAGTGGTAATCTGTTTAGTTATTCTGCTTCGCCTTATCAAACGTTTATTATTTCTGATAAGGAACATACCACTAAAGATATTTCTGTTAGTTATAAATTATATGATTGGGAAGACGATACGCTCTTTGTTTCTCTATCTAATATCAGTAAAGAGTATTACTCTTACTTGGCAGCCAGACTCAGAAACCAAAGTAGTTTAGGGCCGTTGTTAAGTGAGCCCGTTCAATATCCGAGCAACATAGAAAACGGCTATGGATTTTTTACTACGCACTATCCTGCCATACGTATAATGTATGTGCCATAGAAGGGCTTAGAATTACTACTTTTGTGTGGTGTCAATCGCAACAAAAATATTTACTTACAAAGATTATCAACTAGAATACATTGTAATTGGTAGCGGTGAAAAGCAAGTGTTGGCATTTCACGGTTTTGGTAGAACGGCAGAAGATTACAATGCGTTAAAATCACTAAAAGATAAATACACCATTTATTCGTTTAATCTGTTGCATCATGGCAATTCTAAATTTTTAACCGACAAACAAGTCTGGACAAAAGCTGACTTAAAAGAGTTGTTTGAAGCTTTTTTACATCAACATAAAATTGAAACGGTTTCATTTTTTGCCTATAGTTTGGGCGGAAAAGTGGCATTGTGTTTAGCCGAACTTCTACCCAAAAAGGTAAACGAATTGTTTTTGATGGCTCCTGACGGAATTAAGATTAATGTGTGGTATAACTTAGTTACAAAGTTTTGGCTAACGAACGTTATTTACAAGCATTTTATTAAAAACCCTAAGCCTGTGCATTATGTTGCCCGGTTTTTAAAAGCAATCGGGCTGCTGGATAAACGCATTTATAAGTTTGCCTATCATCAAACCAATTCCAAACATAAGCGTGAAATGGTGTATAAAACCTGGATGACTTTTAGAGAATTAAACCCTGATTTAACTGTGGTTGCAAAAAATATTAATGAACAAAAGATAACCACTCATTTGTTTTTTGGGAAGTACGACCGCATTATTTCTGCTGAAATTGCTCACCGACTGACGGACAAGCTAAATGATAATTTCCAACTACATATCTTAGAAACCGGGCACGATTTGGTAAACGAAAAGTTAGATGAGTATATTAAGGATTCACTTTTTGTGATTTAGCCTTATTAGAAAAACAATAATTACTGGTATTGAGATGATGAAAAGAAGAGACGACAATATTATTAATGGATAAGTAATTACTCCATAATGTTCTATAATACTTGGATTTATAATTGATAAAATTTTATAGGAAGCAATAAAGTAAATTATAGAAAAATCAATTAAGCCAACTACTCTGAGGAATTTTGATTGAGTCTTTTTGTATATAAGATATACAATAAAAAAATAAGCAATAGATAAAGCGAAGAATATTATAATAAAATTCATTTTATCGTAAAATTAATTTACTCATTTCCTTACCCAATAATGAATTAACTTCAATCAAATAAATTCCCTTTTGTAAAGTGCTAATGTTTATTTCTGTTTTGTTGGTATTAGGAGCAAGGTTTTCGGTATAAATTCGTTGCCCCAACATATTAGTAATGCTAATACTTTTTATTTCATCAAATGGGTTGTAAAGATCTATGGTTAGTTTATCCGTAGCAGGGTTAGGGTAAATTTTAATGTCTTGGTTGGGTGTTGTGTTTTTCTCATTAACTCCTAAATAAAGGGTATCTAGTTCTGCTATTAACCAAACATCAGGGTCAAAAACTACTGTGTCAGGGTTAAAGCCCAGTTTAAATGAATAAGCTTGTCCGGTATAAGTATGGTTTAGGGTAATAATGGTGTCTTTTCCTTGTCCTTTAAATTGTAAGGGAACATTCATTTCAAAAAAACTAACAGATGGTGAAGAAGGTGTTTGGTTTAACACTACGTAAGTAGTGTCGTTTTGCACGCTCCAGACCACTTGCATAATAGGGTGGCCTTCACCATATACCCAGTCTTTAAAAAACTCTTGTAGGTTTTTGCCGCTAGCTGCTTCAAAATGTGCACGTAAGTCTTCCGTAACAGCATATCCAAAAGTAAGGTTTGGATCGTTTAAATAATTCCGAATGCCTGCAAAAAACGTGCTATCACCAATTTCCCAACGTATCATGTGCAAAACCATAGCGCCTTTTACATAAGATATTCTACCTTCAAAAATACTCCACACATTGGTGGTGTCTCGGTTATAAATGCCTCCCCAAATGGCAGAAGTAATATAATCTACTGCATTTCTTTTCCAGTTGTACCAGTCAGTGTCATGAAACTGTGGCATGTACTCAACGGTCAATCCTTCAAAATAAGTAGCAAAGCCTTCGTTTAGCCAAATATCTCTCCAGGAGCCGCAAGTTACTTTATTTCCAAACCATTGGTGAGCTAATTCATGCGCCATTAAGCTATGTCTGAAATCACTCATAAAACTCATGGTGGTGTGTTCCATTCCACCGCCTCTTCCAAATTGTGCATGGCCGTATTTTTCTTTATGAAATGGGTAAGGCTCAATTAAAGTATCAAATAACTCTAAAATAGGAACAATACCTTGTGATTCTGTGAAAAACTGTGCAGAGTCTTCAGGGTAAACGTAGTTTAGTATTTCTAAATTACCTGTACTTAAATTAGCAAAATGAGAAAACTCAGCGTAATTGGTAATAGCAATGGCAATTAAATAAGCCGGAATAGGATAGCGATGCTTCCAGTGATAAGTAACATTTGTGCCACTTGTGTCAATATTTTGTAAAGTTCCGTTGGAAGCAACTCTATTACCTAAAGTGGTTTTAACTATTATATCTATGGAATCAGCTTTGTCTGAAAGGTGTTGTTTGCATGGCCACCAATCTTGTGCACCAAATGGTTCCGAAAGTGTCCAAATGATAGAATCTCCATTATGAGAGCCTTGCATAAAAGAACCCAACCCACCGGACTGTGGCGTACCTTGATAATACACTTTAACGGAATCAAGGTTAGTAATGCTTGTGGGTAAATTGATTTCGAGAATATTACCTGAAAGATGTGTGAAGCTAATAGCAATACTGTTGTAAATAACAGAATCGACTGTCAAAGCATTCGCTAAATCAAATTGTATTTTATTGATTCCTCCTGCGTCAGGTAAAAAGTAAGTAGTGATTTTTCCTTTGATGTAATTTACCTGTGGGTCAACTTCCCAATAACAATGATGATACTTAATATCGTAATTATCAATGGTAATAGATTTTTGTTGCGGATGATAATGTTTTCCTTCTTGTTCGGCTAGTTTGCATATATCTTCTTGAAAGGAGTTTTGGCCCAAACTAAATAACGGAACTAGCGCAAAAAGGATAAAAAGCCTCATAATAAGCTAAATTACTTAAATTTTATTACTGCTTTTAAGTTCAGCAAATAATATTGTAAGTATAAAAGGAATTGGACTAAGTAATAGGGCTAAAAGCATTCTGAATTGATCGTAAAGGACAGGGTTCTTAAAAATCATATCCAATCCTAAAAAAAATGCGGCTACTATCATTGAAAAAACATAGAAGTAGGAGTAGTACTTTATTACTTTTCGGCTTTTGTAGATATTCCAGACCGCAATAAATGAAGCAATAAAAATTAAGCTTAAAAAGAAAATGGAATTAATCCACTTTAACTTTAGAAGTAATGATTTATCCATATAATACAGGGATTCATACAAAAAATGAAAGCCCAAATAATATTCATGTGAATAACCCGGTAAAAAATATAAGAGGGAGAGTGAGATGCTTGTTCGAAAATAATCGAATAATAAAATGCTTATAAAAGCTAATGAAACAATAGCCCATTTGGCTTTTTTTGATGTCATTTTTTTACTCTTTTTACCCACATTACCCACATAATAAATATGGCAGCATAAATAATTCCGGTGAATGTGAATTTGTGGTTAAATTCAAGTGCTCCGGGTTTGTAGTAATAAATTAAAACTAAAGCTACAATTCTAATGATGTTTAAAATATGTATCACTAAAACTCCTGAGGAAATAAAAATAAGTTTGTCTTTTATTTTTGATTTGAAGCAAAGAATAAACCCTGCATAAAGAGCCATAAGGTTAATAGCGTCACATCTGCTACCAACTCTAACTATTCTGTCTGATGTAATGCCTAGTCTGTCCCAAGAAGAAACGACATCATAGTTAAACAATTCTAAAATAAATGCGCTGGTATCTGTTAAAAGATGAATAAGTAATCTGTCAAAAAAGCCATTTGGTCTGAGCCATAACTCATAAACTACATAGTAAAGAACATAGAGTCCAACGGCTTTTGCTATAAAGAGCAATACCTCTTTGTTCTTGGTAATAATTTTAGATAAGGATTGATTTTTCACACGTAAAATAAAAGTGATTAAAGATACCTAAAAATCTTCAACTACTTTATCATTTGGCTCTACCACTTTTTGATTGAGCGCAGCTACAATAGCTTTGCAAGTGTCGTTAAAGTATCTTTTTTGTCTGAAAGAACCTACCCACTGAATTCCTTTGGAGGCATTGGAAAGAAATAATTCATCGGCATACAAAAGGTTTCCAATGCTAATAGTAGCTTCAAAAACGTTGATTTTTAAATCTTTTGCTACTTCAATGATTTGTTTGCGCATTACACCTGCCACACAGCCTTCTTCTAACGCAGGTGTGTATAGGCTTCCACTCTTGTAAAGAAATACATTGGCACTGATGGATTCACAAATTCTGTTGTTTTCATTCATCAAAAGACATTCATCTAATTTTTTTTCTTTGGCATAAATACCTGCCAATACGTATTGTAGGCTGTTGC
>ERZ869936.1372-NODE-1372-length-17686-cov-8.980659_pt1 | contig 17686 bp, 23 predicted proteins | sample MGYA00520876_ERZ869936 | MGnify/ENA primary metagenome ERZ869936 (study PRJEB32218, sample SAMN09650985) | biofilter metagenome | isolation source: enrty point of leading RO module | place: Saudi Arabia: Thuwal, RO plant located on Red Sea | collected 2016-02-17 ...
GTCAACTGGCTTTACGCAGTTTGCGGTATGCCACCAGTGCCTCAATGGCCTCATGGATTTTGGTCTGCTCAACCAATTCCATGTGCCTGTGGGCATAGTTCTCCATCGCGCAGACAAGAGGCTCTGTTGCGCGGTATCCCTTGCCTAAGCAACACTCACCGCCATACTCAATCCAGCCAGCATCGAGGCACTCCTCAACCATGACATGAGCCGCCTGACGGGTGATGTGCAGTTCCTTGGATATCACGGCCTTGGTGTAAAGTGCCTTGTCATAGGTGGCCAAGCACATGAGCCGTGCAAAGGCATTGCGTGCTGGCGTTGAGTTGAAATATCGCTGGATGTCTGTGTCCATCCGCGTCTGCCTAGCCTTGTGGATGCCGACCTGATGACGGCACAGTTCAGCCGTATAGGCTTTGAACAATCCTTCTTCAATCTTATCCATCAATGCGCCTCATCAGGTTGCGGACACTGCTCAATGCCCATGATGTGTTGCCACGGAATGTGGTCACGCCACGGGCTTCCAGCCCCCGTGCCAGTTTCTCAAGCGTGTCGCATCCGTATTTCTGCAAGTCACGGATAACGGGTTCGACCTCTGCCGCCCATTCATCCACTGCGGCTCTTGTGGCCGCGCCACCGACCTTTGCCCCTATCTCTGGGTTGGGTGAGCCAAGGGTCTCTCCCCTTGCCTTCTTGGCCGCGAGAGCCTTGGTGGTTCGCTCACTGATGAGTTCGCCCTCATATTCAGCGATGTTCGCCATGAGTTGGAGAACGAACTTGGTGGCGGCTGGCGTGTGCATCTGTGGAATGTCACAGGCAATCACGGGGACACCTTGCTCCAAGAGCGTGGTGAGGAACCCAAGGTTGCGTGTCAGTCGGTCAATCTTGGCGATGATGAGTGTGGCGTTCTCACGCTTGCAATGCTCAAGGGCTTTCTTGAGTTGCTTTCGATGGCGGTCAGAACGCTTGCCACTCTCATGCTCAGTATATTCAGCGATGACATCCCAATCCCCACCGTTGAGATGGTTGTTGATGATGTCCCTCTGCGCCTCAAGGCCAAGGCCGCTGTGACCTTGGCGTTGTGTTGAGACGCGCAGATAGGCAATGAACTTGCCGTTGTGCGGTGTCATCACGCTTCTCCCACATGGAAAGTGATTTCGCTCTGCACATACTCAAGCAGATAATCCTCTGGGATTGCGTCCAGCACATTCTTTGAATTGATGTCATCCATGAGTTCTTGGATGCCATCCTCACGACCACTCCAGAACATAGCGGCATTGCCCCCATCTTTGAGGCCAATAGAGTTCTGCACAAACAGACACAGAGCGTCCAAGTCTTCAAAGGTTTTGCTCATCGCAAGTTGCTTGATGGTCGGGGCATACTCCTCAACGCTCTGCTCTGGCGTGTAATCGAACCGACCACATGATGACTTGGTGATGTCCTCAACCCACACGCCCTCATGCTCAAAGCCCTCATCTTCATCTTCAATGGTGGGGCAGTATTCCTCACGCAACTTGTTGGCGAAATATGCCGCCCTCTGACACGCCTCATCACGGCTGTCGCCATACCATGTGTCATAGTCTGTCTCACCGTTGAGTGAATAGGTGATGGCGAACATCTCCAGCCCCTCAAGGTCTGCGTCCTCTTTGGTCATGAACGCGAACAGTTGCACATAGGTCTCTGTGTCGTTGTCCAAATAGAAGCAGACAGAACCACACGCATCGTTGTGATAGTTGCTGACCTTCCACTCATTGCTGGATGCCTCATTCACATCGGCACACAGCTTGGAATAGAACTCGCCGCAATCTTCTCTCTGAAACCACCACATCTCTTTTCTCCTTCTCTGTTCTAGGACTGTTCCAGCCCCTTTCTATTTTCAAGATAGTCTCATCACACCATTATTGCAATAGCCAAATGCTACTATTGCACAATCAAGTGGATGAGAGGACAGAATGGCAACCAAACAAACTCAACTCTATCTCTCTGAGCATCTGAGGGAATTGCTGAAATCTGTGGCCAAATCACAGAGGCGCAGTGTTTCCAGCTTGGTTGAGGAGCTGCTGACTGATGCGCTGGTGAAACGGGACACTGAGTTCAATAGCCAAAAGCGTCAGTTGGAACACCTTGAGCGTATCGCACGGGAGTTGTCATGACCCGTGGGAATAAGCGCAGGGGCTATGTCCTTGAGAAAGAGGTGCAGGATTTCTGGCAGAACCTCGATGTTCCCTGCCAACGGATCCTGGGGAGTGGGGCGTTCAAGAACTACTCACCCGACCTTGCTGGTGACCTCAATCTCAATGGTCTGCTTGTTGAGTGCAAAAGGCGCAAAGACGGCTTCCGCGAACTCTACAAATGGTTCGCTCAAGATGAGGCAGACATTCTGGTCTTGAGAGCAGACCGTCAGCCTCGCCTCTACGTCATCCCAGAGCAACAGATGGTGCAGTTCGCACAACAGATGGGGTGGCTCAATTCAACAGAGAAAGAGAAGGAGCAAAGCAATGATGCTTGATTTAGACAATGGTGCAGGTGGGGAATACATCCGTTTCAAACCATCCGTGAACGAATGGGTCATTGATGGTGAGGAGTTCGACCTCAAGGCCGTGTCCCTTGACCCAGCATCCCTCAAGACGGGCTGGGGCAAAATCCAAGAAGGGGAAGCCCCTGACTGGCGTTGGGATGAACAGGTCGGGGTCAAAGGCAAACGCCCTGATGAGGATTTCAAGCGCGGTTTCAGCGTGATGGTTCACATCAAGGATGTGGGCTGGCGTGAATGGTCAGCCAATGGCACAGGCGCAAACATGGGTCTGAGAGCCATCTGGCCAGCCATTCATGAAGGCATGGCAGACAACCAGGGCAAGGTTGCTGGCTTGAAATACACTGGCTCAAAGTCAGAGACGGTGGGCAAAGGCTCAACCCGTGTCCCCAACTTTGAGTTTGTCAAATGGCTTGATTATCCGCAGGGCGATGAGGCGGTGGCTGCCACCACACCACCAGCCCCAGAACCCAATCCAACTGCGGACGATGATGAAGCCCTCTTTGCATAAGTGTGTGGGTGGGGGGTGTCACAACCCCTCACCCTTTTTTCGTGGTGGAAGTGATGTTGAGACATTTGGATTTATTCAGTGGCATTGGGGGGTTCGCCTTGGGACTGCAAAGAACAGGCGGTTTTCAGACGATTGGGTTCTGCGAGATAGACCCCTTCTGCCAGAAGGTTTTGAGAAAGCATTGGCCTGATGTGCCGATTTATGAAGATGTGAGGTCACTCGATGCAGATGGATTTAGAGGAACTGTTGACATCATCACAGGCGGCTTCCCATGCCAGCCGTGGTCAGTCGCAGGAAATCAAGAGGGGGCAAAAGATGACCGTGACCTCTGGCCAGAAATGGTTGCCCTTGTTGAAGACATACAGCCTCAGTGGGTCATTGGCGAAAATGTCAGAGGCTTTATTAACCAACCCTTGGGCTTGCCCAGGACACTCACTGATTTGGAACGCATCGGCTATCAAGCCGTCACATTTGTTATTGGGGCTGCGGCTTGTGGCGCACCACACAAAAGAGACAGGTGCTGGATTGTTGCACACGCCAACAGCCAAGGCGAACCAGTCCTCACCAAGCATGGTGGAGAGAGGCAGTCTGTGGCGCACACCCGACACGGGAGCGGGTGGGACATCGGGTCTGCTGAAACAGGGCAAGACGCACAGACAGAGCGGACACCACATCACGGTCAGACTGCAAGACCAAGTGGTGAACCCTCACCTGTGGCCGACACCAACAGCCAACGAGGATGCGGCAGGGTCGCCAGGTGGAAAGATGCAGAAGATGCTGGGCAACCACCCAGAGGTGAGGTCACAGGGAGAAGGCACTCTCTCATGCGACTGGACAGAATGGCTGATGGGCTATCCGCTTGGATGGACGAACCTTGCCCAAGAGTTGCCACAGGACAAAAGCAAAGAGCCGCACGGTTGAAAGGGCTGGGCAACGCGGTCATCCCCCAAATCCCAGAGATGATTGGCTATGCCATCCTTGAGGCTTGCCATGACTGATATCTCCAATCACATCGAGGCAGTGGCCAAGGCGTTGCTGGGTGAGCCAAACCCGAAACTCTCCAGCAAAACAGAATTGCGCTATGGCAATAATGGGTCTCTGTCCGTTGACCTCAAAGGCACATGGTTCAACCATGAGACATCAGAGGGCGGCGGGGTGGCAGACCTCATCCGCAAACACAATCCACTGGCCAATGTCCCAGAGTTTCTGGAAAGCATCGGCATTGAGGTGGACAAGCCCAACGGCCATGCCAACGGTCATGACACCATCAAGAGTTCCCTTGTCGCCACCTATCCATACGCTGATGAGAATGGTGAGGTGTTATATGAGGTGCTGAGGTTTGAGCCAAAGACATTCCGTCAGCGCAGATATGTCGATGGCAAGGCTGTCTGGGGCTTGGGCGACACGCAGCCCCTGCCCTACCGTCTGCCAGACATCCTCAACAATCCCACCAAGCCCATCCTCATCGTGGAAGGGGAGAAGGACGCAGACACACTGGCCAACTTGGGCTTTGTGGCAACCTGCAACTCAGGCGGGGCTGGCAAGTTCGCTGACAGCCTCACTCAGTATTTCAAAGGGCGTGATGTCATCATCATCCCTGACAATGACAAGGCAGGTGATGCCCATGTCAGAACCGTGGTGGCCAAACTCCAAGGGACAGCCAAGCGCATCAAGGTGGTCAAACTGCCTGTGGATGACAAAGGCGATGTCACCGATTGGGTCAGCACTGGCGGTGATAAGAAAGGTCTGACGCAACTTATCAAGGAAGCAGAGGAACTCAGGGAAAGGGTCACACCCCTTCCCACACTCAGCCTCGATGACATCCAGCGTCTCCCACCCGTCCAATGGCTGGTGCAAGACCTCATCCCCAAAGGCTCTCTGGCCATGCTCTATGGTGAGCCAGGATGCGGCAAGACCTTCATCGCCTTGGACATAGCCCTCAGCATCGCTCACAAGGCCATGTGGCATGACCATGATGTGAATGGTGGTCAGGTCATATATGTGGCTGGAGAGGGCGTGGGTGGCCTCAAGAAGCGTATTTCTGCATGGCATATCCACAATGAGATGGAGCAACAAGCCCCGTTCATCGTCATCCCCACATCAGTTGACCTCATGGCAGATGAGGACTGCGGCAACCTCGCGGACACCATCCGTGCCGTGGCAACAGATGATGTGGCTCTGGTCATATTCGACACTCTCGCCAGAAGCATGACGGGAGATGAGAACTCAAGCCAAGACGCATCAGTTGTGGTCAAGGCAATGGACACCATCCGTGAGACTTTCGGCTGCGGTGTCCTTGCCGTTCACCACTCAGGCAAAGACAGCACCAGAAAAGCCCGTGGTTCATCCGCATGGCTTGGGGCAGTCGATGCCAGCATCAAGATTGAACGCCTTGGTGAGACCGTCTCCATGACAGTGGAGAAACAGAAAGACGCTGAGATGATTGACCCCATGTGGTTCAACACAACCAGCATCGAGGTGGAGACAGACCCGCTTGGCCTTGAGGCTGAGACATCACTTGTCCTCACCAAAACATCAGACGCACCAGCAAAAGACAAAGCCAAGGGACTGAGACCAGCCCAGAGAGCAGTCCTTGAGGCTCTCACTGAGGCTCTCATCCGTCATGGCAGACCTTCACCTGGTGGCGAGAACTACCCGTCAAACGTGACCGTGGTGGATGAGAAGCATTGGAAAGATGTGGCCATGAGCAAGACCATATCTGAGGGCGGTGACGATGCAAAACGAAAGGCATTTGCCCGTGCCGCAAAGGAACTATTGGACAAGAAATATGCACACAAATGGAACAATTTGGTCTGGACAGCGTGATATGCGGCTGGACAGGGCTGGACAAGGGAGTGGACAAAAATGTCCAGAATGAAATCAAGGGGTTACCCAAAGAGCGGACAAAGAGCGGACAAGACCCGACAGACTGGACGGACAGGACACACTCTAATGTCCTGTCCACCTGTCCGCTTGTCCGATGAGGCAAGAGATGTGGTGTCTGCTTTGGACATGGTGGCACATGAGATGGAGATGAAATGGGGCGTGGATAGGTTGAGCAAGTTGGTGGATGCAGAGTTGGGGTCTCGTTTCAACCAACAACTGGAAAGACTGAACCGTGCGCTTGCGGCTAATGACAGCCCAGCCATCGTCAAACATGGCAACGGAATGAAAAAGGCATGGCAAGTCCTCGATGCTGAGGCTGAGAAGATAGGGGCAAGCCATGTCGGTCAGGAGTTCTGGGAGATGAGACACCCAACCAAGCCTGACATCACCGTCCGATTGGTAAGGACGGCAGCCGAAATGCCCACCAAAGATAAGGATGAGAATGTGGCCTATCTGTGCGCTGAGGAACTCATCGCCTTTGTCCCAGGAACAGTGCTGGAGATAAAGAAAGTGTTTGCTGGGGCAAAGGTCACAGACATGAAACCATCGGAGACAATGCCAGATGACCCAATCCCCTTTTAAGGACAAGCCTGACATCCGCAAATATAGCGTGATACCAGCCAGAGCCATCCAAGATGATGAACTCCATTGGACTAGCCTGAGAGTGCTGGGAGCGTTGTGTCTCCACACCAACGCATATGGCATCTGTTGGCCTTCACGGGTCACCATCGCACGGCATATCAGCCGCTCAACCAAGACCGTCAGCGTCCATGTCAAACGGCTCATGGACAAAGGATATGTCCGCAAACTCCAGCCCAAAGCCTATCCATTCAAGGGCAAGAGCAACTGGCGAACCAACCGATATCAGGTGATGTTTGACGGCCCTCAGACTGAGTTGCCAACCAAGGAACAGTTCTATGCGCCACGGCCAAAAGTGGCAGTGGATGACCCGACAGAGGAAGCAGTGGCCGTCACCCATAAAGAAAGGGGGGCTGGGGGTGAGAAAGTGTCGTTTTCCAGTCTCTCACAAGCGTTCTGTTTGGGCGTTGAAAGGGTGTCTGGCAGTCATCGTGTGGCATCTCCACAGGATGAGACAGCCAAGCGTCTGGCCGTGCGTGGCGTGACGGCAGAGCAGGTCATCGAGGCAACCGCAAGCATGACAAAGGCTAGGCTCAAGCGCGGCCAGACACCGCCTATGACATTGGAACAGGTGGCGCAATGGGCTGGACTATGAGACGCTGGGATTACAATGGCCAATCGTTGGCATGGCTGTTGACAACTGCTGGCCGCAATGCGCGTAAGCCCTTGATTTGCCACGATATTGACCCCAGCCCCCCCACCCCACGCTATACGCACGGGGGGTTTGCTCAAAATTTTGGAGATTTTCTATATGACCATTGACCGATACTCAGAGGCCATCGAGAGCGTGGCCGACATCTTGAAGGCTAGGGGTGCGAACTATGGCACACCCTACTCAAACCATGTGGCGATTGCACAGATTTGGTCTGTCCTCCTGGGCAAAGACATCGGCCCTGAGCAGGTGGCGATGTGCATGGTGGCGGTGAAACTGAGCCGTCTCATTCATGAGCCAACACATGACGACAGTTGGGCAGACATCATTGGCTATGGCGGCATTGGTCGCGGCGTTGCGGATATAGAAAGGGATGTGGCTGATGCGCTTCAAGAAACCAAACGCGGCTGAGATGACCGTTGAGCAGTTTGCGGATGAGTTGCGGCGCATCCGTGTGAGGGCGTGGCACATACCGTCCGCAGCTCCATCGCGCCAAGACCGTTCATATTTGAACCAGAAGCGTGGGGACTTTTATGGCAAAGGACGATGACAAGAAGCTAACCACCCGTCAGGCCAGACAGGCTTTGGTCTTTGGGTCAGATGATGAGCGTGAGGGTGTGAAACAGGAGTTGGCCACGATTGCGGCTTCTGACATTGCGGATGTGATGTCGTGGGATGAGCAAGGGCGTGTGTCTCTGAGGGAGACGGCTGACATTCCGCTCCATGCGCGGAAGGCCATCAAGAAGGTGAAGATCACGCCCACGCGGATGGGCAATGCGATTGAGGTTGAGATGCACGACAAGGTGTCTGCGTTGCGGATGCTGGCCAAGCATCATGGCTTGCTTGAGCCAGGAGCAGAGAAGACGAACCGTCCTTCTGTTTTGGGGATTAACCTGCACGGGCCTGTGGTTGCTGAGTATGAGGAGAAAGAAGATGGGTCGGACAAAGAGAGCGAGTGACAGGTCATCGAGGCGCAAGGTTGATGCGGACGGTGCGTTTGGTGGTTTGGATTTAGATTTCAGCACCAGCCCGACTGTGTGGAAGTTTCTGAATGACGATGCGTTCTTCCGTGGGTTGCTTGGGCCAGTGGGGTCTGGCAAGTCATATGCGTGTGCGGCTGAGGTGATGTTGAGGGCGGTCAAGCAACCTGTGTCGCCAAAGGATGGCGTGAGATACTCGCGTTTCGTTGTGGTGCGGAACTCATATCCTGAGCTGCGGACTACTACCATTAAGACATGGCTTGAACTTTTCCCAGAAAATGTCTTTGGGCCAATGCGTTGGTCGCCGCCCATCACCCATCATATCAAGTTGCCAGCCCGTGGAGATGCGGCTGGGATTGATTGTGAGGTGATATTCCTTGCCCTTGACCAGCCCAAGGACATCCGAAAGTTGCTCTCTCTTGAACTGACGGGTGGGTGGTGCAACGAGGCCAGAGAACTCCCGCTTGCTGTTATCCAAGGATTGACCCACCGTGTTGGTCGTTATCCCACCAAGGCGCATGGCGGTTGTCCGTGGCGCGGCATCTGGGCTGACACCAACCCGATGGCAGATGACCACTGGTGGTATCGGTTGGCAGAGAAAGAGCCAGTGCGTGGCAAGTTCCGTTGGAACTTTTACAAGCAACCACCTGGCATGGTTGAGGCCACGCCAGAGGATATGGATGCCGCGTCAGGTGCGGGGCGTTGGTGGAAGGACAACCCCAAGGCTGAGAACATCAAGAACCTGCCTGACGGATACTACCAGCAACAGATAGGCGACAAAGACCTTGATTGGATACAGTGTTACGTTGGCGGCAAATATGTCTATGTGAAGGAAGGCAAGCCCGTCTGGCATGAGTATGACGACACCATCATGGTGGATGAGCATCTTGAGCCAGACCCGTCCCTGCCCCTTCATGTCGGGTTGGACTTTGGTTTGACCCCTGCGGCTGTCTTTGGTCAGCGTTATCCGTCAGGCAAGTGGCACATCCTCGATGAGATTGTGACAGAGGACATGGGGCTGGAGCGTTTCGGCCAGATGCTTCTCTATCAGTTGAATATGCGGTTTCCCAGCTATGAGGTGAAAGTCTGGGGTGACCCTGCTGGCATGAAGCGTGATGAAATCTTTGAGGTCACTGCCTTTGACCATCTGAGGACGATTGGGTTGCAAGCGCAGCCGACAGCCTCAAACGATTTCCAAGTGAGGCGTGAGGCTGGAGCGGCTCCGATGTTGCGGCTGGTGGACGGCAAGCCAGGACTGCGGGTCAATGCCAAGTGTTCCCAAATCCGCAAGGCGTTGTCTGGCGGCTATCATTTCAAACGGGTTGGCATCTCTGGCGGCAATGACCGTTTCCGTGATGCGCCAAACAAGAATGACAGTTCCCACGTTGGGGATGCGTTTGGCTATCTATTGCTTGGGGCTGGTGAGCATAGGCGCATCACACGGGGCAACCGTCAGCAGACCGTGACCAGACCGTTGGTTGCCAAGACGGATTTCAACATATGGTGACGGCTCGGGACATCGAGGGATGGTGTGGCCACAGGACGGTGGACTTTCACTATGGCCACATCGCCCTGATGGATTTGAAAGACAGTGCCGAACAGATGCGGTCAAACATCCCGAACTATCTCCAATATATGAAGAACCACACGGACGGGACACCAGCCTTCACCGTTCTGGTGAAGGGCAAGCCCGTCCTTTCCTTTGGCATCTATCCGATATGGGACGGCTTGGCAGAGGGGTGGATGATTCCAAGCAATCTCATTGACCGCAACGCAGTAGCAACGGTCAAGGGTGCGCGGCGTATTTTCTACCACGTTGGGACTGCAATGGGACTAAGACGATTGCAGTTCCTTGTCCGTTCCTCGAACCTTCCAGCGTGTCGATTTGCAGAGGTGTTGTATTTTGAGAGAGAAGCCACTCTCAGGTCTTACGGGCCAGAGGGTGATGACTATCACGTTTATGCGAGGTTTTACTGATGGGCGGCATTTTCTCCAAACCAAAAATCCCTGACACATCTGCACAGATGAAAGCGCAGACTGAGGCTTTGGAAAAGCAGTCTGCCATCTTGGACAAGCAAGAGGCGCGGCTTGACGCTCAAGAAAAGTCGGCACAGCGCACGGCACAGGCATCGGCCCGTGCAAGGCGCAGAGGTCGTGGCGGCTATCGTCTGCTTCTCTCCCCTGCCCGTGCTAACGCGGCCACAGGCATATCCAAAGGCTCAGGGACAACGCTCGGTGCGTAAGTTCAAGAAGGTTCCCAAGGACAAGAAATCTGGGCTGCCCAAGAAATATGTCGCTGGCTCAAAGAACCCTGACAAGACACGCAGGGAGATACTGAACACGCGGCGGCTCTACAAGGCTGGGAAACTGACCCCAGCCATGATGGACAGGATTTCAAAGGAGAGAAGCCGTGCCTAGTTTCAAGGGTATTCCTGGGGCTGACAGGTTCAGCCAATCCAAACTCATGCAGGTCTATCGCAGAGGGCTTGGCGCATATTACTCCTCTGGCTCACGCCCCAAGGTTTCAGCAAACCAGTGGGCGATGGGCAGGGTTCGCTCATTCGTGACGGGCAAAGGTGGTGCGCGGAAGGCTGACGCTGACCTGCTGAAAGGAAAGTCTGGTGACGCTAAAAAGACATCAAAATCCTAAAGGCGGGTTGAACGCGGCTGGCAGGGCGCATTTCAAGCGCACTGAGGGGGCTAACTTAAAACCCCCTGTCAGGAGTGGGGACAACCCAAGAAGGGCATCCTTCCTCGCCAGAATGGCTGGGAACAGCGGCCCTGAGAGAGATGCAAAGGGCAAACCCACCCGTTTGCTTTTGAGCCTTCAAGCATGGGGGGCATCGAGCAAAGCCGATGCCAGAAAGAAGGCGGCTGCCATCAGTAAGAGATTGAAGAACAAGAAGGAGAAAGCGTGATGGCAATGAGGCTTGAACCCAAGGAGATTGTCAAACGGGCTGACAGAGCCGATGACCGCAAGGAGCAATGGCGCACCATTTATGAGGAGTGCTATGAGTTCGCTCTGCCTCAGCGCAATCTTTACTCTGGTTATTATGAGGGCAAGACCCCAGGACAGAACAAGATGGTCAGGGTCTTTGATGCCACTGCCATCAACTCAACCCAGCGTTTTGCCAACCGTATCCAACAGGCTCTGTTCCCGCCATATCGGAACTGGTGTCGCCTTGTGGCTGGCAATGAGGTTCCTGATGAACGCAAGGATGAGATTGCGGGTGCGCTGGATATCTACACAGAGAAGATGTTTGATGTCATCCGTCAGACAAACTTTGACCTCGCCATGTCTGAGTTCCTTCTGGACTTGTGTGTCGGCACTGCCGTCATGCTCATTCAGCCAGGAGACGATGAAGCCCCCGTCAGGTTCACCTCTGTCCCACAGTATCTTGTGAGCCTTGAGGAAGGGCCGTACGGCACGATTGACAATGTATATCGCAAGATGCGTCTCAGAGTGGATGTCATCCAGCGACAGTGGCCAGATGCCAAGCTGCCTGATGCTCTCCAGCGTATGATGGAGAACAAGCCTGATGAGGAAGTCGAACTCCTTGAGGCCACGGTCTGGAGCAATGAGTTGGGTGAATATTGCTATCACCTGCTCTATCGCCAGAAGCGTGAAGGCTCAAAGACAGAAGACGCACATGAGTTGGTTTATCGCACCATGTCCGTCAGCCCGTGGATTGTCGCCAGATATATGAAAGTGGCCGGCGAGGTTTATGGACGCGGCCCTCTGGTCACGGCCCTCCCCGACATCAAAACTCTCAACAAGGTCAAAGAACTTGTGCTGAAAAACGCCAGCATTGCTGTGGCTGGCGTTTACACTGCCGCAGACGATGGTGTTCTAAATCCCCAAAACATCACCATTGCCCCAGGAGCAATCATCCCTGTCGCTCGAAATGGCGGCCCTGCTGGCGAAAGTTTGAAGCCACTCAGGTCTGCGGCAGACTTTAACGTGGGGCAGTTGGTCATCAATGACTTGGTGATGGGCATCAAGAAGATGCTCCTCGATGACACACTGCCAATGGACACACAGTCGGCACGGACGGCTCTGGAGATATCAGCCCGTCTGTCTGAACTCTCATCTCAGATGGGGGCGGCTTATGGCCGACTGGTGACAGAGTGCATGATGCCTCTGGTGAACCGCATCCTCTATGTCATGGATGAGAAGAACCTGATTGATATGCCGTTCAAGGTGGACGGTCAGGTCATCAAGGCCGTGCCAATCTCGCCACTGGCTCAGGGTCAGGCGATGGATGAACTCAAGAATGTTCTGGAGTTTGCCCAGATTGCACAGGCTGTTGGCCCTGCTGGTCAGGTCGCAATCAACCAAGAACGGATGCTGGACTACATCGTGGACAAGATGGCTGTCCCACGGGACATCATCAACACAGAAGAAGAACGCCAGCAGGTGATGATGCAGATGCAACAGATGATGGCTATGGCTCAAGGCCAGCAGCCGACAGAGGAAACTCCAGATGGATGACGTATTTGGTGAACTCAAATCCCAAGTTGTCACAACGAAACGTGACGACTTGGATAAAGCCTTTGTGCGGTGTTTCTCCACAGAGGCGGGGCAGACAGTCCTTGAGTATCTGAGGAACATGACCATTGAACAGCCCACTTGGTATCCTGGCGAGGAACCCTCACACGGTTTTGCCCGTGAAGGACAGAACTCGCTGGTGCGCCACATAGAGGGCAAAATTGCGAAAGGCAGAACTTTATGAACGATGAAGCACTGGCCGTGAGCGACAACTCAGAAGCGACTGAGCCGCAGAGCGACAACCAAGCGGAAGCGAAACAGGAAACTCTCCTAAACCCCACCATTGAGGCACAAGACGACACCCCACTTGAGGATGGCGCCGTGCCTCATACCGACCAGCCAGAAGATGAAGATGAGGCCATTGATTGGGGTGAACGCCCTGAGTGGATACCGCCTCAGTTCTGGTCTGATGATGACGGCCCCGATGTTGAAGGTGTCTTCAAATCCTATAACGAACTTAGAACCAAGATGTCACAAGGTCTGCATAAAGCCCCCAAGGATGGCGAGTATGCAATGGATGTGATGTCTGAGGCTGGCATCGAGGAAGGCGATGAAATGGTTGAGGGCTATCTTGAACTCGCCAAGAAGCATGGCATTTCTCAGGATGCTTTCAATGAAATCGCGTCTCTCTATTTCAATTCAGTCAGTGAGATGAACGACAATGTTCAGACCACCATCGCTGAGGAGAAAGCCAAGCTGGGACGCAACGCAGACAAGCTGATTGCTGAGACAGACCGTTGGCTAACCAAGATGGGGACATCTGGTGTCATCAGTCAGGATGAAATGGAAGCAATCGCCAATGCGTCCACCAATGCCAGTTTCATTTCTGGCATCAACAAAATCCGTCAGTCATATAATGAGATGCCAATCCCAAGCATCGACACTCAAGAGGGGCTGTCGATGACGCGGCAAGACCTCGATGACATGGTGGCTGACCCGCGCTATGGAGTGGACAAAGCGTTCACAAGAGGTGTTGAACAGAAGTTTATGCAGTTCTTTGGGGAAGCCTAGCACTTCCCTTCAATAGCCAAATCATAGGGTTGTCAGTTGTAGGGAGAAGCGTTCTGCGTTATATTCAGACCAACTGACAACCTTTCTTTTTGAAGGCCAGTTCTCGCTTTCACGGCCCTTATCGGACAACCGTTGCGATGTTTGTTTCTGAAACCTTTGAATAAGGAGTGACGCAATGAGCGTGAATATCTCAACTGCATTTGTCACCCTGTTCGACAGCGAGGTGAAGCAAGCCTATCAGGGTCAACGGCTTCTGGCAGGTGTCACCCGTGAGCGGACTGGTGTGCAAGGCAACACTGTCAAGTTCCCCAAGATTGGGAAAGGCAGTGCAACTATCCGTGTTCCACAGACCGATGTTGTTCCTCTGAACGTGACCTATTCGCAGGTCACCGCCACGATGGAAGATTTCATCGCTGCCGAATATTCGGACATCTTTGACCAGAGCCATGTCAATTTCTCAGAACGCCAAGAGCTTGTGCAAGTGGTGTCTGGGGCGATTGCGCGGCGCATGGACCAAGTTGTCCTCGATGCCCTGACTGCGGCATCTGGCACAAACACTGTGGCCAACTCTGTTGGTGGTTCAAACACCAACCTCAACGTGGCAAAACTGAGAGCCGCCAAGAAGGCACTGGACGCAAAGAATGTCCCTGCTGATGGCCGTTGCATGATTATCCATGCCAACTCTCTAGATAGCCTGCTTGCTGAAACTGAGGTCACTTCAAGTGACTTTGCCTCAGTCAAGGCTCTGGTCACTGGTGATGTGGACACCTTCCTTGGTTTCAAGTTCATCACCATGGGTGACCGTGATGAGGGTGGTCTGGCCATTGACGGCTCAAATGACCGCACACTCTTTGCCTTCCACAAGGATGCAATGGGTCTCGGTGTTTCCATGAACCAGACAAGCCGTGTGGATTACATTGCAGAAAAGACATCGTTCTTGGTCGCTTCCATGTTCTCTGCTGGCTCTGTGGCGATTGACGCTGACGGTATCGTCAAAGTCACTTGCCGTGAATCGTAAGAGAGGAGACTGACTGATGGCATATTCTGAAACTGGATTGCAACCAATCGGGGGTCAGGCCAAGGCTGGCACTGCTCCTCAGATGTGGGCTTACACATCGGCTGATGCGATTGCGACTGTGAACACTGCTGGCTATTTCAATGATGCCAGTGATGTTCTGAAAGTTGGTGACCTCATCTATGTGCATGACAGCAACACTCCAACCGCCAATCTGGTGGTGGTGTTGTCCAACGCCTCTGGTGTGGTTGATGTGTCGAATGGCACAACCATCGCTGTCACCGATAGCGACTAAGTTCCTCCCCGTGGGCGGCTGGGCAACTGGCCGCTCACCACTGCGTAAAGGAGAGGCGGCATGGCTTCTGGTGACACCAAACTATCTATTTGCTCAGATGCTTTGATTTTGCTGGGTGCAAAGCCCCTCTCCTCTTTTTCGGAAGGCACAGACGCAGCTCAGATTTGTGACCGCGTTTATGACGACCTCAGAGACAGCACCCTTGGGATGCACCCTTGGACTTTCTCTTTCAAGAAAACTCAACTGGCCAGAACCATCAACACGCCAGTCAATGAGTATGAATATGAATATCAACTCCCAGGAGACCGCCTCAACAACGTGAGAGCGGTGTTCACATCTGGGTCAGTTGGCGCAACGCCAATCCAATATGGCTGGGAAATCCTCGGTGACAAACTCATCACCAGTGAGACCACCATCTATATTGATTACCAATACCCGACACCAGAGAGTGAGATGCCCACCTATTTCGTCCAGTTGATGAAATACATGATGGCGTTCAACATCGCTGAGACAGTCACCGACCAAATCACCAAAGCAGACTATTTCCGCAACATTGCAGTTGGTTCGCCTTCTGAGAACATGAGAGGGGGCTTCTTCCGTGTGGCAACATCAATCGACAGCCAGAGCCGTCAGACTGAGGCCATTGCGGACTATAGCCTGATTGCGGTGCGTGGATGAGCCGAATTGTCCAAATCCAAACAAACTTTTCCGTTGGTGAAATCGACCCCCTACTGAGAGCAAGGATTGACCTCAAGCAGTATTTCTCAGCCCTTGAGACTGCTGAGAACGTCATCATCCAGCCGCAGGGTGGGGTGAGGCGCAGAGAGGGGATGCGCTATGCAACCACCCTCGATAGTGGCGCGGCCAACGGTGTGCGGCTTGTCCCCTTTGAGTTCAACTCTGACGACAGCTATATGTTTGCCATCACTCCTGGCAAACTCTATGTCTTCCGTGACAAGGCACTGGTGACCAACATCAACGGGTCAGGCAATGACTATCTTGCCATCCCAGAAATCACGGCTGCCATGCTGTCTGAGTTGCGGTTCGCTCAGTCGGCAGACACCATCATCTTTGTTTATGAAGACCTTGAGCCACTCAAACTGGTGCGTGGTGCAAGCAACTCCTCATGGACAAAATCCACCATCTCATTCACTGAGGTTCCCAAACACGCTTTCAGCATTTCGACCAGCAACCCGTCAGCCAACATCACACCCGATGCGACTGAGGGGAATATCAAAATCACTGCGTCTGTCTCAGTGTTCACCTCATCCCATGAGGGGCAATACATCAACGTGCTGACGACCTTTGGCCGTCTGCGTATCGTTGAGCAAGTCTCTGGCACTGTGGTCAGGTGTGTTGCGGAAGTTCCTTTGTTCTCCACCGATGCCATCTCCTCTGGCGATTGGGAACTGGAGACGGGCTATGAGGACGCATGGTCATCCTCTAGGGGCTGGCCAAAGGCTGTCACCTTCCATGAAGGCCGTCTCTGGATGGCTGGCTCTAAGTCTCTGCCCTCAACCGTGTGGGCATCGAGGGTCAATGAGTTCTTTAATTTCGACAAAGGCGAGGGTTTGGATGACGCTGGGCTTGAGGCGACAATCTCAACCTCAACACTGAACTCTGTGACAGACATCTTCTCTGGCCGTGACCTGCAAATCTTCACCACTGGCGGTGAGTTCTATGTGCCACAGGCAAACCTTGAGCCAATCACGCCAACCAATTTCATCGTGAAGATTGCAACACGCAACGGTTCCAAGGCTGATGTCCCGATTGTCGGCGTGGACAGTGGCACTCTGTTCATCCAGAGGAAGGGCAAGTCTCTCAACGAACTGGCCTTCACCGATACGGAACTGGCCTACAACACCAGCACCGTCTCTCTGCTTTCGGGTCACCTGTTCAAGTCACCGACAGGCATGGCAATCAGGCGCGCCACCTCAACGGATGAGAGTGACCGCCTGATGATTGTGAACGGGGATGATGGGAGCATGATTGTGTTCTCACTCTTGCGTTCACAAGAGGTCACAGCCCCAGCCAAGTTCACAACGGACGGTGAGTTCCTTGCCGTGGGCGTGGACATTGACACCATCTATGCGGTGGTCAAGCGGACTGTGAACAGCGTCTCTCAGTATTTCGTGGAGTATTTCGACAGCGAACTCCATCTGGACAGTGCCATCCAAGCAACAGGTGTGGCCAGTTCTGCCACGGTCTCTCATCTGAACACTGAGACAGTGAAGGTCATCCTCGATGGCATCATTCAGCCTGATGAGACTGTCACAAGCAACACGGTCACTTTTGACCGCGACAGTGCCACTGACTATGAGATTGGCCTCAACTACACGGTCACGGTGAAGACCATGCCTGTTGAGCCGCAAATCCAGTCAGGCTCTCTGCGTGGTTTCAAGAAGCGCATCCTTGAGGTCAACGCTGAACTCTTTGAGACACAGGCTCTCACTGTGAATGGTGAGCAGGTTTCTTTCCGTCAGTTTGGAGAGGACAATTTGGACACGGCTGTCAGTGAGTTCACAGGCATCAAGACCATTGGCCCCCTGCTCGGCTTTGACAAAGAGGGTCAGATAACACTCACCCAGAGCGTCCCACTGAACATGACAGTGCTGGCT
>ERZ869936.1373-NODE-1373-length-17667-cov-4.855837_pt1 | contig 17667 bp, 21 predicted proteins | sample MGYA00520876_ERZ869936 | MGnify/ENA primary metagenome ERZ869936 (study PRJEB32218, sample SAMN09650985) | biofilter metagenome | isolation source: enrty point of leading RO module | place: Saudi Arabia: Thuwal, RO plant located on Red Sea | collected 2016-02-17 ...
AGTGTAAAAATACACAATTAACTCTTAGAAAAGATTTATTTTTAACAGCTATGTTTTTAGATGAAATTTTGCTTGATGATCTAGACGAAGAATTACCAAGCAAAGAAGAAGAATAAAAAATGGATGACTTAGTTATAAGCCACCATAATGGCATAAATGTTTTGCGGGATGACTTGTTGCTTGGCGGTAGTAAAACACGTTATTTAGAACATATATTAAATAAAAATGCTAAAGGTTATGTATACGCAACAAATGTTTATGGCGGTTTTCAAATTGCATTAAGTGGCTACGGTTTACAAAATAAAAAGCCTGTACATATATTTTGTTCCCATAGGGCTAAAACCCATGAAAATACAAAAGTTTGTTATGATCTTAAAGCTAACGTACATGAACTTAAAAACAAACATGGCAAGGGTAGTGGCATTTATTTTAGCTACGTAACACAAAAAGCAGAACAATTTGCGGAACAAAACGGATTACAATTAGTTAATTTTGGTGGTAATTACCCTGCTGTAATAGAAAACATTGCCTTTACAATGCGTAGGATCATAACAAAACTTGGCAAAGAACCAGACCAAATATGGTGTGCTGTGGGTAGTGGTACATTGCTAAAAGGTATTTTAAAAGGTACAAAGAAAGCTAATGTATTTGGCGTTGTAGTTGGTAAAAGCTTTGAAATGCAACATGAAAGGCTTACGTTATTACCTTACCCAAAGCCATTTAGTTATGAAAGTAGGTTCCCAGTACCATTTAAAAGCACAAAAAATTATGACGCAAAAGCTTTTGAATACTGTTTAAACTTTGGTACAGGGGATAAATTTTTCTGGAACGTGTACTGAAATGACGAAAATAGCGACTAAAAAAGGAAAAAAACAGTGGAAACAAACATAACAGACGCATTTAATAAAAAAATTATTGTTAAGTTACCTGCTTTACATGACGGGCAAATAGTTGTTGCAAACAGTACAGCTAGGTTTAAAGTATTAAGCGCTGGTAGGCGTTGGGGTAAAACAAGGCTTGGTGTATGGCTATGTTTAGAAAAAGCGTGGAAAGGTGGTCGTGCATGGTGGGTTGCACCAACTTATGCAATGGCTTTGGAGGGTTGGAAAGATTTAAGGCAAATAGGTATTGAACATGGGGTTATTGTAAAAGAGGCAGAACGCACAATAATTACAACAACAGGCGGTAGTGTTTCTGTAAGATCAGCAGACGCACCTGACAGGCTACGTGGTGCTGGCTTAGATTTTATTGTTTTAGATGAGTGCGCCTACATGAAAGAACAAACTTGGCGTGAAGTTTTGCGTCCAACCTTAACGGAAAGGCAAGGTGGTGCATTGTTTATTAGTACGCCACGTGGTTTTAACTGGTTTGAAAAACTATATACAGACAGTAAAAAACTTGATGACTGGGAACGTTGGCAGTTACCAACCATAACAAACCCGTTTGTGCCAGAAAGTGAATTAGAAATAGCTAAAAAAGAAATTGGCAGTTACCTTTACAGCCAAGAATATGAGGCAAAGTTTGTTGAATTATCTGGTGGCATGTTTCAAGCTAACTGGTTTAATAATTATAAACGTAGGGACGTAACCGTTTTAAATGACTTTGGTATGTATGAAGAAAAAACAGAATTTGTTTGTGGATCAGAAAAAGTTTATTTTGAAAAAATAAGGCGTATTGCCACAGTTGATTTAGCAACAAGCACAAAACAAACAGCAGATTACACAGTTATTGCTGTATTGGGTGTAACCCCTAAAAACAACATTATTGTTTTAGATTTAGTACGTAAAAGGCTAGAGGCACCAGACATTATTCCATTGCTACAAAAAAAACAAAGGGAGTGGGAACTTGATTATATTGGTATTGAACGTGCTGGTTACCAATTAGCATTTATACAACTAGCAAGGCGTAATGGTTTAATTGTAAAAGAACTAAAAGCGGACAAAGATAAGGTTAGCCGTGCATATCCTTTAAGTGCAAAATTAGAATCCGGTCAGGTGTTTTTTAACAAACAAGCACAATACTATGATGATCTTGAACGGGAAATGTTACAGTTTCCAGACGGGGAACACGACGACCAAGTAGACGCACTTGCATACGGTATTGTTGAAACACAACAAACAAGAAAAATAAAAGCGTATTAGGTTGGTTTCAATCTAGTAACTACTTGTTATAATAAAACAAAGACGCATTGTAGTATGCTTAATATTGGTTTACAAACGAGGTTTATAATTGGCAGACGAAAAAATAACGCTAAATGACATTTTAAACGGACGTGCTAGGTTACGGGATTACAGAGCCAAACGTTCAACAGGGTATAACTTTTTCAGGGATGATCCGCGCGACAGTATTTACGGTGGTAACCAAACTTTTATACAGGGTTACAATACCAGCGCAGGTGATTTTGATATTGACGGCATGGGTAATGGGCAAAGCAACAGTGCTGTTACTAGTGCTTTACAAGTTTTAGGCACAAGCTTTAGTGAGGCAAAACTTTGTGTAATGTTTGACAATATGCAAGACGGGGAAGAAATGATCCAAAACCACCCGCTTACAGTTTTAATGCGTAGACCAAACCCTTACATGTCTGGCGACGTGGTGCAAAATTATATAATAAATGCCATGCACGTAAGTGGCGACGCATACTTACTTAAACAAAGAAATGACGCAGGGCAGGTTGTATTTTTATACCCACTAATGCCAGAAAATGTAACACCAAAGGGAACAGCAGACGCCTTAGTTACGCATTACAAGTATGTAACTAATGAAGGTGAATTTAAAATCATGCCAGATGAAATAATACATTTTAAACTTGGTTTAGATCCTAAAAACCATAAAAAAGGTTTTAGCCCACTAAAAACAGTTTTACGTGAAATATACGGGGACGAAAGCGCAGGGCAAATGGCAACTGCTTTACTTAGTAACTTAGGTGTGCCAAGCGTAATGATAAGTCCAAAAGATGAAATGGGCGTAAGTGAAGACGAAGCCGAACAAATACAAAAAACTTTCCAACGTAAGGTTAGTGGTAAAAACAGGGGTAAACCACTTGTGTTAAGTGGTGCAATGCAAGTAGAAAAACTTTCTTTTAGTCCAAAAGATTTGGATATAGGTTTGTTAAGGCGTGTACCAGAAGAACGTATAAGCGCAGTGTTAGGTGTACCAGCAATACTTTGTGGCTTGGGTGCTGGTTTGGATCGTGCAACGTACAACAATGCAAGTGAATTACGTGAATTTTTTACAGAAAATAAATTAATACCATTATGGAAAATGGTTGCAGAAGAAATAACACAACAGCTATTGTTAAAAGATTTTGAAGAAAAAAATAATTATTATGCAATGTATGATTTTTCTGAAGTAAGGGCGTTGCAACAAGATTTAAGTGAAGTTTATACAAGGTTAAATGTAGGCGTGCAAGGTGGCTGGATTACTTTAAAAGAGGCTAGGGATCAAGTTGGGCTAGTAACAGACGACAACCAAAATGTTTTTTTAAGAAACACACAACAAATGGAAGTTGCAAACACACAAACAGCTGTTGTAGAAAAAACTGATGATCCAGAACCAATGGCAACACCACAGGAAGTTACAGATGAAACACCGCAGGAAGAATTAGAAATGGAAGACGAAAAAGGAACAAAGGTAATTAGAAAAATAAATCAAAAGTTTTGTGTTATAGCAGAAGAAAGCGGTAGAAATATGGGTTGTTATCCTACAAGGGAACTAGCACAAAGGCGGTTGGATCAAATAGCAAGCTTTAGTGAAAACCCAAAAGCAAGGGTTGGTAAAGATGAATTCACAACAATAGAAGAGGCAAGGGAACGTGCAAAAGAATTACAATGCACTGGTACGCACACACATGACAAAGACGGTCAATTAATTTATATGCCTTGTGCAACACACAATGAATATTTTTTATTTTTTTTAAAAGAAAACGGAAATGGCTACACTGGGTGAAGTTTCAGTTGGGGACGCAGTAAGCTGGCAAATAGATAAAACACCAGACCCACCAAGTACAATTAACGGGATCATAACAAGTATTAATAGAACTGATGAAACTGCAAACGTACGTGTTTATGCAATTTTGGAAGACGGTAGCAGGGAAATAACTGACAGGACAGTAACAGTTGAAGTAAGTAAGTTACGTGTAATAAAAGATTTTAGGGACGAAAAACAGTCTGTAAGCGCCCGTATTGAAAAAATATTACGGGATAAGGTTACTGCCCATAATGAAAAAGACCCACGTTATAGAGCAACCTTACGCATGTTAGAGGCTGTTTTTAGACGTGGTGTAGGTGCATACAGAAATAATCCCGGATCCGTAAGGGGTAACGTAAGGTCAGCCGACCAGTGGGCGTTAGCCCGCGTGAATTCGTTTTTAACTGGTTTACGCACAGGTAAGTTCCCACGTAAACCTTTCGACCAAGATTTACTTCCACGTAACCACCCGTTAAGTAGTAAAAAAAATTACAAAGCTTTATATGATGATTTAGATTTTTCTATACCAAAAGGTGTAAAAGAAGAAGCCGAACGTGGTTTAGGCTGGGTAAAAGAATTTAACAGGGGTGGAACAGAAGTTGGTAGAGGCACTGCAAGGTATTTGCTTACTAATACAAAAGCAAGTCCAGAAAAAGTAAGAAAAATTAGTGCATACTTTCCAAGACACGAAGTGGATAAACGCGCAGAAGGTTACAGGCAAGGTGAAGACGGGTACCCAAGTAATGGTCGTATAGCATGGGCATTGTGGGGTGGCGAGGCAGGTAAAAGCTGGGCAACAAAATTAAAAGACGCAATGAACCGTAGGGATGAACAAGCGAAACAAAATTTTGAAAGTGTTGTTGATCTTGTACAAAATAGAACTGCATTAAGGGAAAAAAATATTGATGAAAGGGTAAACAGGTTTAACAGCTTAGAAGTAAAACAACAAATAATTAATCAATTTGATGTACTTTCTGACAATTGGCAATATTACTTAGCAACAAGCTATTACGGTTTATTACAAAAACAAATACGCAGTATAAATAGATTATTAAATGAAAACCCACCAACTATTGTTGGCTTAGAGGGTTTGATAAACTTTCAAATAGATCAAGACACAAAAACATGGTATGAAACATTAGTACCAATTTATGAAAGCGTAACACTAGACTTTGCATACAACCAAGCTTTTTTGTTAGTACCAACAGAAGAAAAAGAAAACAGCGTATTTAGTGCAAACGATCAAGTGCAAATAGAACGTGCAAGGCGTAGGCGACCAACACAGGAAATAATTACTGACGGTTTTTACCCTAGAAGAAAACGTGGGCAAGCTATACCAATAAACAGGCAAGCATACAACAGGGCAAGTAATGAATTTATTGCAAATAGGTTAAATACAGTTTTACCTGACATGAGCCAAACCATGAAAAATAATTTAAATAGAAGTTTACGTAAAAGCTTTGATGAAGTTACTAAACGTGGCTTGACCGGAAAAAAAGCAGAAGATTTTATTAGAAAAGAAATAAGTAAGACACTGGGTAAAAAAAATCTAGGTAGGGCAATGAACATTGCAAGAACAGAAACCACAGCTTTAAGTAACTGGGCGCAAACAGAAAGTGCAAAACAAACAGGTTTATTATTAGAAAAAGAGTGGGTAAGTGTAAGGGACGGCAACGTAAGGGATTCACATTTACTTTTAGACGGTGTAAGGGTTGGGCAGGATCAACCTTTTAAAGTAAGTGGTTTTAACATGTTTTATTGCGGGGATAGTAGCAAAGGTGCGCCACCCCGACTAGTATGTAATTGTAGATGTAGTTTAATTTATCATGAGGTGAAATTATGAAACAATTTAAAGAAGTTAAATTTTTAACAAGTGACGAGGCAGAGGGGAAAGTTGAAGCCGTATTTTCTGTTTTCAATGAAGTAGACAGTGACGGCGACGTTGTTTTACCTAATGCAATAAAAAGTGCTTATGGTGAAAAAGGCGTTGCAATGGTATGGGCGCACGACTGGAAACAAGTTATTGGTCGTGGTGAAATTGTACAGGACGCTCAAAAAGCAGTTTTCAAAGGTCAGTTTATTATGGACACCCAAGCAGGTAGGGACGCATTTCACACAGTAAAAACAATGGGCGACTTACAACAATGGTCTTTTGGATATGAAGTTGTTGATAGTGAAAAAGGGTATTTTAAAAAGGACGGCATGGAAGAAATAGAAGTGCGCTATTTAAAAAATCTAAAAGTATACGAGTGTAGCCCAGTGCTAGTAGGCGCAAATCAAAATACATATACGCTTGCAGTAAAAGAAGAAAAAGAAACTACACAAGAAACTGGTTTAAGTTTTAACGATGAAGTGGATAAGGTGCTTAACAGCTTGTCGGCATTGTTAAAAAGAGCAAAGGAGCTTACCTCCTTGCGCATTAAAAAAGAAAAGTTATTGTCAGAAAATTCTGCCAATTTGCTTATTAACGTACGGGATGAAATAGCTGAAACATACCAAGACATTGATATGTTATTAACTGTTGCAAGCCCTGTGCAAGATGATCTTATTGACGAAGAAATTGATGACACAACTTTATTAATTGAAACAGAACAGGTACTAGTGGAAACACTAGACCCTGAACTTTAAAGGAGCAGAACCAAATGGCAAAAGTAAAAATGCTAGAAAAGGAACTCCAAGAGCTTAGGGAATCCACTATGCAAGAATTTGCTGAAATTGATTCAGTAGATTTTACAAGTGAGAAAAAAGAAAACTGGGCAAAGCGTAACGCAAAGATGCAAGAGCTTGTGACAGAAATCAAGGACGCAAAAGCAATTGAAACCCAAAAGGCAGAAATTGAAGCTGAACTTGAAAAAGGTAAAAATGTAGAGCCAATGGCAATACATACCGAACCACAAGTAGACGAAGTTGAAAAAACTATTGGACAACAATTCGTAGAATCTAAAGCGCTTGCTCAATTTAACGAAAACGGAATAAAAAACGTTTCAACCGAGCTTAAATGGAATCCGCAGGCAGAGTATAAAACTACTTTGACTGAAACTGGTTATCCACCTGCTGTTACTAGAAGTGCTTTAGTAGTGCCAACAGCAACACTAGACCCACTTCAAATTCCTGACTTGATTGATACTATTACAACAGATCAGTACCAATACAAGTATTTGGAAGAAACAACCTTTACTAATAACTCTGGAGCCGTTGCCGAAGGTAGCGCACTTGGTGAAAACGCTTTAGCATTTACCGAACGAACAGAGGACATTAGAAAGATTGGTGGCTTTTTACCAGTTACCGAAGAAACTTTAGCTGACGTAAGTACATTACAAGGCTACTTAGATTCAAGGTTAAGAACTATGGTAAGGTTAGCTGTTTCAGATCAAATACTCGGAGGCTCTGGGTCAGCGCCAAACTTAACAGGTATACAAAATAAAAGCGGAATCAATACTTTTGATTTTTCTTCATATTCTGGAAACCTAAAAAGAATTGGACAGATCTACCAAGCAATAAGTGAAATACAAAAGGATTCTTTCTTGAACCCTGATGCAATACTTATGCACCCAGATGACTTTTTCCAATTAGTAACCGAAGTAAACGCAGTAACAACCAGTGGTGCATTAAATCCATTATTTGTTGGTGCAGGTAACTTTAACGCTGGCGTTAATGCTACACTTTGGGGACTACCAATTATCCAAACCACAGAATTTGGCAGTAGCGGTACAGCTGTTGTTGGTGTGTTTGGTGGTGGGCAGGCATGCCACTTAGTCGCAAGACAAGGCATGGAAGTTGCAATATCTGATTCACACGGCGAAAACTTTACAAAAGATATTATTGTAATTAAAGCAACTGTAAGACTTGGTTTCCCTATTTATAGGGCATCAGCATTTTGCACAATTACTAACTTATAAAGTTAAAAATGTAAGGGCTAGTTTTTTGCTAGCCCTTATGTTGAAAGGAAACAAAATGAAATTAAAGAAAGATGTTTGGCAAAACGACGCAGGCGAAATAGCAGAAGGTAAAGACGGTTTACCAAAAGGCTGGGTAAAAGGTAAATTACTTGGTCGTGCAGGTCAAGAAGTTACTGACGCACAATGGAAAGACTGGAATATTAAAACAAAAGCTAAAGCACCTGCCGAAAATAAAGCTAAGTAGTAATTTAAAATGGCAGTAACAAATGGCTACTGCACATTGGCAGAATTAAAAACCTATATTGGTTTAACTGGGTCGGGTAACGACACAAAACTAGAAGACTGTATTAATAGTGCAAGCAGGGAAATAGACGCATACACAGGTAGATTTTTTTATCAAACAAGTAGTGAAAACAGGTTTGTGCAACCCAAAAATGCAGATTATATTTTTACACCTGACATAAGTACACCTAGTGGGCTTGTTGTAAAACTGGACACCACTGACGACGGATCATACGACAAAACTTTAACAATAGACACTGATTTTATTACTATGCCACTTAATGCTGGCAACCAAGTAGGCGGTGTTGAATTTCAACCAATTACAGAAATACAAATATTAAAAAACAGGTCAAGTGAACGCTTTGATCCAACAATCCCGAAAAATGTACGCATAACTGCACAGTTTGGTTTTAGTGCTGTACCAAAAGCAATTAAGCAAGCAACATTTTTACAAGCAACAAGACTTTTTAAAAGAAAAGATTCACCATTTGCAATTTATGGCAATCCTGAAACTGGCACTGGTGAATTATTTAGCAAGTTTGATCCAGACGGCTTAAAATTAATTTCTAAATATAAAAAACGTACTTTATAATGTCAAACGTAAGTTTTGAACTTAAAGGCGCAGAAGAACTAAAAAAGCGTATACAATTAAACAATTTAGCTTTTAAACCTGTACGGCAACTTTTTAACGAAGTAGGTAAGGTAATAAAAGATAATTCAAGGGCAGTGCTTGACAATTTAGACAAAAACGACACTGGTAGTTTGCGTAGCAGTATTAAATATAAAAGATCAACTGCAACAGTTGGTAGGTTGCCAGCTGGTGTACGTGTTTTTTCTACAAGAAATTATGCAAAATTTGTTCATGGGGATATGGATAAAAATTTTAGCCTTACACAGCCTTTCGATCGAACAAAACCACATTACCCACCAATAAGGGCATTAACTGGCTGGGCAGAAAGGAAGGGTTTAAACCCTTATGCTGTGCAAAGGGCAATAGGTATAAAAGGTACGCCAATTGTACCATTTTTAAAAATTGGTTTTGAAAACAGCGACTTAGAAATAGAATTTGCATTACAAACGTGTGCAGAAAGAATTGAAAGGCAATGGAAAGCGGGCAGGAAAAATTTATAATACTTGGTGACGGTAACCGTGTACATATTTCATGGTTAGATGATTTATCCCAAGAAGAAGAATAAAATAAAATTATGGCAAGTTTAACAAGTATTAGAAATGGTTTAAGTACCAACTTACAAAACATAACAACGCTTAATGTTTTTGGTTTTGTGCCAGATAGTATTGAACCACCAACAGCAGTTGTAGGTGTTGTTGAAAATGTTGAATATGACAGCACATTACAACGTGGTGCGGACAATTACACAATACCAATTTTTTTGTATGTAAGCAGGGTGGACGCACAAGACAGCCAAGAAACATTAGACGGGTTTTTAGCTAGCACTGGTACAAACAGTATTAAGGTACAAGTAGAAAGCGACCAAACACTTGGCGGGTCTGCACAAAGTTGCAGGGTTGTTGAAGCAGATAATTATGGTGTGTATAATGTAAACAACATCGATTATTTAGGTGTAGAATTTACAGTAGAGGTGGTTGCGTAATGGCACAACAATATGAAATAGTAAACGGAATAGACACTGGTAAAAAAATATTTATTGCTGGTGAAATTGTAAATGCAACAGACATACCACCCAAAAGTATTAAGTGGCTAAAGGATCAAGGCGAAATAATTAAAATAGATAACGCATACAAAGAAAAAAAGTTACAAGAAATGAAAAATAAACAGGAGGAAGAATAATGCCAAAAGGACGTGGCTATGGTGGTGGTGGTATGAAACCACGTAGAAGAAGAAAAAGAACAAGGGGTAAAAAGTAAATGGCGTTTGTACATGGTAAAGATTCAGTCGTTTACGTAAATGAAAATAATTTTAGTACGTATTTTAATAACGCAGACGCAACACGTACAAGTGACGTAGCTGAAACAACAACGTTTGGAGCGGGAGCAAAAACTTTCGTTTCGGGAGATAAGGATGGAACGGTTTCATTAACAGGGCTGTTTGATGCAACTGCTGACGCTACATTACAACCTTTACTAGGTGGCGCTGACTTTGATTTCTTTTTAGGGATCAACGGGCAATCCGGTCAGTGTGTTTTTGGTGCAGGTAACATTACAAATTATGGTGTTTCCAGTCCAGTTGGTGACGCTGTTGCAACAAGTATAGATGTGCAAAGCGACAATGGACTTTTTAATGGTGCAGTAAACTTTAATGGCACAGACACAACAACTGGTGTTATGGGTTCTGTTGTAGACAATGGCGCAAGTTCAAGTAACGGCTTTGGTGCAATAGCTGTATGCACAGCTGTAAGTGGTACAAGCCCAACACACGACATTGTTGTTGAACACAGCGCAGACAATGTAACTTTTACACCACTAATAACTTTTACACAAATAACTGGTGCAACAAGCGAAGTAAAAACGGTTAGCGCTGGCACAACAATAAACAGATATGTACGTGTAAAAAATACAATTGGTGGGTCAAGCACACCAACTTTTGTTGGTTTTGTTGCACTCGCCAGAACAAATTAGTGGTATAGTAATAAAAAGAAAATAAAAAGGAGCACATAAAATGGCATTTGTACACGGTAAAGACAGCGTATTTAAACTTGACAATGGGTCGGGATCATTAACAGATATTTCAACCTATGTTAATAACGTTGATTTTCCTGAAACTGCCGACGTAAGTGAAACAAGTACGCTTGGCTCTTCAAACAAAAGTTATGTAGTTGGTCTCAAGGATGCAACTATCTCATTAACTGGAATTTGGGACGCAACCGCTGACGCAATATTTGGTGCTGTTGTTGGACAATCCGCAACACTGTCATTTGAATATTCCCCAGCTGGCACAGGCAGTGGATCTATAAAATACACAGGGGAAGCAATAATGACAAATTATGCAATAAGTAGCCCTGTGGGAGAAACAGTCGGTTTTTCAAGTGATCTGCAAGTCAGTGGCGCAGTAACAAGAGGCACACATTAATAAATAATCTTGAAAGGGGTTTATAAATGAAAAGATTGAAAGCAGAAGAAATTGCTAACTTACCTAATGTTGAGCAAACTGAAATCAAAATAGACGCTTGGGACGTTTCTATTGTGGTGCAAGGCATTTCAAAAGCAACACAAATTGTACTTGGTAGATCCATAAACCAAGAAGAAAAAGACGCTTTTGAATACCAAAGGGAACTTTTAAAGGCTTGTGTAATTGACCCTGTGCTTACAGATGAATTAATTGATGAACTTTATAAAAAAGACAGCCAAATAGTTGATTTAATATTTGCTGAAATAAATAACCTTAATGGCTTTGGAGGTTCCGCAGACGCGGAAACATTTCAATAACAACCACGACTTAGCGTTTCAATTTAAGCTTGCACGTGAATTAGGCATGACAGTGGCAACCTTGCGAGCTACAATGAGTTTAATGGAATATAACCAGTGGATTGGTTTTCTTTCATGGGAACAAAAACAAAAGGATGAAATAGTTGCAATGCAACAAGCAGAATTAAGGAAACGCACATAATGGCAAAATCAGATATAGTTTTAAAGGTTGTTACGCAAGGCGTACAAAAAGCCAACCAACAAATGGAAAAACTTGGTGGTATTGCTGGAAAGCTTGGTGGTGTTGCAAAAAGGACAGGGCAGGCACTTGCAGTTGCTTTAGCAGGTGGCGTAGCACTGGCAACAAAAAAGTTTATTGACTTTGACAATGCAATGACGCAGTCCGTTGCAATTATGGACGTTACCATAGCGCAACAAGAAAAAATGGCTCAAACTGCTCGTGAAGTTGCTACAAGTACAACCATAAGTGCAACTGAATCAGCAGAGGCGTTTTTCTTTTTAGCGTCCGCAGGTTTAAGCGCAGAACAATCTATAAGCGCTTTACCACAAGTTGCAAAATTTGCTCAGGCTGGTATGTTCGACATGGCGCTTGCAACCGATCTCGCAACCGACGCTCAAAGTGCTTTGGGGTTAAGTGTTGATGACGCACAACAAAACTTAGAAAATTTAACACGTGTAACTGACGTACTTGTAAAAGCTAACACATTGGCAAACGCGTCTGTACAACAATTTTCAGAAGCTTTAACAAATAAAGCTGGTGCGTCATTAAAGGTTACAAACAAATCAATTGAAGAAGGTGTTGCCGTACTTTCTGCGTTTGCTGACAGAGGTGTAAAAGGTGCAGAGGCAGGCGAAAAACTAAACCAGCTATTAAGGGATATACCCCGTGCTGTTGCTAAAAATAAAGATGAATTTGAAAAACTTAATTTAAATTTATTTACAGCAGACGGAACAATGAAAAATGTTGCGGACGTTGTTGAAGAATTGGATAGTGTACTTGGCGGTATGTCTGATGAATTAAAAGCAAGCACATTGGATCAACTAGGGCTAAACAGGGGTGTTGCAGACGCAGTTAAAATATTAAGTGGTGCTGGAAATGAAATAAGGAACTACCAAAAAGAATTAGAAAATTCTGCTGGCACAACTGATTTAGTTGCAGAAAAACAAAAAGAAAGTTTGCAAGCACAATTAGAAATAACAAGTAGCAAGTTTGAAGATTTAGGCTTAACAATTATTGAAAGGTTTACACCTGCAATGTCTAAGGCATTAGAAAAAGCTGGTGAGTTTGCAGACTTTTTAAATGAAAAATTTAATTTTGAAACAGAAGAAAAAAACTTTGAAGAATTATCTAAAGATGTTGTTGGCTTGGGTAATGCTTTTGCAATTTCTAGTGGTTTAGGTGGTAACTTTATAACAACACAAGGCTTAATAAATAGTGAAATAGAAAGAAACAAAGTTGCACAACTTACACGTGAACAAGAAGAATTAGCAAAGGCAGAAGAAGAAACAAACAGGCAACAAGCATTTCAAAAATTAATTATGCAAGATCTACAAAGGGAGGCGGACGCACTTGGTATAAGTGTTGATGAATTAGACACACACCATGCAAACTTTACAAATACTTTAAATGACAATACAGGCGCCATTGAAGACAATGAACAAGCTTTAAAGGATGCAGAAAAAATGCGCGACAAAGCATTAGGTAGTTTGCAAAGGGTAATAAGTGCAGAACGTGAACTAAACGCAATATTTGAACGCCAAGAAGAATTAACAAAGGCTTTGGAAGACGCAAGGGAAGATTTAGCAGGGGAAGACAAGAAACTAACAAAGCTTGAAGAAAAACTTGTTAAAGAAAACGAAAACTTAGAAAAAGCAAAAGCAGAAGTTGTAAAACAACAAAAGCTTGCAACAGATGTTACTAACCGTGAACAGTTAGCAATACTTAGACAAGAAAAAGCTGTAAGTGATCTAAAACAAGAAATTGATGAACTTACAGCCAGTGAACAAGACGCAACAATACAAAAACTAGAATTAGCAATTGCCGAAGAAGAATTAGATAAAGTAAAACAGGCAAGCACAGGATCAACAAGGGAACTTGCAGAGGCAGAACGAAATGTTGCAAATATTGAGCAAGATATTTTACGTATAAATAATGACATTATCCAACAAAAAGAACGTATTAAAAAAGCAACAGATGAAGTAACAGAGGCAGAAAAAGAAAGGAACAAAGCACTTGAACAAAACGCAGAAAACCTAATTGAAGTTGCACTAGCACAAAAAGAATTAAACGACGCAATTGAAGACGTAAGTAAGCTAGGTACTTTTGAAGAAGCACTTTCACAAATGGTTAAAAATGCAGGTGGGGACATTGCTACGCTACGTGAAGAATTAAATATATTATTTGGTATGTTAAACCAAACAGCAACGGGTGAAATGTTTACAGACGCAAGTCAATCACAAAGCAACAGTAATACAAATACAGGCGCACAATCAGGAAGTGTAAAAACGGATCCATTAGGAAACCAAGCAGGCACAACAGCACCAACACCAGCTAGAAATACAGTAAGTGGTATTGTTGGCGTTGATTCATTTAACCAAGCATTTAGAGGCGGTGGCATTGTTAATAACAATAATATTGTATTAAATGTTGGCGGTGCATTAAGTACAAGCGATGAAATAAGTAAAGAAGTTGCAAACGCAATATTTAAGGCGCAAAAAATGGGCATAAAAACTTTAATTTAAAATGAGCGCAAGTTTTGATTCAGATGTAAATATTACGGTTGAAATTGCTTTTGACAGCGACCCGCTTGACAATTCACTTACCTTTACTGACGTTAGCCAGTATGTAAGGGCATTTACAATTAATCGTGGTCGATCAAACGAATTAGGACAGTTTGTTGCTGGTACTTCAACAATCAGCCTTTCAAATACCGACAATAGGTTTAACCCAACACAAACCACACATTATTATGACGCAAGCGCAGGTCGTACAAAAATACAACCATTAAAAGTTGTTAGGATCAAAGCAACATACGACAGTGCAAGTTATACATTATTTCATGGGCATTTAGATGTAATACCCGTACAATACATTGCACAAGGTAATGACAGCATTGTTACCTTTACAGCTGTGGATAGTTTTAAAATATTTCAAAGCCAAACATTACAATCTGTTGGCTGGTCGCTTGGGCTTACAGGTTTTTCAGAAATTGGTAGTAGCACAACACTTGGATATGATGACAGCGTTGAATTAACAAGCACAAGGGTAACAAGGATTTTAAACAGTATGGGTTTCCCTTCTAGTTTTAGATCCATAGACACAGGCACATTAAATATACAACAGCAACCAGCTACAACAAATATTTTAACTGCATTACAAGAGTGTGAAACAGTTGAAAACGCACAATTATTTATAGCAAAGGACGGTAAAGTAACTTTTAGAAATAGGGCGTATAAGTTTACAAATACAAAAGCTATTAACGTTCAAGCAACTTTTGACAATAGTGGTAGCAATTTACCGTATCAAGAAGTTGCAACAAGTTTAGACACAAATGAAGTAATAAATAACTATACATGGACACGTAATGGTGGTACACAACAAAAAGTTGCTGACGCTGACAGTATTAATAGGTTTACAGCTAAAAACAATACACAAACAACAAAGCATACATCTGATGCAAATGTTTTGTCAGTTATACAACAAAAACTTGCAGAAACTTCTACACCCCAACTACGTATAGATCAACTTATTGTAAACCCACGTTTAAGCACAAGTTTGTGGAGCAGTGTTTTAAGACTTGAATTTGGCGACAGGGTAAAAGTAAACATAACAAACCCAAATGGGTCAGTTTTAACTGATGAAGTTTTTATTGAAAGTATTTCACATAATGTAAATGATTTTGCACAACAGTGGGTATGGACAATAAATTTGAGCCCTGCTGGATCATCTGGCTGGGTACTTGGGCAGGCAAAACTTGGGGAAGGTACTAGATTTGCTTATGCTTAGGAGTATAATAAGTAACAAAGGAGCATAATTATGGCAGGTGCAGGTTTCAAAGTATACGCAACAGGCGACTTAATAACAGCAACAGAATTTAATACATTTATCCAAGAGCAGGTTGTAATGGTTTTTGATGACGCAACAGCAAGGGATAGTGCAATAAGTAGCCCGTCGGAAGGCATGTTTTGTTATTTGAAAAATACCAATGTTCTAATGTTTTACGATTCTTCAAGCTGGGTGAACTATATTGGTGAGGGGGACATTACGGGTGTAACCGCTGGTGCTGGACTTACTGGTGGTGGTACTTCAGGTGGCGTAAGTTTAGCCTTAAACGTTACAGGGCAAAGTTCTGGAACAATTGCGTCTGGTGACGAATTAATTTTTGGTGACATTTCTGACAGTAATAATTTTAAAAAAACCACTGCACAATCAATTTCAGATTTAGCCTCTGTAACATCCATAATTACAAAAGTAACTGTAAAAGTTGCAGACGACGGTTCTGGTAGCCAAAATGTTTTTTATATGCTTAGTGGATCAGACACGGGCGCAGGTACAAAAACACCAGCATTAGATGTAAGCTTTGGTATGAAAATAAGATTTGATGTTTCTGACAGTTCTTTTGGCACACATAACTTTAAATTTTCTACTACACAGGACGGTAATCATGGTGGTGGATCAGAATTTACAACAAATGTAACTACAAATGGAACAGCTGGTTAATCAGGTGCTTATGTACAATTAGAAGTTACACCAGAAACTTTAGGCACAGCAACAGCAACAGGATCAACTGTCGGTGTTTTATATTATTATTGTTCAAATCACTCTGGTATGGGTGCAAATGGTAAACTTAGTTTATACCCTGCTACTTCAAGTGGTGGCGGTGCAAGTGTTGGATTAATATTAGCATTAGGCTAGAAAGGAAAATATGGCTGAAACATATAAAAATGCTCGATTGGCAATAACCAATTCAGAGCAAACATTATATACAAATTCAAGCGGTGGTGCAGGCATTATTGTTTCACTTATAATTACAAACATTGACGGCGCCAGTGATGACACTGTTACTGTAAAGGTAAGGGATTCATCTGCGTCTGCGGACACTGAAATAGCCAGCACAATGACAGTGCCAGCGGATTCAAGGCTTGACGTTTGTGGCGACAATACAAAAGTATTTTTAGAAAACGGCGACAGTATTAAAATAACAGGTGGTGCCAGCTCTGGTGATCTTATTGCCCTAGCAAGTATTTTAGAAATTACATAAAGGGGAAATATGCCTTTCGGATATGTTGGAAATTTTCCAGATCAACAGGTTAAAAACACAGGTATATTTTCACCTGAAGATGTTTTAAACCTAAATGCAGTTGGTGAATATGGTGGCAGTTACCAATTAATAGAAACAAAAAGTATTAGCGGTGTTTCTTCTGCTATTTTTACAAGCATACAAGAGGCACAATATAACGTTCATTTTTTACAAATTATAAATGCCCAACCCGGAACGGACGGTACAGACATAAGAATTAGATTTTATGAAAATGTTGTTGAAGAAAGCTGTAACGATTATTACTTTGTTTATTTATATAATTCTTATGGAAGTGGTAGTAGTGCAGAAGTAAAAAATGATTCAGCCACATATTTAAGGGGTACATTTAATATTGGAAATGCCACTTATGAGGCTGGTAATTCATACTGCTATTTTTATGACTTAGGTAATGCAAATAAATATAGTTTTCAAACTATGCACACATCAGTAATGGGTAATAATAATGCCTTGTTGTCTGCATTTGGTGGTGGCGTGTTGCCACAAACAAGCAAAGTAGATCAAATAAAACTTTACAACGGTAGTGGAAATTTTTCTTGTACAGCAAAATTATTTGGAGTAAAACAAATATGATCAATTTAAGGTTAGTAAAACAGGTTGAAGTAACAACACCAGCAAACAAAATTGACATAACTGACGCTTTTACAGAAAATTATGATGTTTATTGTGTGCAATTTTTTGGTACAACGGCAGGCACACAAGTAGAAAATAATAGCTTTGATATGCGTTTACTTGATAATGTAAACAACGAAATAACAACGTCAAATTACGACCACAAAATGGTTTTTTTTAGG
>ERZ869936.1374-NODE-1374-length-17666-cov-5.365113_pt1 | contig 17666 bp, 17 predicted proteins | sample MGYA00520876_ERZ869936 | MGnify/ENA primary metagenome ERZ869936 (study PRJEB32218, sample SAMN09650985) | biofilter metagenome | isolation source: enrty point of leading RO module | place: Saudi Arabia: Thuwal, RO plant located on Red Sea | collected 2016-02-17 ...
CGGCGCCGTTGCGCCAAGACGATCGAAGGGGCCGCCCGATGGATTGATCCTTTGGGCGGCCCTTTTGTTTTGCGCCCTGGGGCGACCTGGCGCTAGCCTCGCCGGTCATGAACATTACCCTGCTCGGCACCGGCTGCCCGGTCGTGCATCTGGAGCGCTACGGCCCGGCGCAGTTGATCCGCCATGGCGAGTCCAAGCTGCTGGTCGATTGCGGCTCCGGCGTCACCCAGCGCTTGCTCGCCGCCGGTTGCCCAGGGCGCGAGATCGACGCGCTGCTGCTGACCCATCTGCATTCCGATCATATCGTCGATCTGTTCCAGCTGGTGATCTCCAGCTGGCATCAGGGCCGGGCGCGGCCACAGCGTGTCTATGGCCCGCCTGGCACCGAGGCCTATGTCGAAGGCCTTATGAAGCTTTGGCGGCCGGAACTGGAGCAGCGCATCGCCCACGAGGCGCGGCCCTCGGCCGAGGCGCTGCGGGTCGAGGTGACGGAGATCGCCGGCGGCGAAACGCTCAAGCTCGGCGATCTTGCGGTCCTGGTCGTCGAGGTCGAGCATCAGCCCGTGAAGCACGCTTTCGGCTTCGTGTTCGAGGACGCGGCAGGCCAGGGGGCAGGCAGCGGCCCTCGCATCGCCCTGAGCGGCGACACCCGGCGCTGCCAGGCCCTGATCGAGGCCGCGCGCGGTGCCGCGCTTCTGGTGCACGAGGTCTTCGTCCACCGGGAGATGCCGGTCGTTGCCGGCGTGCGCAGCGCCGAGACCGTGGCCAACGTCGCCGGCTATCACACGCTGTCCAGCGAGGTTGGCAAGATCGCCGCCGAGGCCGGAGCCGGCGCCCTGATGCTGACCCACTTCGTGCCGCCGGCCTGCGACCGGGCGGCGCTCCTGGCCGAGGTCGCGGCCGATTTCCCCGGCCCGGTGATTCTCGGCGAGGACCTGATGTCCTTCGACGCCGGCACCGGTCGCCTCCGCCACGCCGATGCGCACCTGTCGCTGGGTGCGGCGGCCAAGCCCGGCGTCTGAGCGCCCGCGGGCCGGGGCGGCCTTGATCCGCGCCGGAATCGCGGGCACAACTGGCCCGGGCCCGTAGTTCAGCGGTTAGAACCCACCGCTCATAACGGTGTTGTCGCAGGTTCGAATCCTGCCGGGCCCACCACCAAGTCTGCTCTCGCGCACGTGCTACCCGACATTCGGCCAAACCCGCGCGGAACCGCGCCATTCAGGACTGGAGAGTTGTCGAGAGACGGGGCAGTGGGCGCCGACAAAGGTGGAAATGGCCGCGAGTCTCTGTCAGGCCAAAAGCCGACAACTTGGCGTGGGTGAGAACGGCTGTCCCTACCAGAAATCCCATCCAGGCGCGATTGGACCCGACTCGGAAGTGTGTGACATGACTGCAGGTGATGATGGCGATCATGAGAGCCCTCTGGTGGATCCTTGGGCTGCGGTTCAAATCACGTGCCCGAATTGAGGCCGAGAACCTGGCTTTGCGGCATCAACTTAATGTCGCGTGCCGTTCCGCTCCGCGGAGGGGACGGCCTCGGATTTCCGACCGACTCCTCCTGGTTTGGCTCTATCGGCTGTGGCCGAGCGTTCTGAATTCTATGGTCATCGTCCGGCCGGACACGCTGGTGCGCTGGCATCGGCGGGGTTTCAAGGCGTTTTGGCGATGGAAATCCGGAGGTTGCCCGGGGCGGCCACGGATCCCCAAGGAAATCAGAGAATTAGTTCGCGAAGTCAGTCTGGCCAACCCCTTGTGGGGCGCACCCCGGATCCATGGCGAGCTCTTGAAGCTGGGGATCGATGTGGCTCAAACGACAGTCGCGAAGTACATGGCCCGGGGTCGTCAACCGCCTTCGCAGTCTTGGAAGACGTTCCTCCAGAATCACGCCGAGGGCATTGCGGCGGTCGATTTTTTCGTTGTTCCGACGGTGACCTGCAAACTGCTATTCGGACTCCTTATCGTATGCCATAAACGGCGTCTGCTGGCCCACGTCGCTGTCACTGCGAATCCGACGGCTGACTGGATCGCCCGTCAGATTTCGGAGGCATTTCCTTGGGACATGGCGCCAAAATACCTAATTCGCGATCGCGATGGCGCCTATGGAGAAGTATTCAAGCGGCGGGTCAAAGCTATGGGCATCAGGGATCGCCCTACGGCACCCAGATCGCCCTGGCAAAACGCTTATGTTGAACGCCTGATCGGTTCGATTAGAAGAGAGTGTTTGGATCACCTCATCGTCTTCGGCGAGGCGCACCTGCGCCGCGTGCTTTGCGCCTACGCCGACTACTACAATCGTACCCGCACGCACTTGTCTTTGAGCAAAGATACGCCTTCGGCACGACCAATTCTGCGGGAAGGTCGGATCAGATCCATTCCTTACCTTGGCGGTTTGCACCATTCATACGTCAGGATATAATTTGCGGTAGGGACAGCACCCGGCAGGCGTGGCAGCGTTCGAGCGCCCAGGCTTCTACTTAAGTGCCGCGATTTCGGCGACCAGGTCCTTGCTTGTGCGCTGACGGCAATAGCCGGCGATCGCACGCAGGCTGTCGTCGTGGCGGGCTTGGCTCTTGGCCGCGCAGGCATCGGTGACCAGCGTCACTAGGTAACCGAGGTCGCAAGCGTCCCGAACCGCGGACTCGACGCACTGGTCGGTCATGACTCCGGCCAGAATCAGATGCCGGACACCCAAACTGCGCAGCACATAGTCGGCATTCGTCGAAATGAATACGCTGGAGGAGGTTTTCGGCAGACGGATCTCATCGCCTTGCTGTGCGATCTCTTCCAGGACTTCCGCATCCCAGGAGCCCTTCGGCACATGGAACCCGCTAATCTTGTAGTCCAGGCTCATGTCGCGGCCATCCTGAGTCAAGCACTCGATGGTCGTGTACATGACCTCGATGCCGGCCGCGCGGCATGCCGCCTGCACCTGCGCCATGGCGGGCAGCGCAACTCTGCGCAGGCGATCGAAATAATAGCCATAGGTCCGGTACCGCTCCTCGGGACTCAGGTGCTTGAACTCGTTGCCATCCGGACGCGCGCAGTAATTTTGAACGTCGATAATCATGTAGGCCGTTGCGCCGAGCACCACGGGCACATCTCGCGACAATCCGCCTGGGTTGATCATTTTACCGAACGCCTCCTAAGATCGGCCGTGCCGGGTACCGGCTTCAGCGCAGAGTATCCAACAACAATTGGCTGAGTCTGGCCGCCCAATCGTCCTGACCGCCAGCATTTTGTATCTGGTCGTTGCGGATTTCGAACTCCACCCCGGGCAGCTTTCGCTGCTCGCTGTGCACTGGAATCGTATAGTCGGTCTCGTCGCTCATCGAATACGGTTCGTTGTCGCCGACGCAAAGACCTTTCTGTCCCCGCAAGGCCGCCAAGGCCTTCTGCGCGACGGCCGGATCGCGGTTGTAGAGCACCCCAACATGCCAGGGCCGGTTGTAGCCCAGGAATACGGGCGTGAAGCTGTGAATCGAAACGACGATGGTCTCGCGGTCCTGAGCCAAGCGCCGGTCGATTGCCGCCGCGATAGTATCGTGGAACGGGGCATGAACTTCGCTACGGCGCGCCTCGACCTGTGCCGTCGACAGGCCGACATTGCCGGGAATGTCGATATCTTCCGAGCGCACGGGCACGAAATCCCCGACCGATGGATGTCGGTTGCAATCGCACACCAGCCGCGAATATGTCTGCAGATAGAGCGGCGCGTCCAGGCGCTCCGCCATACGCCGCGCGACCTCCGCGGCGCCAATATCCCAGGCGATGTGCGCTTCTAAATGCGCTTCCGTCAAACCAAGCGAGCCGAGGCTGCGCGGCAAGACCTTACCGGCATGCTCGCACGCCAATACGATCGGCGATCGGCCTTGCGCATTTACGACTTCGCAGGCCGCCAATTCATCTGCTGCCAGGACGCTGGATTTTCGCCTATTCGATGACATTGCGCCGTCCCGGTGCTCTTGGTCAGTGGCTGACCGGGACTGTACAATACGATACATATCATTCTCAAATGAGAATTTCGTACTATTTGTTTGACCGTCCTTCGCCTGGATCAATAGACTTTCCGCCGCGGACTGACCCGGGTTGCGCCACTGGCCTGGGGCCGTTCGCATGCCAGCAAAACGCGCACGGAAACTGAACATGGTGGCCACGGCGATTCTCGAAGCCCAGGCATTGGGCCGTACCTTCGGCGGCATCCGGGCGCTCGGCGATTATTCTCTGCGCGTCGCGGCGGGGGAACTGATCGGCCTGATCGGACCGAACGGCGCCGGCAAGACCACGGCGTTCAATCTTTTGACTGGAGTCTTGCGGCCCTCCGAAGGCCGAATCTTGGTCGATGGCGCCGAGGTGCAAAAATTGCGGCCGCATATCTTCGCCTGCCTGGGCATCGCGCGAACCTTTCAGAACGTGCGCCTATTCGCTGATTTGAGCGTGGTCGAGAACGTCATGGCCGGCCTGCACATGCGCCACGGCGCGGGCTGGCTTGGCACACTGTTCGGTCGGCATTTCAATGCCAGCGAGCGCGAGATCCGGGACCGCGCACTGGACATCCTGAACGATGTCGGCCTGGCTGCCATCGCAGGTAAGCGGGCCGGCGACCTGTCTTATGGGGACCAACGCCGCGTCGAGATTGCAAGGGCGCTGGCAACCGAGCCGCGGCTGATCCTACTCGACGAGCCGGCGGCAGGCCTTAACCCGGAAGAAACCCGGCTGCTGACCGCGCTGATCGAGCGCATCCACCAGGAACTTCAAGTCTCGGTGCTGTTGGTCGAGCATGACATGCGCCTCGTCATGAGCCTTTGCCGGCGCATCCAAGTCCTGAATCGGGGCGCCTGCATCGCCGATGGCACACCTGACGAGATACAAGCCAATCCCGCGGTGATCGAGGCCTATTTGGGGCGGCGCCGCAAGGCGGCAGCCGATGCTTGAGGTCAGCGACCTGCACGTCGCGCGCGGCGCCACGCACGTTCTAAAGGGCGCGTCGCTGGAGCTGCGCGCCGGCGAGATTGTCGCCCTGATCGGCGGGAACGGCGCCGGCAAGACGACAACGCTGCTGACAATATCGGGCTTGCTGCGGCCGCGCGCCGGCAGAATCACGTTTCGCGCCGAAGATGGCGCCGCACACGACCTGGCGAAACTCGGCGCCGAGCAGATCGTCCGGGCCGGCATTGTGCATTGCCCGGAAGGGCGCCAGGTCTTTGCATCGCTGAGCGTGGCTGAGAATCTGAAGGCCGGCGCCTATACGCGCAAGGATCGCGATGGCGTCCGCGCCGATCTGTCCTGGGTATACGAACTGTTTCCGATTCTGGCAGAGCGGCGCCAGCAGATGGCGGGCAAACTGTCGGGCGGCGAGCAAATGATGCTTTCTATTGCACGCGCGCTGCTGGCGCGTCCACGGGTCTTGCTCCTGGATGAGCCTTCGCTTGGCCTGGCGCCGCAGGCCGTCGAGACCATTTTCGAGATCATCGAGCAACTGAACGGCAGGGGTGTCACCATTCTTCTGGTCGAACAGAATGCGCAAATGGCTCTGGAGATCGCCAACCGCGGCTACGTCCTTCAAAACGGCGCAATCGCGAACACAGGGACCGGGCGTGACCTGGCCGCCGATCCAAACGTCAAGAAGGCCTACCTGGGAATGACGCAATGAGCGCCTACGTGCTGCAGCAGATCCTCAATGGCCTCACCTTGGGCAGCCTCTATGCCTTGGTGGCGATCGGTTTCTCAATGATCTACAGCATCGTCCGGCTGATCAATTTCGCGCACGGCGATATCGCGATGGTCGGCGCCTTTGCCACCCTGGGCCTGGTCGCCGTCGATGCCCCCTGGCCCCTGACTATCGCGACTGTCCTGCTGACCGGTGGCCTGGCCGGCATAACCATCGAGGCGGTGGTATTCCGGTCCATGCGCGGCGCGCCTCAGGTGACCGGGTTTATCGCAACACTGGCCGTGTCCGTCGTCATTCAGAACACCGGGATCATGATCTTTAGCGGCCAGCCGCGGAATTTCCTGTTTCCGTCCGTGATGCGCGAGCGAGTCGCCCTGGGCCCGGTGACGATTTCGCTGACCGATATCACGATCGTCACGATGACGATCGTGCTGTTGGCGATTCTGCTGATCCTGGTCAAGCGCACGCGGTTGGGCATCGGCATGCGGGCCGCGGCGGAGAACCTGCAGGTCGCGCGCCTCATGGGCATCAACATCAACCGCACGATCATGGCGGCATTTGCGCTTGGCAGCGCCATGGCCGCCATTGCAGGCCTAATGTGGGGCGGAAGATTTGGGCAGATCGATCCGCTGTTCGGATTTATACCCGGCTTGAAGGCCTTTGTTGCCTCGGTCATTGGCGGAGTCGGATCGCTGGGCGGCGCAGTTTTAGGCGGCTATGTGCTGGGCCTGTCGGAGGTGCTGTTCGTCGGCCTGATGCCGTCGGAGTATTCGGGATACCGCGACGCCTTCGTGTTTTTCCTGCTGATCCTGATCCTCTTGGTTCTACCCAACGGTCTGCTGGGCCGCAGCGCCGAGGAGCGCGCCTAACCGTGGCCAATCCGCACACCGCAGCGCGTCTTGGACCCGCGCAGGAAGCCGGGACTTGGGCATCGAAGCTTCCCGGCCTGATACTTTTGGTCGCTGGCGCCGTCGTCATTGCCGCCATGCAAGTCTATTTCAACGACTACATTCTAACGTTAGCCAGTATCGTCCTCTTGAACGTGATGTTGGCGACCTCCTTGTCGCTGACCAACGGCTTGACCGGGCTGTTCTCGCTCGGTCACCCGGCCTTCATGACCGTCGGCGGCTATGTCGCGGCGATCCTGACTTACCCGGCCCGGCGCAAGGGCTTCATGATGCCTGATCTGCCGGAGTCCGTAGCCGTGCAGGAATGGAGCCTGTTGCCCTCGCTTCTGGCCGGCGGGCTGGGCGCCGTCGTGCTGGCCCTGCTGGTCGGATTTCCAGTTTTGCGCCTGCGCGGCCACTACCTGGCGGTCGCAACCCTGGGCCTCATCATCATCGTCAAAACCTTGGTCAACAACCTGGATGGCTACACGCGCGGCGGCCTGGGTCTGAACGGGCTGCCGCAACTAACCAACCTGTGGTGGGTCTACGGCTGGACCGCACTGACCGTTTGGGCCTGCTGGCGGATCAAGCATTCCTCGCTCGGCCGGGCCATGATGGCAATCCGCGAGAACGAAATGGCGGCCAGTTGCATGGGCATTTCCGTCGTGCGCGTGCGCATGACTGCCTTTGTCTTGGGCGCATTTTTCGCCGGGATCGCAGGCGGCCTCATGGCGCATCTGATTACCGTGATCACGCCGGGAACCTATTCGATCCTTCTGGCCTTCAACCTGATCGTCATGATCGTGATCGGTGGCACCGGCAGCCTGACTGGCGCGGTGGTCGCGGCGATCGGCCTCAGCCTGTTGTCCGAATTTCTGCGCCCGGTCGAAGAAGCGATCGAACTCTACGGCATGAGCCAGGTCATCCTGGCGCTGATGCTGCTGCTCATGCTCATCTATAGGCCGCGCGGCCTGTTCGGCAGCAGCGAGCCGCGTTGGCGCTGGCCGGTTTGGGGAAAGAGACAATGAGCGACATGCTGCGCCGGGACGCGCCAGTCGATCCAAGGCGAACCGCGATTCTGGTGATCGACGTGCAGAACTGGGTGATGGACGAGGAGAACCGCCAGCCGCGGCCGCAATTCTATGAGGATGCGCGAAAGACCGTCATCCCGAACACTAAGAAATTGCTCGATGCCGGGCGCGCGGCTGGGACTGAGATCGTCTTCACGGTCATGGAGAATGCTACCCGGGATGGCCGTGACCGCAGCCTCGACTACAAGCTATCCGGCTTTTTCATCGCCAAGGGGTCTTGGGACGCACAGGTGATCGCAGACCTGGCGCCCGGCCCGGACGAGCTGGTCTTGCCAAAGACATCTTCCAGCCTCTTCAATTCGACCAACTTCGATTACCTGATGCGCAATATCGGTATCGACACCATTGTCGCGATGGGGTTTCTGACCGATCAGTGCGTCGATCATACATTGCGCGACGGTGCCGACCGCGGCTACCGGATGATCTGCGTTTCCGACGCCTGCGCCACCGATACCCGCGAACGCCACGCGGCAGCGCTTAACGCGTTCAAAGGCTACTGCCTGACCCTGACGAGCGCCCAGTTGGCCGCGCAACTGGCCAACGCCTCAAGGTAACCTCAGTACGCGAGCCGATAGCGTTCGCATTGCGCCGCCGGGTCAAGCTCGGACATGCTGCGTGCCTCAGCCCGCTTGTGGCGCAGGTACGCGTCCTGCAGGGTCGGTCCCATCCAGTCTTTGACATCGGCGTCGCCGGCCAGCAGCTCCAGTGCCTCGCTTAGCGATTGTGGTAGGCGTTGCAAGCCGCGTGCGGCCAAGGCGGTCTTGTCCAGTTTGCTTGGATCGCTGTCGGTTGGATCGGGCGCGCTCAAGCCTTGCCGCAGGCCATGCACGCCGGCCCAAACGATCGCGCCGAGAACGAGGTACGGACTCGCCGCCGCATCGGCGGCGCGGTATTCGAAGTGAAACTGCTGCGCGATGTCGACGCCGGACGTCGAGAACACGGGGCAGATCCGCACACCAGCCTCTCTATCGTTCTTGCCAAGATTGTTGTAGCTGGCGCTCCAGCGGTGCGGGACAAGGCGCTGATAGGAAATCGTGCTGGCCGCCGTCAGGGCCGTAATCGCCGGCAGTTTGTTCAAGACACCGGCGACAAAGGCGCTGGCCGCATTCGACATGCCGTGCCGCCCCGCACTGTCATAGGACTCCGGCTGACCTCCAGCACCATTCAGGCTGAAGTGCACATGTACCCCGTTGCCAACAGCGTCGGGCCGCAGGATCGGCGTGAAGCTGGCGCGCCCATCCATGCGAAACGCTGTGCCCCGAACGATTTCGCGAAGAATCACGGCTTGGTCGGCAGCCGCCATGCCAGTCGCGGGATCGACTGTGATCTCGTATTGGCAAGGCCCGTACTCGGGCATAAAGGTATCGACGGTTATACCGGCCTGTCCGAGCCCAAAGGCCAGAATCTCGGCGAAGCCGCCCTGGCGGCGAAAGGCATCCAGGGCATAAGCAGAATTGGGCCGCTCCTCGACACCGTCGTAATGAAACTCGTGCTCGAACGCCGCCTTCAGGGTCAACCCCGCTTCGGCTTTCAGGGCGGCCAGGCCGCGTCTGAGAAATTCTCGCAGGCAACATTCCCAGGGTTCGCCGTTCAAGTGCCGAATGTCACCGAGCACAAAGTTCTCCGGCGTGTCGTCCTCGCCAAAATCGACGCGCACATGGGTGCTGAGGTCAGGCAGCAGCACCAAGTCGCCGAACGGGCCCCAAGGCGTGTCGGCGATCATGCCATGGGCATTGATCATGATATTTGTCGGCGTCCAGCCGACTCCTTTCGCCAGGCGGCCGCGTAGCAACCGTGCGGGAAATCCCTTGCCGCGCACTTGGCCTGCGATGTCGCTGCAGCAAATCATGACGATTTCGTCGCGGGACATACCTATTGCCTCCCCATATTCAACCTCGACCGTATTGTGGTCATGTTACTTCCTTCGAAGATTTGGCCTTACCGTGCCCTGGCAGCAGCGGCCGGCGCAGATCCTCCAGTTCTATGATGCGTGCCTTCGCGGCTGGACCAAGCCGAACCGCCGCAGCGCCAACAAGCGCCTCTGCGACAACCAGGCCGGCGGCGAAGGAATCGAACAGAGACAGGCTCTCGACAGGAAACGAGATGACCCGGCTTGCAACCCGGGCAATGTCCGACTGCCACTGGTCGGTAAATAGCACCACAGTCGCGCCACGGTCGGCTGCGGCCCCTGCAAAGGCGACCACGTCTTCCTGATAGCGCCGGGTATCGAAAACAACGACAATGGACTTCTTACCGATGTCGAGCAGGTAGTGAGCCCACTTCTGGGTCTGTCCATCGATGTAGTGGGCGCGCGGCCGGATCGCCTTCAAGAGATCGACGAAATAACGCCCCAAACTGGACGTGTAGCGCCCGCCGATCACATAGATGTCCCGGCGATTGTCGCTCAACAGATCCACGATCGCGTCGAATTCGCCGCTGGGCAGCATGCGCGCAGCGCGCTGTATGTTGGCGATCACACCGTTGACGTATTCGCCCAGGTATGGCGCCAGCGGCCTGCCCGCCTGCGCGGCCTGATCGTCGAAGCGTGTCACCGGGGACTGCAAGGTGGCTTCCAACTGGCTGCGCAAGGCTGCCTGAAACTCGGCGTAGATAGGAAAGCCCAGCTTGTTGACGAAGCGCAGAACAGTCGCCGTGCTGACCCCGGTCTGGCGCGCGAAGTTCGAGACCGTGTCGAGGCCGGCCACAGGGAAGTTAGCCAACAACGCCCGTGCAACCTGCCGTTCGCGCGCGGTGAGTTCGCCCATGCATTCCAGGACGCGTTCGGAGACGGCGATCGGGTCCGACGTGCGCGTGGTCAAACTTAATTCCTCGCCTCTGGCGCCTCCCGGAGGCCTGGCATAGCCTGCCCCGAGTTGTACGTTATGGTACATTCCAGCCTGATACAGTCAACATTGTACGAGATTGTTGACATTCGGCGCGGCCGGTTCTTTACTTGATTGATCCGGGCCACACGCACGGATCTGTGGTGTGCGGCCTCTTTGGCGCATTCCGATGCGCTCTGACGCTTCGCGACCTTTTGGCCGAACCGCAAAGGTATGGGGCGCAGGGATCAAGGGTTCACCAGCGGTTCTAACTGGGGAGGCATTGCGATGTTCCGGAACGTTCTTGCCGGGTTGGCCGGTCTCGCGCTCGCCACAGCGGCGGGTGCGGCGCAGGCCCAAGATACCATCAAAATTGGCGCACTTTATAACCTGACTGGCGGGCTGTCCTCACTGGACGGTCCTTCCCTCAATGGCGCAAAACTGGCCGCCAAGCAGGTCAACGAGACGGGCGGCCTGCTGGGCAAGAAGGTCGAATTGATCGCCTTCGATACCAAGACAGACCAGCAGGAAACCGCCAAGGCCGCGCAGCGCATTCTGACCGAAGGCATCGTGGCCGGGATCGGCCAGTCCGATACCACGTTCGTCATGGCGGCGGCGCCATTGTTCCAGGAGAAGGGCATCCCCTTCGCGACCTCGGGCGCAACACACCCGATGCTGCCGCAATGGGTCGGCAACCACATGTTTATGACTCCCTTCGGCGACGACGACCAATCCTATGCCATCGCCGATTATGCCTACGACAAGCTAGGCGCGCGAAACGTGGTGGTCTGGACTGACAATTCCATGGATTTCACCAAGGCCTTGTCCAAATTCTTCATTGAACGTTTCGAGGAGCGTGGCGGCAAGGTCATCAATAAGGGCGTGTTCATGATGGGCGATACCGACTTCTCCGCCCAGATCGCCCGCCTGCAAGCGACCGACCCGAAGCCGGACGCACTGTTTGCCTCGGCGATTCCATCCGAGGCCGGCCTGATCGTAAAACAGGTGCGCGAGCAAGGCCTGGACATGCCGATCGTTTCCGGCGACGGGTTCGATACCGAGCTGGTCTCAACCACGCCGGGGCCGGAGCTGGCCAACAAGGTCTACTTCTCGACCCACACTTATCGCGCCGACGACCGGCCTGAAGTCCAGAAGTTCATCAAGGACTACACCGCCGAATATGGCCGCGAGCCGGAGAACGCCTTCGCGCCACTGGGTTACGACGCCTTCAACCTGGTTGCGGACGCGATCAAGCGTGCGGGCAGCGCCGAACCGGCAAAGATCCGCGACGCATTGGAAGCGACCCGCGGATTCAAGGGCGTGACCGGCGAGATTTCTTATACCCGGAAATCCATGGTGCCGCCAAAGCCGATCTCCGTCATTTCCGTCAACGGCGGCAAGTACAATGTCGAGGAGATCTGGCTGCCAAAATACTGATCGGCCACGACCGCGTTTAGTCACGAACGCCAAAAATAAGAACCGACCGACTTGCCGAGACGCCCCGCCTTCCCAGGCGGGGCGTTGGCGTTTGGGGCGCTGCCAATCTCATGTGAACGGACTGCAGATACGAACCATGTTGGGCCGTTTACGCCGGCATCTGTCACCACGGTTAGAGGAAAAAATAGCCGGCTATTGGCGGTGCGTGTCGCAGAGCTGATGTAGAGATCGATGCCTCCCTCGAAAAATGGCGCGCACGTTTCCCATGGGCCGTGCAGCACATGTAGTCAGGCTCTTAGTCTGGCTCTCGAAATTCCGTTTCCAGTCCTTTGGTTGCGTTTGTGGCACCGTATGTGCCTGAAACTCCTGCTCACTCCCTAGAACGGGCATGCAAATTCGGCGTCATAGATTCCAGTTTTCGAGATTGAAAAACTGTGAAATGCTCGCTCTGCGGCCAAGCGGTTCTGAGCAATAGATGTTGAAGAGTATGGCGCGATGTCGGCGTCGCAGCGAATTGGTGCCCGCCGTTTCCGCGTCCCTCAGAAAATATAAGTGCTGGAGTGGGAGGCCCTGTAAATCCGCATGAGTAAGCGTATTGGTGAACCTGCGATTGAATTGTCAGTTGGAGTCAATATCCGGCGTTATCGGTCCGCCGAAGGCTTGACTTTGAAAGAACTTTCCGAACGAAGCGGTGTCTCAATCGCCACGATTAGCAAGATCGAGAATGGCAAGATTTCTGGCGGATTCGAAACTATTTACAAGATTGCCCGCGGACTTGGCGTGCTCGTCACCGAAATTATCATCGACAATGCGGGGGGAAAAGAGTCCCTGGTCGTCCACCGTCGGGACAAGGCTGATGTCCATGAAACAAAACTGTACGACTACTACCCGCAGGCGTTCCGGAAGGCAGGGGCACTCAATCCCTACGTCATGGTAGTCCATACGCGCGAGCGGCCCGATCCGCGCGATTGGTCGATTCACGACGGGGAGGAAGTCGTTCTGGTTCTGTCAGGGGCAATCTACTTGCATCGGGAGCGAGCCGAGCCTGTGCGCCTCAACACCGGCGACAGTGCATGTTTTGAGTCCGGCCGCAGGCACTGTTTTACGACTGTGAGCGAACGGCCGGCACGAATTCTGTCGGTGTCCACGCGCGGCCCATACACCCGCACGGCGGGCCGCTTGACGTACTCCGGAAGGTAATTTTCAGTTTTGAAAATTTGTGCTCTTGAGCTAGCGTAGTAAAGGGTGTGATGGCGGAACTGCAACTCAGTGTTGAGTTCTAGGGCATTTGATCCGACTGACGCACTTGCCCGTCGGCCATCATAGGTATTCGTCCAATCCGTCGATGTCCTTGCATGTGCGGGAGGTCGGATTGTGCAGAAGGAGATTCAGGCAGTCTGTGACACTTGAATACTTGTTTCGAACTGGGCGCCAATGTCTGGCGAAACACAATAGGAGGAGGCAATGATCTCAAAAATGACCGCCCTTTTAGGCACGAGCTTCGCGGCGTTACTGCTCGCGACGCCGGCCCATGCGGCAAGTGACGAAATTCTTATTGGAGGCGCATTGAGTTTGACTGGCGTTCAGGCGCCGCTCGATACCCCGGGGTTCAACGGCGCTCAGGTTGCCGTGAAGGCTTTGAACGATGCCGGTGGATTACTCGGGAAAAAGGTCAAGTTCGTGAACATCGACGGTAAGTCAGACCCGGTTACCGTCGGCAATGTCGCGGTCGAGTTGATCGACAAGGGGGCTGAGCTGATCGTTGCGCCCTGCGATTTCGACTTCGGTGGCCCCGCCAGCCGGGAAGCGCAATCGGCCGGCCTGGTCGGTATCTCGACCTGTGCATCGGATCCACTGTATAGCTCCTGGTCGCTGGGCGATAAGCAGTTCACGCTGTCGATGTGGAACACCACCATGGGCGCGACGGCGGCTGACTACGCCTTCAAGGAACGAGGCTGGAAAACCGCCTACGTGGTCACCGACCAGTTCATCGCTTATACGAAATCACTGTCGAAGTACTTCGTCGAGCACTTCAAGACAATAGGTGGCGAGGTCATTCTGGAAGACACCTATACGAACGGAGACAACGATTTCTCCGCGCAGTTGGCCCGCCTTCAGGCGCTGGGCAAAAAGCCTGACGTTATCTTTATCTCGTCCTATGGCACCGATATTGCCGTGATGATTCGAGCCCTGCGTGAGGTCGGCTATAACGCACCGGTCCTCGGCGGCGACTCCTATGACGATCCGGCGATCCATGAAGCGCTGGGTGCGAAACTGGGGAACGAAATCTATTTCGTGACCCACACCTGGATGGGCCCCGAGGCGCACCCGGACATGCCCAAGTTTATAGAACTCTATAAGGACATGTTCGGCGCAGATCCCGACACATCCTTCGTAGCCACCGGCTGGGACACGATCATGCTGATGGCGGAGGCCGTGAAGATGGCGGGCACGACCGAGGGTGCGGCGGTGGCCAAGGCGCTCGAAACCGGTGAGTTCAAGCTGCTGACCGGCGATCTGTCTTACAAGGACGCCGACGGCGGTCATGCGCCGGACAAGGCGGCCGTACTTGTCGAACTAAATGGCGGCAAGCCGAGCTTCCTCGGATGGCGCCGTCCGAAAAGCATACCCAATCCATAATGATCTCGAATGCGCCGGGGCGACAACGCCCCGGCGTCTTCTTTAGTCACGATATCCTATGACGGACGGTTCGCTGCAAACCATCGACGTGTCGGTCGAATTCTCGGGCCTGCGCGCCCTAGATGATGTCTCTATATCGATTGCGCCCGGGGAGATCCTTGGCCTAATCGGCCCCAACGGCTCCGGCAAGACGACCCTGGTCAATGCGATTACCGGCCAGGTCCCGATCGTTTCCGGTAAGGTCGTTTGTGGGACCGTCGATATCACCGGCTGCTCGCCACGCGACGTATCTTTATACGGGATCGCGCGCTCGTTCCAAGTTGTGCGGCTTTTCAACAACTTAACAGTGGCCGAAAATGTAGAAACGGCGGCCCTGGCACATGGACGAAGTCGCCCTGCGGCCCGCAACAAAGCCCGCAGTTTACTCGCCGAATTCGGCCTGGAGTCGCGCGCCGACGACTTGGCAGTCGGCCTCAGCTATGGCGACAAGCGACGTGTCGAAATCTCGCGCGCGCTGGCGGCCGATCCGAAATTTCTTCTGCTCGATGAACCGGCCGCCGGTATGAACGATGCCGAAACGACGGCGCTCCTCTCCATCCTTGAGGAGCTGCCCCGTAGCATCGGCCTCGGACTCCTCATTATCGACCATGACATGAGCTTGATAATGCGGCTCTGCGACCGGCTGCAGGTGCTTGCCTCGGGCCGAACCATTGCCGAGGGCGACAAAGATAGCGTCCGATCGAATCCCTTGGTGATCGAGGCCTATCTGGGCACCGGTGCGGAGGCCGCGCGTGCTTGAGATATCGGGCCTTCAAGTTGCCTATGGCGCCGTCCGCGCAGTGCGCGATGTCTCGCTGAATATTGCGGAAGGCGACCTCGTGGCATTGCTCGGCGCGAATGGGGCGGGGAAATCTTCGACTCTAATGTGCGTGGCAGGCGCCTTGCCGGCCGCCGCCGGTTTGATCCGACTTGATGGGCAAGACGTTACTTCGGCACGGCCCGAGACTATGGCACGCAAGGGCGTCGCAACTGTGCCGGAGACGCGCGACGTGTTCCCCGATCTCACGGTCGGCGAAAACCTGCTACTCGGCGCCTATATCCGCAGGAGCGACACTCAAGGAGTCGCCGAAGATCGGGCCAAGATGTTCGATATGTTCCCAGTGTTGGCAGAACGCCGTGCCCAAGCGGCGGGCACACTCTCTGGCGGCGAGCAGCAGATGCTGGTTATTGCTCGGGCGATTATGTCACGGCCGCGCATCCTGTTGCTGGACGAGCCGTCTCTCGGGTTGGCGCCAACGATTGTCGACAGAATTTTTGAGATGATCTCCGTTCTAAAAAGATCCGGGCTGACAATCCTCCTGGTGGAGCAGAACGCCTCAAAGGCGCTGACAGTAGCAGACCGCGCATACGTCATGCGCCTGGGCAGAGTCGAGGCCGAAGGGACTGCCACCGAAATCGCCGCCGCAACGGATCTGCGGTCCCTGTACCTGGCGGGCTGAGCGGATGACATTCTTTCTCCAGTTCTTGATCGACGTTCTCGCCCTCGGCGGGGCGTACGCTTTGATGGCGCTGGGGCTTGTCATCGTCTACGGCATTCTACGCCTGGTGAATTTCGCGTACGGCGAACTGATTATGGTCGCCGGCTATACGATGTATCTGGCCAGCGGTTCGGGGCTGCCATGGCTGGTCATGGCTGCCGTGGCCGTATTCATGGCAATAATGGCGGGCATAACCACCGACTACGTCGCCTTTCGGCCCGTTCGGGCCAAGTCCGTGACGGCGGTGCTCATAACTTCCTTCGCATTCTCCACTCTGCTTCAGAACGCGGCCCTTCTCTTCATCTCTCCCAGGCCACGCAATACGCCGTTGCCTGAGGTATTCTCTCAGACAATTCAGTTTGCGGGCGTTATAACGCCGGCCCGCAACCTCATAACTATCGCGGCGGCGATTGTGATGCTGGCGCTGTTCTCCTGGCTGATTCGCCGCACGGTCCTGGGTATCGCCATGCGGGCGGCGGCGACCAACTTCACCATGGCGCGCATGCTCGGCGTACCAGCAAACTTGATCATTTCTTCGGCCTTCGCCATCAGCGGGCTGCTGGCCGGCGTCGTCGCAATGCTCTGGATCGGGCGTATTGGCGCGGTTGTTCCCGGCATCGGACTTGAGCCCCTGCTAATCGCGTTCATTGCGACAGTCATTGGCGGCATGCGCAGCCTTCAAGGCGCGGTGCTCGGCGGCTTCTTGCTTGCCTTCATGGATACGACGCTCAATTTCACCTTGCCTCAAGAGCTTCTCAAGTTCCGGGACGCATTCACGTTCAGCCTGGTGATTCTGATCTTGCTGTGGCGACCCCAGGGGCTGATCAAGGGGCCGGCCACCGGTCAACGGACATAGTCGAGCAATGGCCCGAAATTTGACGACGATTGCGATATTGAGTGGCCTGATCCTGTTGTTCGCCGTGGTCACGAGTCTGCTAGGCGTGCGACTGTTCGATCGTATCGCGACCAACCTTTGCATCGCCCTGATATTGGTTCTTGGCCTGCAGATCTTCATGGGAAACTCTGGCATTCTCAGCTTCGCCCATATCGGGTTTATGGGAATAGGCGCCTACACAACTGCGGTTTTGACCATACCGGTCCGTATGAAAGGCATGTCCTTGCCCGATCTGTACCCGATTGTCGCGGACATCGAGCTTTCTCCCTATGTGGCCATCCTGATCGGCGGCCTGGTCGCGGCCGCGGTCGCCGCCGTTGTGTCGTATCCCCTAATGCGCCTCTCCGACGCCGCGGCAGTGATCACGTCATTCGCCCTGTTGGTCGTATTGCACACGATCATGACCCACTGGAGCGAAGTCACGAACGGCCCCAGGACCCTCTTTGGCCTGCCGCGAGCAACCGACCTGAAGCTGGCCGCGGGTGCGGCGATACTTGCTGTGTTCGCCGCCGTTGCCTTCAAGGAGTCTAGGCTCGGGTTGTTGCTTCGCAGCAGCCGCGATGACGAAGTCGCGGCGGCCGCTATGGGCGCGCACATTCCACGTTTGCGCTGGCAGGCCTTTATTCTCAGTGCGCTTTTCGCGGGGAGCGGGGGGGCTCTGTGGGGCCGGGTGATTACATCGATTTCG
>ERZ869936.1375-NODE-1375-length-17658-cov-4.879282_pt1 | contig 17658 bp, 16 predicted proteins | sample MGYA00520876_ERZ869936 | MGnify/ENA primary metagenome ERZ869936 (study PRJEB32218, sample SAMN09650985) | biofilter metagenome | isolation source: enrty point of leading RO module | place: Saudi Arabia: Thuwal, RO plant located on Red Sea | collected 2016-02-17 ...
CCCGACCAGCAGCATCGGCCGGTCGGCCATGGTGCCGAACGAGGTCTGCACCGGGCGAAAATAATCGGCGTCGTGCACGCCGGCGAACGCCCAGTCCACCGGCAGCGCGTAGAACTGCCCGTCCGGGCCCGGCAGGCGGAAGCTCAGGAACCCGACCACCCGGCCCTGCGCGTCCATCAGCGGCCCGCCGCTGGCGCCGGAGGTGAAGGCGGCGGTGCACTGCACGACCACCGAGCCGTCGTAACGGTGCAGCCGCACCACTTCGCCACGGGTGTGCTGCGGTCCGCCGCCGCTGTAGCCGAGCGCGGTGACCGGCTCGCCGATGGCGAGCTCGCGCGTGTCGCGCAGCGTCGCCGCCTGCGCGGCGAGCCCCGGCACCAGGAAGATGCACAGGTCGCGCCCCGCATCGGCATGCTGGGCGGCGATGCGCCAGCGCCGCCCGCCGTGCACCACCGCCAGCTCGCGCGCATCGCGCACCACGTGGCAGGCAGTCGCCACGGTGAAGGGCGCGATCACCACCCCGGTGCCGATGCCGAGACCGCGGCCGGGCACGCGCGCCTCGACGCGCACCAGGCTGCGCCCGGCGCGGATCAGCGTCGCCGGGTCGAAATCGAGCGCCGGCACGGCGGACGCCGCGCCCGCAGCCACCAGCGCGGCGATCAGCGCCCGATGCAGCGCCGGCTTCATTGCAGCGGGCGCCCCGTCTCGTCCACCCGCGGCACGCCGTAGTCGCGCAGCACCTGGTCGATCGCGTCGCGGTTGGCATCCAGCGCCTGCTGGATGCGCGCCAGCCACGCCGGCTCGCCGTGGCGCACGCCCATCGCCACCGCGTAGTCGAAGCGCACGCCCGGCTCGGACACCAGCGGCACCACCGCCAGCTCGGCGTCCTTCACCTGCTTCGCGAAGTAGCCGCCGATCGGCCCCCAGACGATGGCCGCGTCGATCTTGCCGTCGACCAGGTCGCGCTCGATGATGTGCCCGGGGTAATGCGCCGGATCGGGGTTGAGAATGCGGTAGGGCGCCGCCTGCCCGATCAGGCCGTGCTTGAGCAGCCACTGGGTGGCGGGCGTGCGGTCGTACAGGCCGATGCGCAGGCCGTCGCGCACCGCGGGCGGCAGCGCGAGAAACTGCGCGCCGCTGTCGGCGGCGAACTTGCGCCCCTTCACGTACACCAGCACATAGGTCGAACGGAAATACGGCCGGGTGGTGGCCATCGCCGAGGATTCGGCCGGCACGCCCGGCAGCAGGTCGCAGCGGTACTCGCTCTGCCCCGGCAGGATGTAGCGGATGGTGTTGCGCACCACGTTCATGCGCTGCGGGTAGTGGTAGACCTCCAGCGGCAGCCCGAGGTCGGCGGCGAGCAGCGCGGCGATGCGGTTCTCGAAGCCTTCGCCGCGGGCGTTCGAGAACGGCAGGTTGTTCGGGTCGTCGCACACCTTGAACGCGCGCGGCAGGCGGAACGCCTCGTCCTGCGCGCGCGCCGCGCCGGCCGCGGCCGCCAGCACCAGCGCTACCGCGACCAGCGCGTCAGCGGATCGGCTCCACCTTGGCACGGGTGATGGCGCCGTCGGAGCGCCCCTTCAGGTAGGCGTAGAGATCGTCGATGTGCTTCACCATGCGATCGCTGCTGGAAAACGCCGGCATGCCTTTTTCGAGGCGCCCCTCCAGCACCGCCAGCCTGAAATCTTCCCGGGTCAGCCGCTTCATGCTCTCCAGCAGCGAGGGGCCGACCAGGCCCTGCTGGTTGGCGCCGTGGCAGCGGTCGCAGGCAAGCGCGCGCCAGGTGCGGAATCCTTCCAGTGTCTTGTCGTCGACCTTGTAGCCGTCGACCACGGTGTAGAGCTTGTCCTCCGCAGCGGCGCCCGCCGCCCATGTCAGCAGCGCCAGCACGCAGACAATACGCAATGACTTCATCGAGTGCTCCGGTGAATGCTTCCAGAAAATCTGGGCATCCCGGGCGAGACGCCCGGGATGGCGTCGTCAGATCACGCCGTGAACCGGCGCTGTTGTTCGGTTACGGCAGCGCAAACACCGTGAGCGAGCCGCCGAGGTCGGTGTACTGGGAAAGCTCCTTGTACCCGCCGACCGCGCCGAGACCGTCGCTGTCTTTTTCCAGCCCGGCCGCCAGCCCGATGCCGGCCCAGCCGCCGATGCCGGAGTACACGCCGATGTACTGCTTGCCGCGGTGCATGTAGGTGAACACGTTACCGATGATGCCGGAGGGCGTCTTGAACTTGAACAGTTCCTTGTTGATGTCCCCCGCATCCACGCACTTCAGGAAGCCTTCGAGCGTGCCGTAGCAGGCGATGCCACCGGCAGTGGTCAGCACGCCGCTCCAGACCGAAAACTTCTCGGCCTTGGACTGCACGATCTTGCCGGTGCCGGCATCCCAGGCGATGAAGTTGCCCATGCCGCCATGGCTGCCCGGCGCCGGGTACATCGACAGCGTCGCCCCGACGTAGGGCTGGCCGGCCACGTACTCGACCTCGAACGGCTCGTAGTCCATGCACACATGGTTGGTGGGCACGTAGAACAGGCTGTTGCTCGGGTTGAACGCCGCCGGCTGCTGGTCCTTGGTGCCGAGCGCCGCCGGGCAGATGCCCTTGGTGTTGACGTCAGGCCCGTTCTGCGCGGTGGAGTAGCGCGACACCACCTGCGGGCGGCCCGAGCGCATGTCGACATGCGTCGCCCAGTTCACCTTCGGGTCGTACTTCTCCGCCACCAGCAGCGCACCGTTGGTGCGGTCCATGGTGTAGGCGAAGCCGTTGCGGTCGAAGTGCACCAGCGCCTTGGTCTTCTTGCCCTTGACGTCGATGTCCGCGAGGATCATCTCGTTCACGCCGTCGAAATCCCACTCGTCGAACGGCGTCATCTGGTAGACCCATTTCGCCATGCCGGTATCGACGTCGCGCGCGAAGATGGTCATCGACCACTTGTTGTCGCCGGGCCGCTGCGCCGGGTTCCAGGTGCTGGGGTTGCCGGTGCCGTAGTACATCAGGTTCAGCGCCTTGTCGTAGCTGTACCAGCCCCAGGTGGTGCCGCCGCCGATCTTCCATTGGTCGCCCTGCCAGGTATCCAGCGAGGAATTGCGCCCCACCGGCTGCACCCGGCCGTCCTTCCACGCCGTGGTCTTGTTCGGGTCGATCAGCATCTCGTCGTCGGGCCCGGTGCTGTACGCCTTCCACGCCAGCGAGCCGTCGTTGATGTTGTAGGCCGCGACGAAGCCGCGCACGCCCCACTCGCCGCCGGAAATGCCGGTGATCACCTTGTCCTTGAACACATGCGGGGCATTGGTGTTCACCGCGCCGAGCGACGGATCGCCGTTGGTCACCGACCACAGCACCTTGCCGGTCTTCGCGTCGAGCGCCACCAGGTTGCTGTCGGCCTGCTGCAGGAAGATCTTGCCCTCGGCGTAGGCGACGCCGCGGTTCACCGTGTCGCAGCACATCTGCGGAATCACCGCCGGGTCCTGCCGCGGCTCGTACTTCCAGACGATCTTCTGCTGGTTCAGATCCATCGCGAACACCTTGTTCGGGAACGGCGAATGGATGTACATCATGTCGCCGATCACCAGCGGCGAGCCTTCATGCCCGCGCAACACGCCGGTCGAGAAGGTCCACGCCACCTGCATCTTGCCGACGTTGCCGGCATTGATCTGGTTCAGCTTGCTGTAGCGCTGGTTGTACATGTCGCCGGCCTGCATCGCCCAGTTGGACGCATTGGCGATGTGCCGCTCGAGATCGGCATTGGCCAGCGCGGTGCCGCTGCCGCCGAGCGCACAGGCCACGCCGGCGAATAGATAACGCCATGGAAATTTCATCGCTTTCTCCTCCGTTCGTATTGATCTAATGGCCTGCGCGGCGCCGGACTTGCGAAAGCGGCGCCCGCACCACAGTCGCGGGCTGGGTGACGCGGATAAAAATTTGAGAAGGACGCTCAAGAAGACGACCGCGGTTCCGCCGTCGCACGCCACCGGACACGATAATGGGGTCCGTTCGTTGGTTGTTGCCCGTCCTTTATAGCACCGATGCCGCGCCACCGACACCTGAGTTTCATCTGCGCAGAGGATGCTGCACTGCGTTCACAATGATCGCTGCCGCAATGCAGCACACGCCGCCACGCAGAGTTGCCGCAGCCCCGGCGCCGCAGTAGGGTGACGGAAGAATTCCCGGAGCACAACCATGAAATTCGTCGGCCAGCTACTGTCGCATCACCTGAAGCGCTACCCGCTGATGCAACTCGAAGATGTCTACAAGCTGCTGCACCAGGCGGCGCTCGGCCCCGGCCACGCCATCGACGACGCGGCCGCCGCGCGCAAGCGCTTCGACGCCGAGCTGGCGGCGCTCGCCGTCGGGCCAGACGACCCGGTGGCCGACGCCATCTCGCCCGACGGGCGGCTGGCCCGCATTCATCTGCGCCCGTATATCCAGGCCGGCCACAGCGCCGATGCGCTGTTCGAGGCGTTCGTGCAGACGGCGCGCAGCCACCCGGCTTCGCGGGAGAAACTCGCCAAGTTCTGCGGCTGCCTCGGCGACCTCGCCGACTCGGGGGGCATTCCCTTCTCGCAGAAGCGGGTAACGGAGTATTTCGCTGGCATCGCGAAACAAGGCTACCCGGTGGTGGCCCATTCCGCCGCCTACCGCGAGGCCTACCATCCCGCCTACCGGGTGGTGTCGCTCGACCTGCTGCCGGCAGTGGAGCCGGCGAACCCGTCGTAACGCGCAGCGGCCTGCGCTACAGTCTCGCCCACAACATCGACAATACAGGGGGGAGCATGGCAACCGCCGGCCCGGCGCTGCGCATCCGCGAGGTGCGCGCCTACCCGACCTCGTTTCCGGTCGACCCGAAGGACAGCGTCACGCTCGGCGTCGGCCGCACCGTCAAGCGCGACGCGGTGATCGTCAAGGTCACCACCGAGGACGGCCTCGCCGGCTGGGGCGAGGCGCATCACGGCCGCTGCCCGGGCGCGGTGGCGCACATCGTCAACACCACGCTGAAATCGCTGGTCGAGGGCGGCGACGCGCACGACGTCACCGGCCTGTGGAAACGCATGTACGACCGCCAGCTCGCCAGCCACGGCATGGGCGCCGGCGCCTGCCTGGCGATCTCGGGCATCGACATGGCGCTGTGGGACCTGCGCGGGCGCGCGCTCGGCGTGCCGCTGTACCGGCTGCTGGGCGGCGCATCGCGCGCGGTGCCCGCCTACGCCGGCGGCGTGTCGCTCGGCTACCAGGACCCGCGCTCGCTGGTCGACGAGGCGCGCGCCCATGTCGAGCGCGGCTACAGGGCGGTGAAGCTGCGCGTCGGCGACCGCGTCGAGCGCGATCTTGCGCGGGTGGCGGCGGTGCGCAAGGCCTTCGGCGACGGGCTTACGATTCTCACCGACGCCAACACCGGCTATTCGCTGGCCGACGCGCGCGCGGCGATGCCGGGGCTGGAAGCGCAGGGCGTCGGCTGGCTGGAAGAGCCGTTTCCCGCGCACGACTACCGCAGTTACCGCGAGGCGACGACCTTGGCGCGCGTGCCGCTCGCCGCCGGCGAGAACCACTACACCCGCTTCGAGTTCGACCGCGTGATCGAGGACGGTGCCATCACCATCCTGCAGCCCGACCTGTCGAAGTCCGGCGGCATCACCGAGGCGCTGCGCATCGCCGCGCTGGCCGGCGCCTGGAAGCTGCCGATCCATCCGCACACCTCGATGACCGCGCTCAACATGGCGGCGAGCGTGCATTTTCTCGCCGCCATCGACAATGCCGGCTATTTCGAGGCCGACGTGTCGAAGAACAATCTGTTTCGCGACCGGCTGGTGACTTCGCCGCCCTATGCGCTCGACGCCGACGGCTGCGTGCGCCCGCTGGAAGCGCCCGGCATCGGGCTGGAGGTCGACGAGCAGTTTCTCGCCGCCCATCCGGTGATCGAAGGGCCGGCCTACGTCTGAACCCGCGCAAGGAAATCCATTGGAACGCGTGCTAAAAGGAGAAAACCGCGACGGCGTGCTGCTGCTCACGCTGAACCGGCCGAAGGTGCTCAACGCCATCAACGCCGAGCTGCGCGAGCAGCTGATCGGCGCGCTCGACAGCGCCAACGACGACCGCGCGGTGCGCGCGGTGGTGATCACCGGCGCCGGCGACCGCGCCTTCTGCTCCGGGCAGGATCTCGCCGAGACCGCGCGCTACGGCATCAACGACGTCAAGGCCTGGCTGTCCGCCAACCATGCGATGTACCGCGCGGTGCGCGATCTCGACAAGCCGGCGGTCGCCGCCTTCAACGGCGTGGCGGCCGGCGCCGGCTTCCAGAGCGGGCTGTGCTGCGACCTGCGGGTGGGATATGCGGAGATGAAAATCGGCCAGCCGGAAATCAGGGCGGGGCTCGCCGCGATCGTCGGCTCGCAGCTGAGGACGCAGAGTCTCGGCTTCTGCCACAACGTGGAGTTGTCACTGACCCGGCAGCTGCTTAGCGGCGAGCGCGCCTTTCAGCTCGGCCTGCTCAACCGCCTGGTGGCGCGCGAGCAGGTGCTGGAGACGGCGCTGGGGCTGGCCGCGCAGCTCGCCGCCCTGCCGCAGACGGCGGTGCGCCTGACCAAGCGCCGCTTTCGCGCGCTCACCCAGAAAGGTTTCGAGGGCGCACTGGACGTCGCCATCGCCGCCCAGCGCGAAGCCTACGAAAGCGGCGAGCCGCAGGCGGCGATGCAGCGCTTCCTGGCGAAGCGCGACGGCCGCTGAGCGCGGCGGCGCTCACCCGCCGCGACGCTTACCAGTCATAGCGAACCCGGTAGCGCACCACTGCCTCGCCGTCCGGCGCGATGGTCACCGGCATGTGAATGGTGCGCGCGTCCTGCTTCTGCCATTGGTGAGAGGCCGACAGGATGCGCCAGTTCGTCCAGCGGTAGAGGTTCTCCTTCACGATCACGGTCACCGCCTCGTCCTTGCGGTTGCGCAGCCGGATCTCGATTTCCTCGCTCATGGTGTTGCGCGCGCTGTCGACGCGAAAGTCCGTCTGCCTGCGCTCGCCCACCACGTCGAAGGCGGTGCCGAGCTTGAGCTTCACGGTCTCGTTCTTCGGCGTGTGGTCGATGGCATCTTCGCCAATGAATTCCAGCGAGCCGTCGGCCGGGTCGAGCTTCGACACCCGCACCCGCCCCGCCGGCAGCGGCACGCCCAGACCCTGCGCCTCGCGGTTGGCGAAGCGCAGGTAGACGTCGACCGCGGTGCTGCCGGTCGCGCCGTAGTTGCGGTCGGACATCACGCCGCCATGGCCGAAGTGCTGGCCGGCCTGCCCGTAATAGACCAGTGTCTTCTCGCACTCCACGCCGCGCGCCGCCGGAAACAGCTCGATCTGCTTGGTGGAGTTGTCCGGCACCGAGGTCGTGCGCCCGAGGGTATAGAGGTGGTACTCGAAGAAGGCCTTTTCCTCGAAGCCGGCCACCGCGTCGCTTTCCATCGCCAGCGCGCGCGCCGCCTTCGGCACCGCGTAGCCGCGGCGCACCTCGGCGCGGTGCACGTCGCCCGCCACCAGCTTGATGCGGGCGTCCCGATAGCTCGCGCCGGACTGGTTGAGAATGCTCACCCACGCGCCGACGCCCAGCCGGCAGCCGCGACTGTCGTCCAGCGTGAGGTTGTAGTCGGTCCACCAGCCGAGCCCGGCGCTCTGGTAGGCGATGCGCACGGTGTGCTCGCCGGCCTGACGCGCCGCGATATCCCACACCAGGGTGGGCCGGGTGATCAGGCCGCCTGGCAGCTGCGGCAGGCGCACCCCGGCGCCGTGACCAACGGTGCGCACCGAGCCGTCGGCCTCGCGCAGCACCAGCCCGCCCTGGGTGGAGAGCAGCGTGCCTTCCAGCGTCTCGATGCGCTCGCCGATCACCCGCTCCACCGCGATGTCGCGGTCGATGTAGCGCGCGAGCAGCTTGTCGGGGCTGACCAGGTCGTACTGGAAGTTCTGCTCGGTCACGCGGGTGCCGTCCGGGTCGGTGACCGAGGCGAATGCCACGGTGGTGGGATCGATCTGGCCGGCGACGTCGCTGATGCGCACCTGGTTGCGGCCGCGCTCGAGCCGGAGCGGGCGCTCGTGGCGCACCACCGCGTAGCCGGGCGCGCCGGCGGCGCCCTGGGCGCCGACCGCGACCGCGCGGCCGGTGCTGTAAATGGTGAGCGCATCGGCGGCGATGGCCGGCGCGGCCGGCAGCAGGAGCGCCGGCACGCCGGCCATGACAACGGGACGGATCTGCATCGGAATGCCCTTCATCGAATGAACACGGCGCTGTAAACGCTCCGGGGCGGCAGACGGGGTTAAGCGCCGGGTGCCGCCGGTGCCCGCCCGCATTAAAATGACAGTGTTTTGTCATAACCGGGCACTTCATCGCCGGCCTGCCGGCCGGCGGCCGATTCACCCGTCCAACCGCTTTCTTCCGCCCCACTGCCTGACTTCGGCCCGCCCCCGCCCCCGCACCCCCGCCTCCGCGCCCGCCGCGCCCACCACGCTGGCGCTGCTCGCCGCACTGCTGCCGGCGGCGGCCGCCCAGGTGCTCGACCCGGCGGTGGGCAGCTACCGGCCTTCGGTGACCTATCTGGAAGACCCGAGCGGCAGCCTCGATGCGCAGGCAGTGGCGGCTCGCGCCGACCAGTTCCGCCCGACCGGCGCCACGGCGAACTTCGGCTTTTCGCGCTCGACCTACTGGTTTCGCCTGGAACTGCAACAGGCGCCCGGCAGCCGCGAGCGCTGGTACCTGCAGGTGGCCTACCCGCCGCTCGACAGCGTCGAGCTGTACTGGCCGGCCGCCGGCGGCGGCTTTGCCACCCTGCGCACCGGCGACCTGGCACCGTTCCACAGCCGCGCGGTGCACGAGCCGAAGTTCTACCTGCCGCTGGAACTGCCGCCGGAGGCGCCGCGCGAGTTCCTGCTCAGGGTGACCAGCGTGGGCGCGGTCACCGTGCCGCTCAGCGTGCTGTCCGAGCACGAACTGGAACACGCGCGCGCCCTCGACCATCTGCCGGCGGGCCTGTTCTTCGGGCTGCTGATCGCACTCGGGCTGTACAACCTGCTGCTGTACGTGTCGATCCGCGACGCGCGCTACCTCTTATATGTCGCCTACGTCGCCTGCGCGGGGCTGGCGTTCTTCGGCTACAACGGGCTCGCCTACCAGTTTTTGTGGCCGGAGTCGCCGGCGTGGAACCAGCGCGCGCACGTGGTGTTCGCCTTTCTCGCGCTCGGCTTCGCCGGCCTGTTCACCCGCCGCTTCCTGGAGCTGGACCGCCACAGCCGGTTGCTCGACCGCGGCCTGCTGTGGCAGGCCGGCGCCTGCGCCGCGCTCGCCCTGGCATCGGTGTGGCCGCTGCCGTTCGCGCTCAGCGCGCGCGCCTTCGTGGCGTTGGCGCTGCCGGTGACGCTGGCGGTGCTGATGGGCGGCGTCATTGCGCTACGCCGCGGCTATCGGCCGGCGCGCTGGTTTCTGCTGGCGTGGGCGGCGCTGCTCGCCGGCCTGCTCGCCTACCTGCTGCGCTTTCTCGACCTGCTGCCCGGCAACTTCTACACCGTGTACGGCGTGCAGGTCGGCACCGGCATCGAGATGGTGCTGCTGTCGGTGGCGCTGGCCGACCGCATCAACGTGATGAAGCGCGAGAAGGAAGAAGCGCAGGCGCAGGCCCTCGCGCTGTCGCAGCGCTCGGAGCGCGAGCTGGAATCGCTGGTGCAGCAGCGCGTGGGCGAGGTGCAGCAGCTCAACCGCGTGCTGCAGGCGGAGATCGTCGACCGCCGGCGCGCCGAGGATGCGCTGTTCGAAATGGCGCATCACGACGCGCTCACCAGCCTGCCGAACCGGCTGCTGCTGAAAGACCGCTTCGAGCTGGCGGTGGCGCAGGCCGCGCGCAGCGACACGCTGGTCGCGCTGCTGATGATGGACCTGGACGGCTTCAAGCGGGTGAACGACACCCTCGGCCACGACGCCGGCGACCGGGTGCTGATCGCCGTGGCCAACATCCTGCGCGCCACGGTGCGCACCACCGACACGGTGGCGCGGCTGGGCGGCGATGAGTTCGTGGTGCTGCTCGGCAGCCTGCGCGAGGCCGACGAGGCGGCGCGCGTCACCGCCAAGATCCTGCAGGCGGTGGCCGCTGCCGCGCAGATCGGGAAGCCGGCGCTGGGCGTGACGGTGAGCATCGGCGTGGCGCTGTTCCCGCAGGACGGAAAGACGCTCGACGCGCTGCTCCGGTGCGCCGACTACGCGATGTACCGCGCCAAGGACGGCGGCGGCAACCGCTACTGGTTTCACCTGTCCGGCGACCAGCGCCAGCTGTCGCTGCCTGAGCCGGGTTAAACTTGCGCCACGGGCGCGCTCTGCGCCAGGCACCGAAACTCCCGATCGTGAACGAACCGAACCGTCCGGCCGCGCCGGCGGCCGCAGCCAGCGCGGCGCCGGCCACCAACTTCATCCGCAACATCATCGAAGACGACCTGCGCAAGGGCACCTATGCCGCGCGCACCTGGGGCGGCCGCCCCGGCCCGAAATCGGCACACGACAACGCGCCGCCCGACCCGGCGCGCATCCGCACCCGCTTTCCGCCGGAGCCGAACGGCTACCTGCACATCGGCCACGCCAAGTCGATCTGCCTGAACTTCGGGGTCGCCCGCGATTTCGGCGGGCGCTGCCACATGCGCTTCGACGACACCAATCCGGTGACCGAGGATGTCGAGTACGTCGACTCGATCCTAGATTCGGTGCGCTGGCTGGGCTTCGACTGGGGCGAGCATCTGTACTACGCCTCGGACTACTTCGACGAGCTGTACCGCTACGCCGAGCTGTTCATCGAGCACGGCCTGGCCTACGTCGACTCGCTCACCGCCGAGGAGATCCGCGAGCATCGCGGCACCCTGACCGAGCCGGGCCGCAACAGCCGCTACCGCGAGCGCGCGCCGGAAGAAAACCTGCGGCTGTTCCGCGAGATGCGCGACGGCAAGCACCCCGATGGCGCGCATGTGCTGCGGCTCAAGATCGACATGGCGTCGCCCAACATCAACATGCGCGACCCGGTCATCTACCGGATCCGCCGCGCGCACCATCACCGCACCGGCGACAAATGGTGCGTGTACCCGATGTACGACTACACCCACTGCATCTCGGATGCGCTGGAAAACATCACCCATTCGCTGTGCACGCTGGAGTTCGAGGACCACCGGCCGCTGTACGACTGGGTGCTGGAGAAGCTCGCCGGCTTCGGCGTGTTCGCCAGGCCGCTGCCGCGCCAGTACGAGTTCTCGCGGCTCAACCTGTCCTACGTGGTGCTGTCCAAGCGCAAGCTGATCCAGCTGGTCGAGGAAGGCCATGTCGACGGCTGGGACGACCCGCGCATGCCGACCGTGGTCGGCGCCCGCCGCCGCGGCTTCACGCCGGAAGGCTTCCGGCTGTTCGCCGAGCGCATCGGCGTGTCCAAGGCCGACTCCTGGATCGACTACACCGTGCTGGAAGACTGCATGCGCGAGGTGCTGAACGAATCGGCCCCGCGCCGCTTCGCGGTGCTCGACCCGCTGAAGCTGGTGATCGACAACTACCCCGAAAACGGCGAGGAAACCACCGAGGCGCCGAACCATCCGCAGAAGCCGGACTGGGGCAAACGCACGATGCCGTTCTCGCGCGAGCTGTGGATCGAGCGCGAGGATTTCATGGAAAACCCGCCCAAGGGTTACTTCCGGCTGTATCCCGGCAACAGCGTGCGGCTGCGCTTCGGCTTCGTGGTGAAGTGCGTGGGCTGCGACAAGGACGCCGCGGGCAACATCACCGCGGTGCACTGCGAATACCTGCCGGATTCGAAATCCGGCACGCCCGGCGCCGACAGCCACAAGGTCAAGGGCAACATCCACTGGGTGTCGGCACGCCACGCGTATCGCGCCGAGGTGCGCATCTTCGACCGGCTGTTCCGCGTCGAAAGCCCCGGCGCCGAGCGCGAGTTTCTGCAGGACCTCAATCCCGACTCCAGGCGCATCGTCGGCGCGCTGCTCGAGCCGTCGCTGAAAGCGGCGCGGCCGGACGAGCGCTTTCAGTTCGAGCGCCACGGCTATTTCGTCGCCGACCGCGTCGACTCGCGCGAGGGCGCGCCGGTGTTCAACCGCACCGTGACCCTGCGCGATTCCTGGGGCAAGCAGCAGAAGGGCTGAGTTTCCGCCGGCAGCGCCGCCAAAGCTCCCCCTACGGGCACGCAAGTGCCCGTTTTTACTTGTAAATTCCGTTCAGCTTGGGTTCAGCACCAGGTGCGTAATCTGCGCTCGTCCAGGGACAACCTGGCCTTTGAAAAAGGAGCTGAACATGAAAACCAAGCTGATCTCGGCAACTCTCGGTGCGCTGCTGCTGGCCGGCAGCCCCTTCGCCCTCGCCGAGCGCGACGACGAGCGTCGCTGGCAACGCGGCGGACACGACCGTGGCGCCGATGTGCGCGGCTTTCGCGTGCCGCGCGAAGGGTTCGCGGACGTGCACCGCGGCCATGATCGCGGCCACGGGTGGAAGCACGGCCACGATCGCGGCCACGGGTGGAAGCATGGCCACAACCGCCATCACTGGAAGCGGCATCACTACGGCCACCATCCGCACTGGCACGGTCACGGCAAGAAGCACTGGAAGGAACGCCACTATCGCCACCATTACTACAGCGACTACGGCTACGCGCCGCGCTACTACGACCGCGACGGCGTGACCATCATCTTCCGCGGCACGTTCCACTGAGCGGTCCGGACACGAAAGGAGACCTGCAAATGAAACGCACCATCATCGCATCGGCCGTCATCCTGGCGCTGGGCGCACAGTCGGCCCTGGCCGGCGGCACGTTCACCGACTATGCCCGCGTCACCAAGGTCACGCCGGAATACGAGCGCGTGAACCTGCCGCGCAAGGAATGCTTCAGCGACTACGTACCGGAGCGCGCCCCGCGCCGCGGCGACTCGATGCTCGGGCCGCTGATCGGCGGGGTGGCGGGCGGCCTGCTCGGCGCCCAGGTCGGCAAGGGCAACGGCCGCATCGCCTCGTCGGCCGCCGGCGCCGCGGTCGGCGCCATCGTCGGCGACCGGCTGTCGCATCGCGGCCCCGACGAGTACTACGAGCGCGAAGTGCGTCGCTGCCGCCTGGTCGATCACTGGGAAAACCGCGTCACCGGCTACCGGGTGACCTACGAGTACCAGGGGCGCCCGTACTCCGCGATCCTGCCCTACGACCCGGGTCCCCGCCTGGCGGTACAGGTGCAAGTCACCCCGACCAGCGGCGGCCGCGACCATGGTCGTAACTATGGCCGCGACTATGAAGACGACTGGGAAGACTGATGAGCGCAGCGGCACGGCCTGCGCGCGCTTGCGGCTCGCAACGGCATCGGAGATCATCGGCCGGAGACCGATCGATGAACCTTTTCCTGCCGAAACGAACGCTGCTCGCGTGGGCCGTCGCCCTGCTCGCCCTGCACCTGCCGCCGGTGCCGGCCGCCGTCGAGGCGCCGCCCGCGGCGCAGCCGGCGCGCCTGCTGGTCGCGCAGAACCGCATCACCCTCGAGCAGGCGGTGGAACGGGTGCAACGCGCCACCGGGGGACGGGTGCTGGATGCGCGCGCCTCCGGCAACAAGTACCGCATCAAGGTGCTGACCCGCGACGGCGAAGTGCGCATCGTCACCGTCGATGCTCGCACCGGCGAGCTGCGTTAGGTTTGCCGGTCCGCCGCCCGCGGATGAAACGTCCATGAGAATCCTGATCGTCGAGGATGAGCCGGCGCTGCGCCGGCAGCTGGCCGGCGAGCTGCAGCGGCTCGGTTACCGGGTCGACGCCACCGGCGAGGGCAAGGAGGCCCTGTACTTCGCCTCGGAGTATCCGTTCGACGCCGCGGTGGTCGATCTCGGCCTGCCGGGCATGTCCGGGCTCGAGGTCATCGGCGAACTGCGCAAGCGCGGCAGCACGCTGCCCATTCTCATCCTCACCGCGCGCGACCGCTGGAGCGACAAGGTCGCCGGCATGGACGCCGGCGCCGACGACTACCTCGCCAAGCCGTTCCACATGGAGGAGCTCTTGGCGCGGGTGCGCGCCCAGGTGCGGCGCGCCTCCGGCCACGCCAAGTCCGTGCTGCGCTGCGGCCCGGTGGAAATCGACCTGGCCGCGCAGACGGTGCGGCTCAACGCCGACGAAGTCGATCTCACCACCTTCGAGTACCGGCTGCTCGAGCATCTCGCGCGCGAGCGCCCGCGGGTGGTGGGCAAGGACGAGCTGGCCGCCCATCTCTACCCGCACGACGAAGAACGCGACAGCAACGTGATCGAGGTGCTGATCGGGCGGCTCAGACGCAAGCTCGATCCGCACGGCACGCTGAAGCCCCTGGAAACCCTGCGCGGTCGCGGCTACCGCTTCACCTTGGGTGACGGTTGAATCCCAGGCGAATCGCGAAAGAAATGCATCGAACCACAGAGACACAGAGGACACAGAGAAGGGCGAGTCAGAATTGGCTTCGCGTGCCATTCGCGTCCCGGCTGTTCGCAAGAACGTTGCGACCGCAGCCAGATCGTATTTCTAAGGTTTTTCTCTGTGCTCTCTGTGTCTCTGTGGTGAATCCTGACCTGCAATGAGATCACTGAACGCACGCGTCACCCTCGGCGCCGGCATCGTGCTGGCGGTGTTCATCGCCGCCTCGGCGTTCGCGCTGGAGCGGGCGTTTCGCGACAGCGCGCGCAGCGCGCGCCAGGACCGGTTGCTGGCGCAGGTGTACCTGCTGATGGCGGCGGCGGAGGTCGACGAGCAGGGCGCGCTCGCGCTGTCGGCCGGCGCCAGCGACCCGCGCCTGGCGTTGCCCGGCTCCGGCCTGTATGCCGCGGTGTTCGACGGCGCCGGCCGGCGGGTATGGGCATCGGATTCGACCCTGAGCGCGGACGCGCCGTTTGCCGGCACGCTGCCGGCCGGCGCCCAGCGCTTCTCGCAGCGCGAGGCCGGCGGCCAGGCGTTTTTCGTGCAGGGCTACGGCGTCAACTGGAACGTCAACGGCACGAGCCATCCCTTCACCTTCAGCGTCGCCGAGGACATGGCGCCCTTCGAGGAGCAGCTCGGCATCTATCGCCGCAGCCTGTGGAGCTGGCTGGGCGCGATGGCGCTGCTGCTGCTCGCGGCGCAGTGGGCGATCCTGCGCTGGGGGCTGGCGCCGCTGCGGCGGGTGGCGGACGAGCTGACCCGCCTCGAGGCGGGCGAGCAGCAGCGCATCGGCGGCGATTACCCCGCCGAGCTGCAGCGGCTGACCGGCAATCTCAACACCCTGCTCGCCCACGAGCGCGCCCGCCAGGCGCGCTACCGCGACGCGCTGGCCGATCTCGCCCACAGTCTGAAAACCCCGCTGGCGCTGATCCGCGCGGCGCTCCGGGAGGCGAGCGCCGACCCCGCGCTGGCGCGGCCGCTGGACGAGCAGGTGCGGCGCATGGACGAGATCGTCGCCTACCACCTGCAGCGGGCGGCGGCCTCCGGCCGCAGCGCGATGACGGCGCCGCAGCCGCTCAAGCCGGCGGTAGAGCGCATGCTGCGGGCAATGGCCAAGGTGCACGCCGCGCGCGCGGTGGCCGCCGACATCGCCGTCGACGACGCGCTGCGCTTTCGCGGCGACGAGGGCGACCTCACCGAGGTGCTCGGCAACCTGCTGGACAACGCCTATAAATGGTGTCGCAGCCGGGTGCGGGTGGCGGCGCAGGCGCGCGACGGCCAGCTGGTGCTGACGGTGGAAGACGACGGCCCCGGCATCGCCGAGCCGGATGTTGCCGGGCTGATGCAGCGCGGCGCCCGCGCCGACCAGTCGGTGCCCGGCCATGGCATCGGCCTGGCGGTGAGCCGCGAGATCGCGGAAGCCTACGGCGGCCGGCTGACGATCGGCCGCAGCGCGCTCGGCGGGGCGGCGGTCAGCCTGTCGCTGCCGGCCTGAGTCGGGCGCGGGTCAGGCGCTGCGCGGCAGCGCCAGGTTCAGCCGGCGCTCTACATGCGGCGCAAGCGCGCCGACGCTCTGGTAAAAGGCGACGCGCTCGGGCGGCAGTTCTTCGGCGCTGCTCACTTCGCCGCGGCAGTTCGACGCGCCGCACAGGCAGGAGAAGCGCCAGCCGGGAAACGCCTCCACCCCGGCGCGGGTGGTGGTGGTGGCATAGTCGAACGTCAGCTCTTCGCCGGGGGCGATATCGCGCAGCGCCGCCAGGAACACCTGGCCGCCGCGAAATTCCAGCCGGCAGTTGGGATCGCAGCTGTGATTGACGAAATCGTCGAGCGAGCCCGACGACAGGAACACCTCGTTGTCGCCGACTTCCATCACATGGTCGGGCGCCAGCGCCGCCCCCACCGCGAAGCTGGCGCGCGGCCCGAAGTGCTCGAGCAGGATGTCTCCCGCCCGGTGGCCGATGCGGGTGTAGAGCGACCGCCCGCGCTCGGTGTGTTTCAGGGCAAGACCCGGATGAGGCGGCAGGACTCCTTCCGGCAGAACCAGGGACTGGGCTTGGGGCACTTGGCGGCGTCCGCGGAAATGGCGATGTAATAGCGTCACACAAACCGCCGCCGCCGTGAAGCAAATCGTTGCGCGCGCCGGTGCGCTTGCAATGCCGTCCCTCATTTTGCGATGCTGTGCGCGCTTCCACATCGTGCACGCCGCCTGTGCCGCCGCCGCAGACTTCCGCCCGCTGGCAACCCGCCCCGGTCATCCGCGCCTCGTTCGCCCTGCACGGCGCGGCGGCGCTGGCCGCGCTCGCACATCCGCCGGCCTGGCCCTGGGCGCTGGGCGCGGTGGCCGCCAACCACGCGCTGCTGACCGGGCTGGGCCTGTGGCCGCGCAGCGACTGGCTCGGCCCCAATCTGCTGCGCCTGCCGGCGGCGGCGGCGGCGCGCGGCGAGGTCGCGCTGACGCTGGACGACGGCCCCGACCCCGAGGTGACGCCCCGGGTGCTCGACCTGCTCGACCGCCGCGGCGCGGAAGCAAGCTTCTTCCTGATCGGCGAGCGCGCGGCCGCGCACGCCGCGCTGGCCCGCGACATCGTGCGTCGCGGCCACAGCGCCGAGAACCACAGCCTGCGCCATTCGGTGCTGTTCTCGCTGTACGGCATCGGCCGCTTCCGTCGCGAGATCGGCGCCGCGCAGGCGGCCATCGCCGCGGCTACCGGGGTGGCGCCGCGGTTCTTCCGCTCGCCCGCCGGGCTGCGCAACCCGCTGCTCGACCCGGCGCTCGCGCCCACCGGCCTGACGCATGTGGCGTGGACGCGGCGCGGCTTCGACACAGTCAGCCGCGACGCCGCCACGGTGCTGCGCCGGTTGTGCCGGCGGCTCGCCGCCGGCGACATCCTGCTGCTGCACGACGGGCATGCCGCGCGCACGGCGGCCGGCGTGCCGCTGGTGCTCGAGGTGCTGCCGGCGCTGCTCGACCGGCTGCAGGCGGCGCGACTGCAGGCGGTGTCGCTGCCGATGGCGATGCGGCCATGAGCGCGCTGGACGCCGCCCTGATCGAGGCGGCCGCGCGGCCCTGCCGGGCCGCCGGCCGTTACGCCTTTCACTTCGCGCGCGGCAAGCTGCGCCACGACCCGGCGTTCGCGGCGCTGCTCGACCCGGCGCTGATTCCCGACGGCGCACGCGTGCTCGACCTCGGCTGCGGGCAGTGCCTGCTGGCGGCGGTGCTGAGCGCGGCGGCGCGCCGCTGCG
>ERZ869936.1376-NODE-1376-length-17653-cov-6.954427_pt1 | contig 17653 bp, 11 predicted proteins | sample MGYA00520876_ERZ869936 | MGnify/ENA primary metagenome ERZ869936 (study PRJEB32218, sample SAMN09650985) | biofilter metagenome | isolation source: enrty point of leading RO module | place: Saudi Arabia: Thuwal, RO plant located on Red Sea | collected 2016-02-17 ...
GCGCGCGCTCCGCGAGCGGCCGGAACGCGAAGGCCCGGCTGCCGCCCTGCTCCGCCGCCCGCTGCAGGCGGCGGCTCGCGGCCCGGTCGAGGCGTTGCGGCCACAGCAGCACCGCCGCGCAGGTGCCGCAGACGAGCGCCTGCCCGGCCGCCCACAGGATGTCCTCCGGCCGCCGCGGCCGCACAATCAGCACGCGCGCGAGGTCGATGCCCCACTGCGCGAGGGCCGGCGGATAGGGCTGGAACGGCGGCGCGATCCAGGCCAGCCAGCCGGGCGACTCGCCGTCCTCGCCGCCCCGGCTGAGCCGCGCCAGCGCCGGCATCAGGATCTTCAGTTCGCCGCTGCCATGCTGCCCGAGCAGGATCTCGGTCAGCGCGTGGCGCGGCCAGCCGCCGCCCGGCAGGTGCTCGTCCAGGCGTGGGTACCCGGTGGAGAGCCCCTGCCAGGCGGTGCCGTGCGCCTGCCCGCGCCAGATGCGCGGGCCCTGCAACAGCTTGTCGAGAGCCTCGCTCATGCCCGTCGCGCTGCGCCCGGCCGTCTCAGTGCAGCGGGATACCGTCGCGGATCACGCCGACGACGACGCCCTCGATGACCATCGACTGCGAACCGAGGTCGACCCTGATCGGTTCGAACTCCTCGTTCTCGGGCAGCAGCCAGACGAGCTTGCCGTCCTGGCGGTAGCGCTTGACGGTCACCTCGTCGTCGAGCCGGGCGACGACGATCTGCCGGCTGCGCACCTCGGGCGTGCGATGCACGGCGACCAGGTCGCCGTCGAGGATGCCGGCGTTCTTCATGCTCATGCCGTTGACCCGGAGCAGGTAGTGCGGCTTCGGCCGGAACAGCGACGGATCGATGCGGTAGTGGGTCTCGATGTGTTCCTCGGCGAGGATCGGGCTGCCGGCCGCGACCCGGCCGACCAGCGGCAGGCCGAGCTGGTCGCGCAGCGAGTCCTTGAGCTGGATGCCGCGCGAGGCGCCCGGCATCAGGTCCAGCACGCCCTTGCGCTGCAGCGCTTTCAGGTGGTCCTCGGCCGCGTTGGCGGACTTGAAGCCGAGCTCGCGGGCGATCTCGGCGCGCGTCGGCGGCATGCCGTTCTCGGCGATGAAATCCTGGATCAGTTCGAGAATTTGCTTCTGTCGCGGGGTCAGCTGGTCCATCGCAGGAGTCCTGTACGAATTCACAGTAGCTGTGAGTATATACAGTTTCGGATCCGACGCCAGCCGAATTTTATCTGTAAAGCATACTTGACTTTCTGACAAACGAACTCTACATTGCAGTCTTGTCAAGCATCCTTTACAACGTGGAGAAACCCATGAACGACGCACCCTCCGGCACCGCCTGGCAGCGCCTCCTCACCGCCTGCGGCAGCGCCGGCCCCGGGGACGTCCGCAACCAGCTTCGCTTCGCCCTGCTCTGCCTGGCCTGGGGCCTGACCTTCATCGCCTCGGTCTGGTTGCTACGCCGCACTCCGGACCTGTCAGCCCCCTTCGTCGCGCTCGCGATCGCGCTGCCGGGCGCCATGGGCATCGTCGTGATCCGCGCCTACCTGAAATTCCTGCGCAACACGGACGAGCTGCTGCGCAAGATCCAGCTCGAAGCCCTGGCACTCGCCTTCGGCGTCTACGCCCTGCTGTCGATGACCTACCCGCTGCTCGAGGCCGCGGGGCTGCTGGTGCTGGAAGTCGGTGACCTGTTCGCGGCCGTCATGATCGTCTGGGCGCTCGCACAGATCTACGGCACCTGGCGCTACCGATGAAGAACCGGCTGAAAGTACTGCGCGCCGAGCGCGACTGGTCGCAGGCCGCGCTCGCCGAACGGCTCGCGGTGTCGCGACAGACCGTCAACGCGATCGAAACGGGCAAGTACGACCCGGGCCTGCCGCTCGCCTTCCGCATCGCCCGGCTGTTCGGCCAGCCGATCGAGTCGATCTTCGACCCGGAGGAGGAACAGGAAACGGCCTGAAGCCGTCAGCCGGCAGCGGCCGCGGGCGCCTCGCCGTCGCCCGACAGGCCTTTCAGGTCCAGCCACGCACGCACGCTGCGGCAGAAGCGGCTGTCGGCCACGTTGATCTCGAAGATCGGGGCGTAGGTGTTCAGCTTGTCGAAGGCCGCCGCGACCAGGCGCTCGGCGTATTCGCGGTCGAGCGGGATCGACGCGGCAAAACGCTCGAGCAGGAAGCCGATCTCGTCGTCGACCATGTCCGCCTCCATCTGCTCCATGCTCTCGCACAGCAGGTTCGCGAACACGGCGATGTCGCGCTGGCGCGCCTCCGCGTCGGCCGGCTCGACGACCGCACCGGGCGGCATGCCGCGGATCGCGGTCGTGATCGACTTCGGCAGGTTCCAGAGCCGCGCGACCGCGGCGCCCAGTTCCGAGTAGCCGACGCCGAGCACGCCGCGCGCGGCGGCATCCTTGTCGAGATCCTTCTCTTCCTGCAGCGTGCGGATGTCGGCGTGATCCTCCGCGAAGTAGAACATCGCGAGGTTCTCGCCGAGGTTCTGGCACATGCCGCAGATGAAGGCCTCTTCGGCCTCGGGCAACTTGAATTTCTTGCCGAGGTGCCGCGCAACGAGTCCCGCCAGGAACGAGCGGGTCATGCCGTCCTTCAGCGCCGGCGTGTCGCCCTTCAGCGCGCCGAAGAAGGTCAGGCTGTTGGCCGTCATTCGCACCTGCTGCACGCCGAGGAACACGACGGCCTGCGAGATGCTGGTGACCTCCGCGGCCCGCGTGCCGTAATAGGCGGAATTGACCAGCTTCAGCAGCTTGCTGGTCAACGCGAAGTCGCGCAGGATCACGTTCGCGAGCTGGTCGGCGGACGCGTTAGAGCCCTCGCCCGTTAGCCGGTTGATGTCCGACAGCGTGCGCGAGATCGACGGGAAGTCCTTCTTGCGCTGCATGCGCCGCAGCAGGAAGTCGATAGTGCTGTGCGCGGCAGCGTCGGCTTTCCCGCCTTCGCCCAGACCGGTGTCGCTCAGGAACAGCTCGAAGGCCTCGCGCATCGCCGCGCCGTCGTTGTAGCGGCCCTCGCGATCACGCTCGAAGGCGCCGGCCAGGAAGCGGGCGATCGCCTCGCCGTGCTCGAGTTCCTTTACCGGCGCGAGATCCGGCTGCGACTCGGCGATCTTGAGCTGGATCTCGCGCGTCGAGGCGCCCTCGTAGGGCCGCCGGCCCGTCAGCAGCTCGTAGAAGGTCGTGCCTAGCGCATAGACGTCAGTCCAGGGACCCAGCGGCCGCCTGAGCATGTGCTCAGGCGCCATGTAACGCAGCGTGCCGGTCGCCATGCGGCCGGGCTCACGCGTGAAGTCGACGTACTGGGCCAGGCCGAAGTCCATGACGCGCGGCACGCCGTCCTCGCCGATCAGGATATTCCGGGGGCTGAGGTCGAGGTGCAGGATCTCGGACGCGTGCGCATGCGCCATCGCGTCGAGCACGGCCTTCATCAGCGGGATGGCCTGCTCCAGCGGGTACGGGCCATTGCGGTGCAGCAGGTTGGAGAGCGGCTCGCCCTCCACGAACTCGAACACGAGGTAGGGACCGCGCATCGAGCGCCCGGCGTCGAAGATCGGGATGATGTTCGCGTGTTTCAGCTTGCTCGAGGTGCGCGCCTCGACCGGCGTGCCGTCGTCGTCACGATTGTTGAGGTGCGACGCGCTGTCCGTCAGCAGCTTGATCGCGACGAAGCGGTCGAGCGTCGGGTCGCGCGCGAGCAGCACCTGCCCCTGCGAGCCCTTGCCCAGGACCTTCTTCAGTTCATAGCGTCCGATGCTGCGTTCTGCTGTTGCGGGCTGCATGATCCTTCATCGCTCCGGCCTGTCCGACACGCGCCGCGCGCGTGCCTCCATGTCCCGGTTAGCGGCAGGCGCGCCGCTAACTTTAGGGCGCGCGCACCCGCGTCGGCGCGCCGTTCGCCTGGCGCCCGGCGAGCGCCGCGGCGCGGCGCCCCGCCGCCTCGTCCGGCACCTCGTAGATGTCTTCGGTCTGCACCGCCAGCCACTCGCGAACGGCGCGGCAGTAGCGGCTGTTCGCGACCTGGATCTCGAACACCGGCGCGAATTCCTCGAGCTTGCGGAACCCGGCCGCGATCAGCTTCACGCAGTACTCGCGTTCGAGGGCGATCGAGCGCTTGAAGGCCAGCAGCAGCCAGTGCAGCTCCGACTGCATTTCGTCGCGGTCACGGCTCTGGAACAGGTCGGCGAGCTCGTTGGCGAGAACGGCAATGTCGCGGAGCTGTTCCTCGTTGTCTGCCGGCACCTGTACCGGGCCCGGCGGCAGTCCGCGGACAGCAGCGACGATCGCGTCAGGCAGGTTCCAGCTGCGCGCGACCGCGGCGCCGAGCTCCGCGTAGCTGACGCCGAGGATGCCGCGCGAAGCGGCCGCCTTGTCGAGGTCTTTCTCCGCGCGCAGAGCCTCGATGTCGTCGTACTCCTCGGTGAAGTAGTAGATCGCGAGGTTCTCGCCCAGGTTCTGGCACAGCCCCGCGATGAACGCTTCCTCGGCTTGCGGCAGCTTCATCTGCCGCGCGAGGTGCCGCGCGATCAGGCCGGCGAGAAACGAGCGGGTCAGCGAGTCCTTGAGTGCCGCGGCGTCGCCCTTCAGGTGGCCGAAGAACATCAGGCTGTTCGCCGTCATGCGGACCTGCTCGAGGCCCAGGAACACGACGGCCTGGGACACGCTCGTGATCTCGGCGCTGCGGGTGCCGTAGAACGCGGAATTGACCAGGCGCAGCAGCTTGCTGGTCAACGCGAAGTCCCTGAGGATCACGTTCGACAGCTGATCGGCGCAGGCCGCGGAGTCGTCGCCGGTGAGGCGGTTGATGTCGGACAGCGTCTGCGAGACGGTCGGGAAATCCTTGCGCCGCTGCATCCGGCGCATCAGGAACTCGATCGTGCTGTGGCTCGTGTCGGCGGCGGCCGCGGCGGTAAGGCCGGTCTCGCGCAGGAACACGCCGAAGGCCTCGCGCATCGCGCCGGCATCCGCGTAGCGACCCGCGGCGTCGCGCTCGAGCGCGCCGCGCAGGAACTGCACGAAGGCCTTGCCGTGCGGCAGCGCCGCGAGCGCGGAGAAGTCGATCTGCACGCCGATGATCTGCAGCTGCACCTCCTCGACCGAAAGTCCGGCAAAGGCGCGGCGCCCGCTGACGAGTTCGAAGAACGTGCAGCCGAGCGCGAACACGTCGGTCCACGGGCCGATCGGCCGCCCGAGCATGTGCTCCGGCGACATGTAACACAGCGTGCCGGACACCATCTCGTCGTCCTGCGGCGTGAAGTTGACGTACTGGGCCAGCCCGAAGTCCATGATCCGCGGGACACCGTCGCCGTCGACGAGCACGTTGCGCGGGTTCAGGTCGAGATGCAGCACGTCGGCCGCGTGGGCGGCACTCATGCCCTCGAGCACCGCCGCGATGACCGGCACCGCGTCCTCGAGCGACAGGGCGCCGTCCTTTGCGAGGCGCGCCGCGAGCGGCGTCCCCTCGACGTACTCGAACACGAGGTACGGATAGCCCGCGGTCTCGCCGGCGTCGTAGATCGGCACGATGTTGGGGTGCTTGAGCTTGCTGGCGATGCGCGCCTCGAGAGGCGTGCCGTCGGCGTCTTTCAGGTTCAGTTCCGGGTCAGCGCCGTCCAGCACCTTGACGGCGACGTAGCGGTCGAGCATCGGGTCGCGCGCAAGGTGCACGGACCCCTGGGAGCCGCGCCCGATCTGGCGCAGGACTTCGTACCGGCCTATGGCGTGCCGGGTCGCATCGGTCGTGGTCATCGCTGTCCCGGGTGGCGTAGCGCCTCGATACCGTTCTGTATCGGCAGCGACCGCGGAATCTTTATCCGTCGGGACGACGTTGTGACATAATCCTCGCCTATCAATAACAAGAAGTTAGCGGGGGAACCTTATGAACGACTCGAGCGCTGCCGGGCCCGCCCGGTCATTCTGGATCGTCAGCATCGTCGCCCTCGCCTGGAACCTGCTGGGCGTCGCCGCCTACCTCGCGCACGTGAGCCTGTCGGCCGAGGACCTGGCGGCGATGACCGAAGCCGAGCGCGCCCTGTACACCGGCGCACCGGCCTGGGTGACGGGCGCCTATGCGATCGCGGTGTTCGGCGGGACCCTGGGTTGCGTCGGCCTGCTGCTGCGCAAGGCCTGGGCGTTGCCGGTCTTCGTCGCGTCGCTGGTCGGGATCGTGGCGCAGATGGGCTACTCGCTCCTGTTCCAGGACACGATCGAGGTCATGGGCGCGGCAGTTATCGTGATGCCGCTGGTCGTGATCCTGATCGGCGCGCTGCTCGTCTGGTTCGCCTATTCACGAAAACAGCGAGGCGTGCTCACCTGATACCGGCCGAGCCGCGCCGTCGAGTGCGCGGCGGCCGCCAACTGCCCACCTGGGCTATGCTCTAGCTATGGCCGCGGACCCAGACCCCCTGCGCGCAGGGTTCATGCTGGCCGACTGGCGGATCGAACCGCTGACGGGCCAGGTCATCGCGCCGGACGGATCCCGGCGCCACGTCGCCCCCCGGGCGATGGAGGTCCTCATTTGCCTCGCGCGACGGCCCGGCGAGGCGGTCGACCGCAAGACGCTGCTCGACGAAGCCTGGGGCAACCTGCCGCATTCGCACGAGGCGCTGACCCATTGCGTCAGCGAACTCCGGCACGCGCTCGACGACCGGCCCGACGATCCGCAGTTTCTGCAGACCCTGCCCCGCCTCGGCTACCGGCTGGTCGCCGAGGTCACGTTCGACGACGGCCCGGCCCCGGGCCGTGCGCCGGCGGCCGACGACGACGCCGGCTTCTTCGTACGCCACCTGCGCGACCTGCAGCAGCGCAAGGTTTTCCGCACGCTGATCGGCTACCCGGTGCTGGCCTGGCTGCTGCTGCAGATCGTCGACGTGCTGTGGGAATACTTCCTCGCGCCGCTCGGCGCGCCCGCCTGGCTGGTCCCGGCCTTCGTCGTCCTGCTCGCGCTCGGCTACCCGGTCGCCGTGTTCCTGTCCTGGGCCGTGGACCTGACGCCGGAGGGCATGCGCGCGGCGGACGAGGACGCGGGCTTCGAGCGCTACGGCGGGCTGCTGATCGTGGGCATTCCTACGCTCGCGGTCACCGCGATCGCGCTGTTCGTCTACTTCAATGCCTACGAGGTGCCGGCGACCGCGGCCACGCCGCCCGCGCCGGCACAGGCGGCGCGCGTCGCGCCTATGAAGGGTTCGGTCGCCGTGCTGCGCTTCCTGAACCTGTCCCGGGACGCGGACATCGGCTACCTGTCGGACGGGTTGACCGAGGAGCTGATCCACGAACTCGCGAACCTGCGCACGCTCAAGGTCGCGGCCCGCACCTCGGTCTGGCTGCTCGGCAACGGCGAGCTCGCGGCGCCGGACATCGCCGAGCGGCTGAACGTCGAGCACGTCGTCGAGGGCAGCGTGCGCAAGGACGGCGACACGGTGCGGGTCACCGCGCAGCTGATCGACCAGGACGGCTTCCATCGCTGGTCGCAGACCTACGATCGCCCGCTCAACGATATCCTCGCCGTGCAGAAGGACATCGCCTCGCGGGTCGCGGGCGAACTCGACGTCATGCTGATCGGCGACACCGGCGAGCGCCTGGATCGCGCACCGACCACGAACACGCTGGCCTACGACCACTACCTGCGCGGCCGCCACGCGCTGCGCGCCCCGGACAGCGAGGCGACGCTGAGCGAGGCCGAAACGCAGTTCGAGGCCGCGATCGAACTCGACCGGCGCTTCCCGCTCGCGCACGCCGGGCTGTGCGAGACCTGGCTCGCGCGCTACCGCTTCGAACGCGACGCGACCTGGTTCAGCCGCGCCGAGTCCGCCTGCCACCGCGCGCTGACGCTGGACGGCGGCCTCGCCGAGGTCTACACGGCACTCGGCAACCTCTACCGGCACTCCGGCCAGAACGACAAGGCAGAGCTCGAGTACCACGCCGCGCTCGCGATCAACCCGACACTCGAGGAGGCGACCTACGGGCTGGGCCGCAGCTACCAGGCGCAGGGCCGCCTCGCCGAGGCCGAGGAAACGCTGAAGCGCGGCATCGAGCTCGAGCCGTCCTACTGGGGCACCTGGTTCGGCGTCGGCAACTTCCTGCACCGGCAGGCACGCTATGCCGACGCGGTGCCCTACTACCGCAAGGTGACCGAGCTTGCACCCGATTACGCGGGCGGTTTCATCAATCTCGGCTCGGCGCTGCACTGGCTCGGCGACTGGGACGGCGCCGAAGCCGCGTGGCGGCGCGCGCTCGAACTCGAGGAAGATGCGGTCGCCTACCAGAACATGGGCACGCTCTACTACTACCGGCACGAATTCGAACAGGCCGAGCAGATGTTCGAGCGCGCCGTGGCGCTCGCGCCGAACGATCACCGGCACTGGGGCAAGCTGGGCGCTGCCCGGCGCAACCTCGCCGGACGCGTCGAGGACAGCCAGCAGAGCTACCGGCGGGCGATCGAGCTGGTGCGCGGGCAGCTCGATGTCGACCCGGACGACGCCGAGAATCTCGGCCTGCTGGCGGACTACCTCGCGAACGTCGACGAGCTGCAGGCGGCACGTTCGGCTATCCAGCGCGCGTTGCAGATCTCGCCGCAAAACGCATCGGCCCACTATTTTGCCGCCGTCATCGAGCGACGGGACGGCAACGACGCACGAGCTCTCGCGGCCTTGCGCGAAGCCCTGCGGCTCGGGTACTCGGCACGCATGCTGGCCGCCGACCCGCAGTTCGATGCGTTGTGGAACAACGGCGGGTTCGATGCCGTCATGGCCCGCGAACTCGCGTGGCACACGACCTGACCCTCGGCCAATACCAGGAAGAAAGGAGTGAATATGATGCGACAGGCACTCACCGGACCGGGACGCAACGCTGCGACCGGCCTCGCCCTGCTGGCCGCGGCAACGCTGGCCGGCTGCATGCACGAAAACGACGTGCGACGTGATATCGAGTATTCATTCGATATTCCGCGCACGGCATCGCAGTGTCCGGCAGACCGGGAATTCGTCGATCTCGGTGACGACGACGGCGGGCCGCGCGACGGCGGCAGCACGATTCGCGACCGCGACGGCGGCAGTTCGATCCGCGATCGCGACGGCAACGAGGTGGAGCGCTACTGCCACCGGCCATGCGCGGAAGGCGAAGTCGCCGTCGGCGACCGGGTCATCGACTGGCACCACGATCGCCAGTTCGTCGAGGGATCCCGTACCTGCGTAACGCCCGGATAGCGTCAGCCGCACGAGCGCCCGTTTTCATCCGGATTCGCGGAGGGTCCGCCATGCATTCTTTGAAAACCAGGCTTGTCGCATTGCTGCTTGCAGCGACCGTTCTTGCGGGCCAGTCGGACGCGGCATGGCAGATCCGCCTGGAGAGTTCCGATATCGGCTCTCCGCCGGCCGCGGGCGACGTGTTCGATGCACTCGTCCTGGTAACCGACGACGACAATGCGCCGGTTGCCGACCACCGGCTGTTCGTCCGAACCGGTATCGGCGACGTCGTCGCGCGCGAGGTGTACACGCTCGAGGATGGCACGGCCGGGATCGGCGTCATCGCGCTGCGGCCCGGCAGCGGCACGGCCACGGTGACCTCGAGCCTCGCCGGCCGGCTGGACATTGCCGTGGAATTCACGGCGGCCAGCGGACCGGTGCTCGACCTCCGCGTCACGGCCCCGGCGATCGGCGCGCGCGAATCGACGCGCCTGACGGCTACGCTGCTCGACGAGAACAGGTTGCCCATCGCCGGGCGACGCATCGACTTCGACTCTGACGACGACGCCAGCGTGCGACTGTCGGCCGCTTCGGCACGCACCGACGACGAGGGTCGCGCCAGCGTGGAACTGCTGGCCGGTAATCCGCCGGACGACGGCACTCGCGTGCAGATAAGCGCGCGCTTCGCCGACGCGGACCTGAGCGCGACGACGACCGTGCTCGCCGTGCGCGAGGTGAGCACCCGCTTCGAATTCATCCGTCCGGTCGCCGACCCTGCCCTGTTCGTCGAGCCCGACAGTCGGCAACAGGTGGAGGTTCGCTGGCTGCGAAACGGGCTGCCGGTGAAGGGCGAGATCGTACGTTTCGAGGCCGATGCGCCGGCGCTGCTCGGCAGGATGGATCGCGTTCCGACGGACGCGTCGGGCGTCGCGGCTGCCCGCATCGCCCGCAGCGATCCCGGCCCGCTGCGGATCACCGCGGTCTCGGAACGCGGCGACTCGGCGACCCTGGACCTGCGCATTGCGCCGGCCGACCCGGCCGACGACGATTACCGGTCCAACGACAGGGACATCGACCTGACGCTGTATCCCGGCCTGATCGGCGTCGAGGCCCGTACCGGCGTCTGCGCCGGGCGCCTGGTCGCCGCGCTGGCCCAGGAGGGCCTGGCACTCGAACGCCAGTATTACCGAAACGTCTACGAGTTCGCATTGCCTGCAAACCAGAGTCGCGACAGCCTGCAGTATCTGAGCCGGCGTCTCGAGGGCCTGTACGGGGATCTGGTACAACGCGCCGGGCTCATTGCACGCCGCGACCAGGACGGCCTGCCCATGCTGCTGACGAACAGCATCGTCCTGCAACTCGAAGCCGACGTCACCCACTACCGCGAAAATCTGCGTTCGCCCGAGCCGTTCGATCTGTCCGCGGACCTGGCCGTCCGCGCACGCGATCGCTACGGCGTTGCCAGCCTGCGGATGGCACCGGGATCGAGCCGCCGCCGCGAATGGCTGCTGCGCGACGAGATGGCCTTCAATATCCTGAACATCGCCGATGCCGTCGGCAGGGACAGGAATCTCCGCCCCGTGTATTCACATCCCGATTTCATCGTCCCGCTGCGCGAGCGAGCGTGGGAAAGCTCGCTGCCGGGGACGGGTGACTGCGTGCTTCCGGGCACCGACACCCTCCTCGAGCAACCGCTGTCCCTGCAACCGGATCCGCGCTACCCGGAACAGTGGCATCACCGCAATGAGGAACTCGGCGGAAGCCAGCGGGACGCCGACGTCGACACGGACCGTGCCTGGAACGTGCCCAACCCGAGCGTCGCTGCGCCTGCGCTGATTGCGATCATCGATTCGGGATTTTCCGTGACCCACCCGGATTACCGCGACAACCTGTGGACGGACATGCAGGGCAATCCCGGCATCAACCTGGCCGACGACCCTCCCGATCCGTCGAAGATGCTGGACGATCCGTTCAAGCCGAGTACGCACGGTACCGCGACAGCCGGCATCGTCGGTGCCGTAGCCTTCAATCCCGTCGGCGGGCGCGGCATGTGCCCGAGCTGCCGCCTGCTGCTGATCCGCCATGCCGCGAATTGCTGCAAGTCGTCGGCCGCCGCCTTCGATGCGGCGGTCCTGCACGGCGCCGGCGTCATCAGCAACAGCTGGGGGCCCGACGGTCCGTACGACTCGCTGCGCTTCGCGATCGAGCAGGCCGCCGACATCGGCGGCGCGACGATCGTGTTCGCCAGCGAGAGCGTCAAGGACGTCAACGGCTGCCTGCCGCCGCCCCCGTCGAATCCGGACGACGTCGCGTCGCTGCCCGCGGTGATCGCCGTCAGCGCCGCAACGGACATGGACCGGCGCACGCCGTCGGGTTACGGCGACTGCGTCGACCTGCTGGCGCCGACCCGCGGCGGCGTGAATGCCATCACGACGACCGGCGTGCAGGCGTCAGGCGGCAACGTCTACAACACGATGATCTGGTGGTTCGGCGGCACCTCGGCGGCTGCGCCGATGGTCGCGGGTGCCGCGGCGTTGCTGCGGCAGCGCGATCCGACGCTCGACCGGGTACAGATCCAGCGCGTTCTGCAGGACACCGCCGACCGGGTCGAGACCGGGGCGGCACACTACGACGACCGCTCGGGCTACAGTGCGCCGCAGAACGCGCCCGGCACGCATGCCTACGGCCGCCTGAACGCCTTCGAAGCCGTGCGCCTCGTGTCCCAACCGCCGGCCCTGGCGAGCGGTGCCGCCGACGAAGGACGCGGCGGCAAGGACCTGCTGCTGCGCGACCACGCGCTCGACTGGGGCAACACCGAGCAGCCGTCCGGCATGCTGTTCAACTCGCCGCGCGAATACCGCGAGCCGGGCCACAGCGTCGACATCCGTATCGACCGTCCGCCCGTCGCCGCGACGGCACGGCTCGGCGAATTCGAATTGCTGGATGACGAAGAACCGGTCAGCGGCCAGCCGCTGCGTGTCTACGTGCGCGTCCGCAACCGCGGCCCGCTCACGGTCGGGCAGGCCCAGCTGAAGCTGCACTACGCCGTCGTCGGTGACGCGCTGCCGGCCCTGGCCGCGGATTTCTGGAGCGCATTCCCGGGCGACCCGGCAACGGCGAGCGACTGGAAGTCGTTGCCGGCGAAGACGCTGAGCAGCATCGTCTACTCGGGCCCGTCGATTGCCGACTGCCCGACCCGGACGCGGCCCGAATGCCTGCCGCGGCCCGGCGAGAACGCCTTGCCCGTCGACAACGCGCAGGTGGTGCCGTTCGACCTGCCGCCGCTGGCACTGGACGCCGACCAGCGGCTCGCGTTGTTCGTCGTCGTGCACTCGGCAGAAGACCCGGCGCTCGGCAAACGCACTCCGCAGGCCGGCAACGAACTCACCGACGTCGCACGCGTCGTCGGCGCCGACAACAACGCGACGCTGCTGCTGCGCTGACGGCGGCGGGCCCGGGCGGCCCGCCGTGCTCAGCCCAGGCGGATCGGCAGGTCGCGCACGCGGACGCCGGTCGCCGCGAACACCGCGTTGCCGATCGCCGGCGCCACCGGGATCAGCGGCGGCTCGCCCATGCCGCTCGGCATCTCGGTCGAGTCGATGAAGCGGATATCGAGTTCCGGCACGTCCGCCATGCGCAGCGGCGTGTACGCATCGAGGTTGGCCTGCTTGACCTGGCCGTTCTCGAATTGCGCGCCCTCGTGCAGCGCGAGGCTCACGCCCCACAGCGCCGCGCCCTCGGCCTGGGCCATCGCCCCGTCCGGGTGCACGACCGTGCCGCAGTCGATCGTCTGCCAGAGCTTCTTGACCGTGACCGCCTTTCTGCCCGGGTCGACCGCGACGTGCGCGACGCAGGCGATCCAGGTCGGCATGTTGCGCTCCTGGCCGAAGCTGGTCGCGACGCCGAGCGCCTCGCCGTCCGGCAGCTCGCGGCCCCAGCCGGAGCGCTCGCGCACGTCGCGCAATACCGCTGCGAGGCGCGCCGCGCCGCCGACGGACTGCGGTGCCGTGCCGGCGTTCTTGCCGGCAGCATCGAGCAGCGCGAGCCGGAACTCGACCGGGTCCTGGCCGAGCTTCTGCGCGACTTCGTCCATGAAGGACTCGACGCCCCAGCCGATCCATCCGGGCCCGACCGCGCGCAGCCAGCCGGGCAGGAAGGTCTGCTGGGCCAGCTCGTTGTTGATAGCGCGCACGCGGTGGTTCGGCAGCGTGTACCAGTGGTCGGCACCGTTGATCGAGAACGGGTCGAACTTGCCGTTGCCGTCGACGCCGTCGCCAAGAAACCCCGGCGCCATCGCCAGCGTCGGCCAGCCCGCGGCCGCGGCATGCTCGATGCCGGTCAGCGCGCCGTCCGCGTCGAAGGACGCGTCGAAGCGCTGCACGGAGGCCGAGCGCACGCAGTCGAAACGGCTGTCCTCGGGCCGCTGGAACACGAGCTTCACCGGCCGGCCCAGCGCGCGGGCCGCGAGCGCGGCCGGGATCATCTGGTCGCCGTACAGCCGCCGGCCGAAGCCGCCGCCCAGGTAGTACTGGTGCAGCACGATGCGATCCTCGCCGATCTCCAGCGCCTTCGCGAGATCGGGGATGATCAGCGACTGCCACTGGTTGCCGGCGTGCACGTGGCAGACGCCCTCGTCGTCGAACTCGATCAGCGCGTTCTGCGGCTCCAGCGTGAAGTGCAAGGCGGTCGACGTGCGGTATGTTCCGCTCAGCGTCTCGGCCGCGGCCGCGCGCGCAGCGGGCGCGTCGCCGTCGTCGACGAACAGCGTGCCCTTCGAGTAGTCCGCGCAGAGTTTTTCGCCCTCGGCCAGCAGGTCTGCCTCGGCGACTTCGGCGGTCGGTCCCGGCTCCCAGTCGATCGCCACTGCTTTCGCGGCCTTCATCGCTGCCGGGAACGTGTCCGCGACAACGACCGCCCAGCCCTGGATCTTGCCGCTGGGATCGTCGATCTCGAGCGTCTGCCGGTAGCCCGGGACGTCTTTCGCCGCGCTGTCGTCGATCGAGCGGATCGTGCTGCCGTAACGCGTCGGCGGCAGCATAGGGTGCGCGTAGACCATGCCGGGCAGCTCGGTGTCGAGGCCGTACACGGCCTCGCCGCGGCTCTTCGGCGGGATGTCGCGCGCGGTGGTCGGCTTGCCGATCAGCCGGCGCTCGGAGGCGTCCTTGATCGGCATGGCCGCCAGCTCTTCCTCCGTGAACGTGCGGCCGATGTCGCCCTTCTGCACGATCTCGGCGAAGCTCACGGCGCGGTCGCCGGCGCGTACCTCGTTGTCCGCGGCGATGCAGTCGGCCGGATCTACGCCCAGCATCTTCGCCCCGGCGTCGCACAGCACCGTGCGACCGGCTGCGCCGGCCTGCGACAGCATCGTCCAGGTGGTGTGCACCGACCACGACCCGCCGGTGACCATGTAGCCCCACTTCGGATCGGAGTCGACGTACTTGATCGAGACGCGGTTCCAGTCGGCGCCGAGCTCGTCGGCGACGACCCGCGCCAGCGCGGTGCCGACGTGCTGGCCCATCTCGGCCTTTGCGATGTTGACCAGCACCCCGCCCTCGGCGTCGACGACGAACCAGACTGTCGGTGAGAAACTGCGGCTCATGTCCCCGGCGGCCATGTCTTCGGCCGCCTGTTCGCGGCTGCAGCCCGGCAGCACGGCACCGAGGCTCATGACCAGGCCGGCTTTCGCGGTGCCGACCAGGAACGCGCGGCGATCGAGCGCGAGCGGCGCGCTCCTGCCTGCAAGCTTGATAGCCATGGCTTAAGCCTCCTTCGCGGCGGCGCGGATCGCGCGGCGGATGCGGGTATAGGCCATGCAGCGGCACAGGTTGCCGTTCATGGCAGTCGTGATTTCCTCGTCGCTCGGCTCAGGGTTGCGCGCGAGCAGGCTCGCGGCCTGCATGATCTGGCCGGACTGGCAGTAGCCGCACTGCGGCACCTGCTCGTCGACCCAGGCGGCCTGCAGGGCACGGCCGGCCGCGCTGTCGAGGCCCTCGATCGTCGTGACGGACTTGCCCGCCGCGGCGCTGACCGGGGTCACGCAGCTGCGAATCGCGGTGCCGTCGAGGTGCACCGTGCAGGCGCCGCACTGCGCGATGCCGCAGCCGAACTTGGTGCCTTTCAGCTTGAGCTCGTCACGGACGACCCACAGCAGCGGGGTGTCGTCCGGGCTCTCGGACGACACGGTCTTGCCGTTCAACTGGAACTCGATCACGTGAACTTCCCCCTCGGTACAGTGCGACAACAATCATTTCGAGTGTAATACATGGGCCCGCGGCCGGCAGCAGCGCCGGCCGATTCGTTACAAACGGAACTCACGGGCGAGAAACCCGCGACACGTGACGCAGTCGCGGCAGCCGGGCGCACAAACCGGCATAATCGCCGCCTCCTGCACGATCGACCGCCGTTCACCACCCGACCGGAAGACAGCCACCCGATTCCCGCTCTACGCTGCCGATGCCGCCTGCCCTTCCGCCAAGCCTGCCCCGCACCGACCCGAGCGCGATCAGCTACCTGAAGCGCGAAAACGGTGTGCCGTCGAGCCAGGTGCAGAAACTCGCCTTCGATGCCCGGGGGCGGCTGTGGCTGGCGACTCCGAGCGGGCTGGCCAGCTACGACGGCGCGCGGGTGCGAACCTGGGCCCGCCGGCAGGGATTGCGCTCCGACGGGCTGCACGCGGTAGTCGCTGACGACGAAGACCGGCTGTGGGTCGGATCCGACGCCGGCTACGACCTGTTGCACGAAGACCGTGTCCTAGACACCCCGCTCGCCGAAGGGGGCTGGCCCTTCGGCTACGTCCAGTGCCTGCTCAGCGTCTCGGGGCGCACCTGGCTCGGTACGTCACGGGGACTGCTGGCCTGCGACGGGCAGGCGCTCCGGCCGGTGGCCGAGCCGGCGCTCGGGGACGCCCCGGTCCGTTGCCTTGCGCAGAGCCGCGGCGGACGCGTCTGGGCAGCGGGCGGCAACGGACTGTGGGTCCGGGACGACGGTCACTGGCGGCAGGTGCCGGGCGCCGCCGCCGGCGAACCCGGCGACATCGTCTCGCTGGCCGGGGCCGCCGGCGACGGCGCGCTCGTCGGCACCCGCCAGGGATTCGTCGAACTGGCGCCGGACGGCCGGCCGCGCGCGCGACAGGCGGACGACGGCCGGGTGCGTCCCGCGCGCTGCCTCGCCCTGGTCAACGGCTCGCTCTGGGCCGCGCTCGGCGACGAACTGCTGGTCTACGAGCGCGTCAAGGGCGACTGGTGCCCGGCGCGGATCGTGTTGACGGGCCAGCTGTTCAACGACCTGCTGCCGGACCGTTTCGGCAACCTGTGGGCCGCGTCCGAGAGCCACGGCGTTGCCAAGATCAGCGTGCTGGGTCGTGCGATCCGCAACCTGCCGATGCCGACCGCGCAGGCCGTGTTCGCCGTCCGCAGCGGCAATCGCGGGCGGCTGCTGGTCGGCGGCGAGAGCGCGACCTCGCTGCGCGACCCCGACGACCCGGCCTGCGCGGACAAGGTCGCGGCGCTCGCCGGCCGCCAGGTCTGGGACATCCGGCAGGACGCGGACGGCAGCCTGCTTGCGGCGACCGCGGGCGGCCTCGTGCACGTCGACGCGGACGGCAGCATGAAGCTGCTCGGCAGGGACAACCCGGTCCTCAAATTGCCGACGCGCTGCATCGAGCCGCACGACGGCCGGCTCTACGTCAGCGGCGTCGGCGGCTGCGTCGCAGTCGACAAGGAAGGCGCGGTCGAGACCGTGCCGGTCGCAGGCGACGAAGACATCGGCTACGTGTACACGCTGCAACAGGACACACGGGGTCGACTGTGGGCCGGCACCGTCGCCAACGGCCTGTGGCGGCTGGACGGCGGCCGTCTGTGCCGCTACCGGCACGAGGCGCTGTCGCCGCAGGGCAATACCTACGCGATCGCCGTGCACCCGGACGGGCGCCTCGCCTTCGTGCAGGACGACCGTATCTTCCTGCTGACGCCGCGCGACGAGCTGACGCTGCTTGCCGAGACCGAGGACCCGATCGCGGGCTGGGCCTTGCGCTTCGCGCCCGATGGCACGCTGTGGGCGGGATCCGGCAGCGGGCTGGTGCAGTACGACGCCGGCACCGGCCGCCAGCTGAAGCAGGTCATCTCGCTGCTCGGCATCTCCAATTGGGAGTTCACGACGAGCCGCAGCCTGTTCATCCACGAGTCCGGCCGCTTCTTCTGCGGCGTGAACTCCGGGCTCGTCGAGGTCGACACGCACGCGATCGCGGAGCTGCCCGAGCTGCCCGCCGTGTCGGTCGGCGCCGTGCAGTGGGAGCGCGTGGCCCCGGAGCAGCGCGGCGAACGGCTCGTCGTCCCTTACCGGCGCTGGACGCTCGCGCTCGACGTCTTCACGAGCTGGTTCGTCGACGAGTCGGACGTGCAGTACCGTTTCCGCCTGACCGGCTTCGACGAGGACTGGCGCGACCTGCAGGCCGAGCCGTCGAT
>ERZ869936.1377-NODE-1377-length-17652-cov-16.865375_pt1 | contig 17652 bp, 23 predicted proteins | sample MGYA00520876_ERZ869936 | MGnify/ENA primary metagenome ERZ869936 (study PRJEB32218, sample SAMN09650985) | biofilter metagenome | isolation source: enrty point of leading RO module | place: Saudi Arabia: Thuwal, RO plant located on Red Sea | collected 2016-02-17...
GAGGAGGCATAGGATGACGGAAAGCATATATGAAAAAGTAGCAAAAAGGATTGCTAATGAAGTTGGTGGAAAATGTTATGCTAACGGAGACGAAAATTGGATAGTTGAATCAAAACATAAAAAAGATTGGACCATTGATTATGCTGATGATCCTGCTAACAAGGATCTAAACAAAAAATGGATGGTTGAAGCAGATGATGAATATAAGTTATGTGTGTGTATGCACCCATTAGAAGCGATGCGATTGATAAAGTTAGAGGATGCACAGGATGGAAAAAGATCCATATGACTTTAAGAGATTCAAACTGGATCACTTGATAAGGTTATACGAAAAATTGAAAAAGATAAAGCCTAGGACACTAGATCAACAACTATTGTTCACTGCCATAGAAAACTATCTATGGGACGAATACAGGCTATGACAGAATTATTGGTCCGGTAACGGCAATTCCGCCACAACATAATGTTGCCGGATCAATGATACAAAAAGGTTGACACACCACACAAAGATATAGTATAAATACTATTAATAACTCGCAATAGTTATTGTATGCATAGTAGCCACCGGACTTGTATTAGACTTGGCATAGTAGGATACTAGATAGGCTCCCTGCTTAACCGGTAGCGATATGCTCCTTTCGACCTAGTAAGGTGGAGATAGTACATATCGATAGATCTCCTTAAATTTATTAATAGTAGACTCCACCTTACTTTTTTCTTGCATTATCCGATAACATCAAATATAATACACACATGGCACGTCTAGAAAACAAAGTTCAATTACAGATCAAACTTCACAATGGATATGAACAGGCCATACAGATCGTTGACACAGTATGGCATCTCACTTACAATGGCGAACTGGCCAAGATACGAATGGATTGCAGATCAACCAGTGGTGGATTCAAATACAAAAAAAGTTGCTGGGCTGATGAAGGAAGAGGTTGGGCACAGGTGCAAAAACTGAGAATGATCTACAATGACGATGGATTTGGCTTGTTAGAAATAAAGGCTTGATCACGGGTATACAAACACCCCAGGTGACCCATTAGACCCCCTTTAAAAGGTCTCTATGTGCGTTTAATTTGTCTATATTTGCTGGATTTTACGGTATTCTTCATATAACCAATCCAAATGCTCATATTCCCATGGATCGTAATGCAAGATGTGTTCGAGGTATTCTTCAAAGGTGAATTTCATCTGTAGTGGACAAGCAAACCTTAGATCTGGTACTGCTTCAAGATTAGGAGAACCAGGTTGCCAGAACATTTGTTGCCGCCAATGTGACTATACCAAACAAGATGGCCCAAACCCTGTTGTCCAATTTTTCCAATTTACGATCCAATGATCCCATATTGGATTCAATGTGGGCAAGGTGGTTGTCTTTGATTGTCTTGATGTCTGTTTTGATTATCCTAGTGTCTATCTCTAGTTGTGTCAATCTAACATCTGACTTTGCTTTTTCTAATTCAGTTTTGTCCATTATACCATATACCATCCGTTGCCTGCAAGTGTGACATTGTTCTGTGCCGCCGCACTTGGTAAACTACCAATATTGGTCACATTTGATCCACTCGCGAATTTTAAATTAGTGGCAAAGTCTTCATTGCTTGAGATAGTGCTACCTATCTTCAATCTTGTTCCTGTTGTGTCAACCTGTATCGTGCCTGGTGTTATGTCACCCATTGTGTCACTAGTGGCCTGATTGCTTGTGAAGTTTGCCGCTTCCGTGACCCTGCCTTGATATGTTTGCACTGAACTTGGATTCGCAGGTAATCCGCCTAGAAATAAATCAGCATTGTAAGCCGTTAGATTTGATCCATTGCTTGTGTCAATTGTTATGTTCGCTACCACCTTGAATTCATAAAAGACGATAGCACCCATCTGTATGAAGTTTCCTGTCTGTGTGCTGTATGATATGCTTGTGAAACTGCCTGCACTCAATTCAAATGCTGGTGTCCAACTTGTTTTTGTGTTGTTGGCTATGTTTGATAATTCATCGAATGCAGTCTTGATGTCTGCCCTTGCTAGGCTGGGATTGTCACTGTTTGAATCTAAGTTTGTTGTTGATATGTTTCCTGGTGTAGCCCAAACCATGATAATCTCCTATGAAGCACTTATGGTTGCAAGTGTGTCACATCTCTTCCAAGCGGATCCATCGTAGAATGCGATACAATCTGCTCCTGCGGCTCCATTGCTACAGAAAGCAACGTCACCTAGTGTTTTTGTTGATAAAGCATTTAGTTCTGCCACTGTCTTTGGTGTCAAGTTTACCACGTCTTGCAGACTGACTCTTGACGTTGCTGATGTCACTGTCAAATCACCTGATGCTGTTGAAACACCTGTGACACTGGCACGGATAACACCATTGGCTTCAATCTTGGCCGCACCATCTGTTGTGCCCAAGTTGTTTGATACTACTGTTAATTCATCTAATGCCGCTTTTAGATCTGCTCTTGCTGATGCCGGTGAATCTGTGCCTGCATCTAGATTACTTGTGTCTATGTTTCCTGCTGTTGCCCAAGCCATAATGTTCTCCTTTTACAAGTTATATTTAGTTATTTTAATCACTTGGCGAATCCGCACAATTGGTTATGCTAGTTAAAGTTTGTGTGCCCAGTGCGTATGTGCCTGAGTTGGTCCAAGTTGAACTGCTACCATTCAAGTATATCAGCGGTGATGCTGGCAGTTGAACTGGTTTGTTGTTTGAACTTATAAATCGTCTTCTGTTGCTTTCTGAATCTAGATCATAATATGTGTCAGTGATCCAAAGTTCTGCCAAACAACCATCATAGAAACCTGATGGTGTGCCTTCATCAAACTTACCTAAAAATGTGGTTCCATCATTGTCTGGTGAATTAGTGACCAATTCACCCATGGTGCTTGATGGTCCTGAATTGCTGTCATTGATACGCATCTTTGCTTCAAACACAGGTGAACCTGAAACCATGGTCATCTTTATAGCCAATAACACATGATTCCAACTGTTCACAGTGATATCTCCATACTGTGAATTTACACTGACCACATTTCCACCTGAATCTTGGTTTTGATTGAATAAAAATCTAGCATTGCCTGATGCATCATAATTTATTCTGAGATAATTGTTTTCTCTACCGTACGAGGTACTGGTTTTGAAATGATTCACTATGTTTCTTGTGTCACTGGTAAATCCGGCCGGTTTGATCCACAAACTCACTGTGATACCTTTGGAATCACCATTGTTCATTCCTGTAGAACTCCAACCCCAACCTCCAAAAAGGTTATTGGGATAACTTACAAAACTTGATGTACCATTGAATTCAATAGCATCCACCGTGATCTCATTTTCTCCCAGCAGTGCCAGGTCCGGTGATTTAAGTATGAGACTCATTAACTTAGGTTCCTACCCACGTGGAACAGATATATGTTAGTGCTACTGCCAAATGATATGAAACTTAACACATCTTTACCTGAACTTGTGAGTGTTGGTGCCGTACCATCTGTGAATTTGAAATCTGAGTCATATGTTATAGTGTAGGCACCACCATTGGTTATCTCAATTATGCCCTGCACTATCTGTGTTGATGGGAATGTGCCAGAATGTGTCAGTGTCATGGCGCCACCTGCTGTGAATTTGAATGCGTTGTGTGTGTCCAATGTCAGTGTGGCTGTGCCTGAAGCACCAATAGTTCCCAGATCTGATATTGTGGGTGCTGTGTCAGTGCCTTTCACTGACTCTAGCCCTGATACTGTTGTTGTGTTGTAAGGCCATGCTACCATTATGTCGTCCTTTCAATTGATCCGGATTCTTGTTCTTCAACTGCCGGCATGCCAACCACGTGTATGTCTAAATTGGTTATGTCTATACCAGTTGTGTCTTCAAACAAGTCAAGATTGATTGTTCTAAATGTTTTGTTTGCTTTTGATATTGTTTTTGTCACGTATTTTCCATCTGTTCCAGATGTGTTGTTTGTGTCACTGTAAAATATCTGTGTTATAGGTGATATTGTTTTTGTCGTTGGTATAACTCTGGCACCAACTGTGCCTGACAATGTGCTGGTGTCTGCCACTGTGATGAACTCCTGTTCAAAGTCCTTGTCACGCAGTTCTACATTCAACACATTGAGCACTGGCTCACCTCTCTCTGTCGCTGAAGTGAATCTTTCTACGAATACTGTGATCCTCACGTATCTGTTTGTGAATCCTGTGTATGCTGTGGTGTTCTTGTCTGGTTGTTCATATCCAGATGTCACATAGTCCAATATGTAGTATGTTTCATCATAGTTGCCTGTGCCATCTGTTGCATTTGTGCTGGTGTATGATCCCAACACAGTGGCACTTGACATATCACTGTTTGCACTGTGTTCTATGACCACTTTGGCTGTTCCTTGACATCCCACAGTTATTTGTGGGTACACCGTTTTGGTTGCTCCAAGATCAATTATGTCAGACTGATATATCAACGGTGTACCCTTTGCTCCACTCACTGATTGATTACCAGTGGAGGTGTAAGTGGTCCATTTGGTCCATTCGTCCCAACTTAGGCTCGCGCCAGACGTCAAATTGGCCCAAGTTAGGTCACCTTTGTGAAGCAAATCTCCATCTTCTACATATCCATTGTGTATGCCCATGTATTATGCCCATCCTTGATTACTATAACTTTGACTGAATGTGCTTGATGAATTACTGCCACCAAATGTCACTGATCCAGACTGGAAGAAACTTAAATGTGTGCTTGAGCCTCTCCTTGTGTATAGTTTATATTTAATATTGTCTCCAGGTTTGAAATCTCTGCCCGCTGTTTGGAACACAGAGTAATCTCTACCATCGCTGTAATTGGTTATCGTTGTGGCCGTCACACCACCACCATTGTGTCTCAGTTCTATGTGTAATGTGTTGGCCAATGAATCTGTGTTCCTTGGTGTGAATATTACACCTGCCCTGTTTCCGGAAACAGATGTTTTGACATCTGCCCTTGCATTAGTGTTGGCTTTGTCTTGATCACTAGGATTGTTGCTAGGTGGATTTGGTTTTGTGCTGTTGTCCTCTGTGGGATCAACTGTCAATGCCGTTATTCCGAATATGGTGCCATCGTGTTCTATCAGGTCAACTGATACCGTGTTGTCATAGTTCAATGCAACTTCCAACACCCTGAACACTTTGTTCTCAAACATATATTCATATGTGCCTGTCTCTTCGCCTGTTCTCTTGAACCTGTGTGTCAACTTCACAAGGTCACCTGGTTTCATGTTCTGTCCCTCATTGGTCATTGTGAAACTGCAAGTCAAACCTCTTCTGGATCTATCAACAAGATATTTGCCATAATAAGTAGCCCTCTCGCGCCTCGTTATTGACGGCGCCGACACCTGTAGGATCAGATCCTCTCCACCGTCCTTGGTCAAATAACTTGAATCTTGATAGATCACTGTGTCGGATTCAAAATCTTTCTTTTCATTTGCGAAAGTGACTTTGGCCTGATTGTAGCGACTGTTCTTGTCCACACTTGCAACCGTGATGTTTGACACGATATGATCATCTGTTATTTCTTGTATTCCTGAAGTAGATTCATCTGCTTCTATCTTCAATCTGTATTTGCCGTCTGTGTATGGCATAAAGCCCCTACAACTCTGTAGCAATTTTTTGGTGTTGTTCAGGATAGTGTCACTGGTTGATATCACTGTGTCGCAGGTCAAAAACTCTGCACTACCCAATGTGCCACCGTATGACTTTGGTAAGTCGCAAGTGTCAGCCGCCGCCTTGAAGTCAGCGAAAGAGATTCTGTTGTTGTTTAGTCCTTTTCCGTATCTGGGATTCCTTAGGTAGTCCATCAAGCAATCTGCAGGATTATCTGAGAATGTGAAACTACCTGTTGTTGATTCATATGTGCTTGAGTCAGTTGTTGTGTCATCGCTGGCACTATAACTGCCGCTCGCTAAAACTTTTTTACCGTTCACGACCACTTGTATGTTTGGAACACCTGACCATGGATTGCTTGTGGTCTGATTACCTTTTGAATCAAACTCTGCTTTGACCCATTCAAACCTACAAGCCACATAGGCCACACCTTGTAACCTGTGGTCGTTTGTCCAATCTGGATGTTCTTTCAACAATGAACTTGCTGTCTGTGTTTCCGTGCCTGTGAAAAATTCAAACTTGGCTCTTGCTGATCCATTTGTGTAGTATGAACTCGTTGATCCATCTGGTGTGGAACTTTTTATTGTTCTTGTGCCACCTGTTGCAAATGAATCCAAACTCTGTTCTTCATCATTGATGAATAATCTTGTGTATGAGTCAATCTCACCTTCTGCTATCACCAAACAAACATATAGATACTTGCTGTTGTCTCCTGCACCACTAACGAACACCCTAGTACCACCAACTTTCCTTGTTCCATATACCACAGGTATGTTGGCCACGTTTGATTGTTTGTTTACCAGTATGCCCTGTTGTGTGTTGTCAAAACTTTCTGGTGATGGCATCTCTGGAGCATCAAAACTCATGCCAAACAGTCCCATAAAACCATCTGCTATCTTCAATATTGGTTTTACAACTGCCGTGACCACTTTGCTGACCACTTTGACCACACTTTTCACAACTCTCTTGACTGCTCTGAATATCTTCTTGAAGAAGAAACTTTTTATACCAGTGTCTTGCCATTCAACACCAGCACCGCCGTGTTGTTTCAGTAGTTTTTCTTCTTGTTCATTGATGTAGACTATGAATTCACCTGGTGGTGCCTGTCTGTCCAACCACCATTTGGCTACTTTGTTAAACTGTCGCTTTATCCAACTTATCATTATGACCTAGGCCCCCATTGTATGTCACCAATCATCTGACTGGCATATTCAAAGCCTTTGTCCGTTGAAAACTTTGTGGTTGTGTTGTATTGTTGTGTGTTCTGTTGGCTTGTTTGGTTGGTAAATCTACCTGTCTTCTTGTCAAAGTCCGCCCAGTGTGATGCCACTGCCAAAGAAACTTTGGCTTCTTCTGGTCCTTCTTCGATCGAGAAGTCTTTTATGGTGCCATCATACAGTGCATATGTGTTCTGTGTGCCTCCACTCAAAACAGGAGTGAAGTCTGCCGTGCCTGGCACTATGAATGTTCTGTATATCACGACTCTTTTGTTTATTAGTTCGTCTGTGTTCAACAATTGATGGACCAAACTGTCTGACACACCTGATATCGTGATTGTCAACGCATTCACTCTGATACCTGTGCTCTCTTGTACGGCAGTTAGGCCCATTAGCGATCCCAAAGGTGAATAGTCTTGTGAACTAGATTGTGTTGTGCTTTGGAAACTTACAGGAAAGAAGTTGTCTGTCAAAAATAGGTTGCTTAGGCTGACGCCTGAATCTGCTATCAACAGATCCACTGTGTGAAAACAATTTATAGCATCTCTGTTCAAGAATGCAGTTGTGCTGGAGTTTGAATAAAATCCTGATCCTAATCTTCCTGCCATATTAAACTGCCTCTATTGCTGTAAATTGTATTCTACTAAATCCGTCTGCTCCTTGTGTGTATGATATGTTATCATCAGCGAGCCTACAAGTCATTGTGAAGTTGGAGCCTGATTCCACAGTATCTGATCCTGTAATCGCTGTCTGCAAAGGTGGTTCAATGGTCAGTGTAGTACCTGAATGACTGATGACCTGATATGCCTTTGTGTGGTTTGAAAACTTGATGTATTCGCCTGGTTTGAATTCGTTTGAGTTGTCCATTGTCACTGTTGTGGCACCTATCGCGGCACTTGAAGCGATACCTTCACTGGCACTACTCGAACCTTTCTTGTCTGTGAAGTTCTTTGTGGCTATTGTGAAAGTGTTCACACCACCTCTCAGTGTTGTCAATTTTGCTTTGACCTGTGCTCTGTCTTCTTCAGTCAAAGGTGGGAAGTTCAATGTCACCACATAATAACTTGTGCCAAAACTCCTTACCTGTTGTCTACCACTTATTGATGTTGTTCTCACAGTTCTTGAATTTAATTCTACTTCTACTGAACTTGGTGTCACTGTGGCACTTGCACCTGCCACGTTAGTGTATGTCAATGGAAAGTCTGCCATATTATATTATGCTCCTTCTACCAGAATCATTCACTGCTTCATTTACCAATGATATGATCGCTGATCTGTTTTCTGCCAAGGTGTCTTGGAAACTATTACCATCTATCGCTTCAACATTGAAGTTGATATTGACTGCGTGTCCATTGTTTCTAACATTTGGATCTATCATACCACCACCTGGGGGTGCTCTGAACACCTCTGGTCCTTTTTCACCAACGATGTAGTTCTGTCCTGCACCAACTGGTCCACCCATCTGTCTACCTGCGTATTGTTGTTTGGATATGATTGCTATCTGTGCCGCACCCATGGCCAATATCGCACCTGCCAAGAAAGGTCCAAACACACCACCTTGTGCTAATGCTTTGGTCACACCAGTTGCTGTGTTCATGATCGCACTGGCTATGTTCATTGCCTTGTTCAATTCAAATGCTTGTTTGTTGACTTGTGCTAATTCTGTTATGGCCTGTCTACCAGTCTTCTTGGTCAGATCAAACACTTCTTCTTTGGTCATTTTTGTCAGATCAAGTTCTGACATATTACCATCTTTGATTATGCTGAATTGGTCTGATACTCTTCTTTCACTCAATCTCTTTTCAGCGGCCGCAAATTTTTCCTGCACACTCTGATATAATCTTAGATATTCTGTGTCAAATGCTATCCTTGTGCCATAGTAATCTCTCAGATCCTGTAGATCTTTTGCTCTCTGATCTTGTAGCACTTCTTGTTCTGATCTTGCAGAGTCACGTATCTTGTCAACTCTCTTCTTCAATGCTTCTTGTAATTTTTTCTGTTCTTTGCTTAGGCCCTTGTCAGTGACTGTGCCTGTGCCACCTGCTGTGCCACCTGTGGCTTCACTGGCCTTCATATTCATTCTCAGTTGTGCTTCAAAGGCCGCTTTCTCTTTGGCCATCATTTCATCATACTTCTTACCAGCATCACTGAATGCGTTGCCGGCTTCTGTTGCACCTTTTTTTACTGTTTCTAATCCTTGTTTGATGCTATCTGGTACTGCATTTTCCAATGCATCTTTCATTTCGTTTGCCTTGCCTCCAACATACTCCAGACCATCTTTGCCCAGTTCAACTATGATACCTGTCAAGTCTGATGCGTCACCTTCAAATCTTTCTAGCAATGGCAAGAAGTCTGCCAGTGTGTTGTATCCATTGATCGCTGACTGCACGAATGACAAGAATATGTCTTTGAGTTTGTTGATAACAGCACTGACCTTTTCTCTGATGAACTGTGCGAATCTTGAGAATGCTTCTCCTAATAGATCCACCACTGCTTTCACCTGTGCCAGTGTTCTACCTAATCCGTTTTTAAATGATAGATAACCAGCCAATGCAATCACACCTGTGATCAATGCACCCACAGGATTCGCCGCTATCGCGATTGTCAATGCCCTTACGGCTATGGTTATGTTTCTGATAACACCTGCCAGTCCAACAGCGGCAATGGCTCCAAATGCACCTTTGACTTCATCTGAGTTCTTGACCAAGAACTGGAATCCTGTCCTTAGGGCGGCAACAGATCTTGTTGCAACCTGTCCTATTGAATGCGACAAGCCTTCCGCACCATTGATAGTTGCTGTTATCTCTCTTGTGAATGCTGTAAGTTCTGCTGTGAGTCCTGCATCACCTATGGCAACTTGGAACTCTTCAGCGGCATCTTTCATGTTTGAAATAGCACCTGTCAATGTGTTGGCACTGTCAGCCAAACCTGTGCTGAATGATGTCTGTGATATCTCTTGTATCAATCCTACGATGGCTCTACCATCGTTCGCTATGGTCTTTGTGGTACCTCTGAACTGGACTGTCAGTTTGTCACCTTCAGTCCTTACTTTGATACCCAATTGTTTGAGCATTTCAAATTCACCGGTAGTGGCATTGAATACTGCTTTGGCAACATCATCAATCCTTCTACCCATACCAGCGGCAATGTTACCTATGTCAGTCATGAACGCTTCAGTTGGCTGTAGGCCAGCATTTCTAAGTGTTATGAATGCTTGGGTAACGTCGTCTAGTTGGAATGTTGTTGTCTTGGTGAACTCTCTGATCAAGTCCATTGATCTCGCGGCCTTCTCTGCATCACCTTCTACGGTTTTCAATACAGCGCCAAGATCTTGGAACTTTCTAATTGTGTTTACGGTGCTGGAAGCCAGTTGTTGGAATCCCAAAGCGGCAACAAGTCCTGCCGCCAATTTGGTCACAGAGCCTAGGCTTGACTCCATCCCTCTAAGGTCTTTTTGAACCTGGCCAAAAGCACGACCAGTGTTATTCTTACCTTCGATTATCAACTGTTCTCTAATAGCCATCTATCGTGTCTTTAACCTTTTCTTTTGTTCCTGTTCCTTATTCTTTATATTCAAATAAGCGATCCAGCCCTTAAACTCTACCTGGGACATTTTCAAAACATCACCTACTGTTATGTGTAGGTGTTCTGCTAGGGCGAACAAAGATCTAAGTTCGCTGTCCCGCTTTAGTTTTTTTCGATGTCCCCGATTGAGTCTTCAGTTGTAGCATTGTTCAAAGCAGTGGCGACTTTGATAAGCACCTGTGGATCTGCTTCGTGCATAAGTGTTACACGATCAGCATCCCTGAACAGTCTCTTACCGTTTTCGTCCATTGCCTTTTGCACAATAGATTCAACTAGACCTTCAGCAGTCTTGCCGCTTGTGGTCAAACTCAATATCTTTGCTTCAGTGGCCATGCTAGATGTGCCTCTGTAGTAGACATCTGTGTCCCATTCTGGAACATTGATCTTCTTTAATTCTCCTGCCAACTTTGATTTAAAGTGTGTCAGTGCTTTTTGTAGTGTTGTTTTTTGTTGTTCTACGTTGTCCGATTTAGTCATCGTGTTAATCTCCTATTTTTAATGTCACCAGTGATAGTCCTCACTGTGGGTTTGGTTATGCCTCGAGGTGCTTGTTTGGAACGACCTTTTTCAAGTTGTTCTATGTATGGAACAGAATTTTGCACCTCAAACAATCCTGGTCCTTTGCTGGTATTGGTCCAGGCTTTTCTTGCCCGTCCAGACCTAATAGGTGTGTTAGCCTTGGCTACCTTCAAGGTCTCTTTTGAAACATCTTGGATCAATCTGTCGACTGATCTTTCAACTTCTTTAAGATTTAGTTTACCTGCGAGGCGAGCCTGAAACACTGAACACTACCTATTATAATTGTGCTAGTGTTAGGCTACCAGTACCTTGTGCCGCAAATGAAGCCTCAACCATTGAATCAACTGATGATGTGATTGAGAAACTTGTTATGATGCAAGATCCTGATAATTTAGTGTTGCCACCTGCTGTGCCTGAAGGATATACTTCAAAAGTTGCATTTGACTCACCATCAACTTTAGATACTAATTCATCTAGTTTTGCTTGAACACCATCAGCACCATCAAAAAATACATCACCTGATATAGTGAAAGTGGATAAACCAGGTTTGTATGTTCTCATACCTGTTGAACCCATTGCAGTATCTTCGATTGTGTCTTGTGTTTGTTCAATCGTAAAGTTTCTTAGGTTGCCAATTGCCGCTAATGTTAAAGAATCATCAGTGTCAGCAAATTTGACTACTCCGTCGTGTCCTGTAAATGTTGCCATTATTCATTCTCCTTTGAATCGTTTTCAATTGTGCCCAGGTCAATGTTTAATGGCTCTCCATCGTTGAATGGTGAATCCACTTTGACTTCATCTGCTTCAACCTTGACCTTGGCTTTTTTAGGCTTTGCAGAAGTTTTTGATGGCTTCGCTGGTGCAGAGTTTGTCCAACTCCAACCTTCAGTTTCAACCATCTTGTTCGCCTGTGTGTAACCACAAGCAAATTCTTTTCCGTCTTTGTATATAATTCTTTGTCCCATAATTAATTGGTTCCTCGTGTGTATTTATAACGAACTGTATAGGTGATTGTAGCCTGTCCCACTGGAAACGTAGTTCCATCATCTACTTGCACTCTTGTGACTTGCGAATGCAGGGCCTTTGAATTCCTTGTTGTGTCTTCTTCAAGTTTCTCACATATGGCTTCAATGATCTCATTCCTTTTTGTGTCAACATTGTTGTTTATTGATGTGGCAGAACTGTCTGCCTGCACTGACGCCACTATCTGATACTCAACCACACCTTCTCTGAGGCCTGCCATCGTGTCATCTAGTCTATCTTCGTCTGTGGTTCTCACAAACACCGCAGGAAACTGCGTCGCCGCCAAGTCGCCCACCGTGAAAGGATTACGGGTCACCAACACTATGTTGGGTGATGTTATGCTTGATAGTTTTGAAACTATATCTACCGCTATGTCTTCTCTTACACTCATTATCTGATCAATCTATTGTAGTGTGCTGTCTGTTTTTCTGTTTCTTCCACAGTACCATCACCGTCAAAGTCATATTCAACACCATCTGCCAACACTAGGTCAAATTCTTCTCTGAACTTGTTCTTGTAGAATGATATCATCTGGAAGAACCTGTCGTCTTCACCTTGGTGTTGTGTGAGTCTTGGTAAGATATAGTATGCCAGCACGTGGTATACTGCCGCTCTCTTGAATTGTGCGGCCACTAATTTTGTTGTATTCATCTCCAGGCCAGCATTTGTGAAATATTTGCTGACTCCGTAGTTTCTAGATACTCTAGGCCACCATTCAACTCTTAGAAGCCTTTGGATATCTTCAGTGGACTTTGTGTGATCTGCTGTGAAATCAATCACACCATAATCTTTGATCCTTGGTTCATATTCAAGAACATCTGAATCAGTTGCGTAGTTGCTCATTGGTATCTCCTTTTGTTATATTGGGGCAATGTTTCCACTGCCCCAAAATATTTGTTGTTTGTCTATCCAAATTATGATTGGATTGAAGAGTCAAACTCCATTTCAACACCATATGTGTCTTGCAGTTCTGCAACACCATAAGTCATTGTACCAACGATCTCAGTCGCTCTTGCTGATGCATCTCTTTGTGTTTCAATTTTGATGTCACCGCTCATTGCGATTGCTAAAGCATCTTTGTGGAATACTGCACCTTTGTAATCACCAGTTGTGCCTGGGAAATTACCTGATGAGTCTGCCATGTTTGATGTTTCATATACAGGAACACCTGCTAACATACCAACATAACCTGATCTCAATGCTTCATTACCAACATCACTAGCCGGAGCCGCGAATGTTGATGTGATAGTTGATTTAAGGTCGTGTGCCACTAGCGGGTGTAATACCAATGCTAGGTCACTTGGTGGTACTGCATTCGCTCTTAGTTTTGCAACTGCTTCGAATACTAATGCCGCTGTCGCCGCCGTTGTAGCCGAACCAACTGTTGTTGAGAATCCACCAAATAACTCTGTTAAGTCTCTGTCGATTCTTGTCGCGATTGCTTCACCAAACAATCTTCCTACATCTGCGATCACGTTTGATGCTGAGTGATTTAATGCTAAATCTGATACGTTAGTCATTAAACCAACTTCTCTCAATGTGATGTCAACTTTTGATGTTGAGATTGCTGATGGTGTTAGGTCATCTGCTTCAGTTAGAACTGATGCTGTTTGTGTTGGGTAGATTGGTACTTGTAAAACTTTACCAGAGTTTGCTGGAATGTTGAATTGCTTCACAAGGCCTCTCATGATTGATTTCTCTGCCGCCACGAATTGTGCTTCTGCTACGATCGGAGCGATCAGATCATCTAATGTGCTTGTAGTCGATACTATTTCGCCTGCCATTTTATGTTTCTCCTTTTAAAAAGTTTATATGTTAAGATATGTTTGTTCTCTTACGATATTCAGCGTAAATCTTCCTATCTTCAGGTTTTGACATATCCAGTTTCGTTATATCCAACTTTTCACCACTCCCAGCGTCGCCAATCTTTGATGTAGTGCCAGCACCTGATGGTGAAGCGGCTACAAAATGTGGGTTAGCCGTTAAAAATTCATTCGTCAAATCTTCAATACTCATATGATTTCCATCATCTTTGTATCTAGTCTGACCAGTTTTAGGATCGATTATCTCAACATCTCCACTTTCATTAAGTTTGACCTGGTCCTTGATAAGTGTCGCCACTTGCCCTGGATTAACGGCCTTTAACTTTGAAGCGGTGTCTAGCAAAGCACCATCAACTCTGATGTTCTTCACTTGTGACATCAATTGGTTGATCTGTGCGTCTTTTTTCTCTGCTTGTTCTTTGAGAATACGCTCAAAATCACCTTTTGCTTTCAGTTGTGCTTGTCTTTCCTTTTCTGCCTTGTCAACAAGTTCTTGATATCGATCAATGTCAACTCCGTCATACTTTTTTTCGTACTTTCTTCGTTCTCTTGCAACTCTATCAGCAACGACCTTGTCTAAGTCAGTTTGTGTAAAAGTCTTTACCTCTGATTCTGCTTGTTCTACTTTTGTATCTTCCGCAGGAGCCTGAGTTGGCTCAGTGTTTGTGTTTTCCAATTCACTCATTGTGTTCCTCCTTTAAAGTTATGAGTATAACTCCAGCATATATGCTGTGTTTTTGTATTTATGGCTTCTTACGGCCTTTCATTTGTTGCCTCACTTGTGATAACTGTTTTTTGTCTTGTTGTATTATCACAGGCACCAAAGTCTGTTTGTTCTTGCCTTTTGTGTAGGCAGGATGTGAGAAGAAGTATATGCAGTTCCTACTCTCACGGTTCAAATCGTTTACCACTTTCTCCATTTCATCGACCGAGTAAGGACAGTGTTGCCAAACAATGGCATTCCATCTTGAATCCCAATCACAGTCTTCCCATATGATCGCATCGATGTCAAAATCTCTGATATCAAGTTTGCCATTATTGTATGCTTGATAACTCCAAGGGCACACGTCTTGTATGCTCTGGAAATATTTTGGCCAACCTTTCATGACGATGGAATCCATATGAATTAGCCTCTAGATGATTTTCTTTTTCTAGATGTCATTCTACGACCAGATTTCTTCTTCTTGTCGTCTTTTTTGTGTTTCTTACCTCTATGCATCGTTATTTCCTCCATTTTGGTTATTGAAAAATCCAGATATCTCTGGATGTAGTTCCATAATCTGTGCATCAGTGTACCCCTGTTCTACCATCTTTCTCATATGTGCTATCATATCAGCGGGATTGGTCATTGGTGGATGTTGTGCTTCACCTTGGGCCACCATCTGTTTCATAGTGTCCAACATCACAGGAGTATCTTGTTGTTGTTCTTTTATCTCGGCTAATCTATCGTCGTCTTTGACCAATGCGTCCGCCAACATATGATCTATCTCTTTCAATAGTTCCATATTTTCTGGTTTTGTTTCTTTGGCTTGTTTCAATAACGCAATAGTGTTGGCTTTGTCGTGTATGTTGAATGAATCAGGATAGTCAATTGTTCCATCCCACACTTTGCCTTGCCACATCGACCATAGTCTCCAAATCTGTTCTTCAGCAAGTTCTAATAGGTCTGCTTTTTCTGATAGTCTTGCATTCAAGATCTGGAACTCTGTTTCCAATGCCACTCCGGACATTGTTCTTGTGGCAGTTGATCTCGTGCCACCCAAGTTGGCCATCCTGTTGACTGCATTTGCTTTGGAATCCAACGAACTCAAAATGTTGTCTATGCCTGAACCTGATGGTTCCAACAAGTAAGGTTTCAAATTTGAATCCAAGTCATTTGGCAAGTCAATTATGGCACCTGCACCAGCCGCCGCTTGTGTGTCTGATGTTTTCACAAGTGATGGGTGGTTTGATATTCTCACTATCTGTTCTAGTTCTGATAATTCATTGTATATGCTTCTCTGCATATCAGCGATGTCAGATATATCTGATATACCCACACCTTTTTCTTTTGATCTTTGTGCATAAACGGGAACGCAAGGTACTTTACCAATCTGGTTGACCACTTGTTCCATTACTTCTTCTGCTTTGTCGTTTGTTATGCCACCTCTTCTTCTGTATAGTGTGTTGAATTCAGGTGTTATCTCTCTGTAGTATCCGTATTGATCATCACCGCCTTCAAATATCCTTATCATTGACAGTTCATACACTCCGCTTGGTCTCCTTGTGTATGCCCAGTCTACCACGTTCTCTGGTGTGAACATTACAAGATATGGTCTTATCTGTTGTTGTAATTCTTCTGCCCTTGTTGCCACTTGTGTGTTTGGTTTGTCTACCATGACCCATACGTGACCATATATTGAACTCTGTGTTGACACATCTCTCATGAATGCGTCAAATGTTCTACCTTCATAGTCCGCATCTTCGAAGAAAGCATCTAGTCCCGGATCATTTTGTATAGATCCATATGTTCTCTTTGGTGGATTCCTAAACAAGAAACTGTTGTAAGTTTCAATAACTGACTTACAGTGGTTGTCTAAGGGTGTCTGTTTGATCCTGTTTTCATATTCTTCTGTAGATTCCAAATAATATTTTGTTAGATATCTACCTTCTCTATATTCATTACCGCCGTGATATGAATCGCTGTAATATAACCAACGAGAGATATTGTCTTTCCAATGTTTGTTCACGGTGATACCGTAATATTCTACTCTATAGTTGGTGTCAAAAGCATCGTATGTTGTTGCCATCGTGTGTCCTTATCTTGTCATTGTGGGCATAGACCAAGTTGTATTATTATTGTTATTTATTGTCTTTGTACGCACGGGATATATGTAATCCACCAGATATCCCACCGCATCTGCCATATGTGAAAGGTTCTCGTTGTTGTCTGGTATTGATGTGCCCGGCTTGTATATCTGTTTCTGCAGGCTCTTCAACACATTCTTGCAGGCTGGGTGCACCTTCAACTTCACCGTGCCGTTGGCACTCTTCAATGCTGAATTCACGGCATTGATCCTGTCTCTTATGGGTGTGTGGCTGGTCCTAACTTTCACTTCAAGGCCAGCATTCTGTAATATCGATAGGTCAGTCCTACCACCTGCTGATGTTTTTCTCTGTCTTGATGCAGGATCTGGATACACTATCAGCCTGTGTTTTGGATATCTCGTCCTTAGTTCTTGCACCAATTCATCTGTGTTTGATCCATATATTGATATCTCATCAAATATGATCAGTTGTTCTTTGTGTCTGAATCCTATGCAGGCACTCATTGGATCTATGTTGAAATCCAATCCAACCAACAGTGTGTTTGGTATGTCCGGTGTGTTCTTTCTCATGAATGCCTGTGTGATGTTGATCTCATTGAAGTTGTAATACACCTGACCCGAATATGTTTCAAATGAGGCCATGTATTCCTGTCTAAAAGTCCTGTCATCTAGATCTCTCTTGGCCTGTTCTATCTCTTCCGCGGGCACTTGTCCACCATCCAGTGTTGTGAATTGGAAACTGGCCCACTGTTCTTTGTTGGTTCTTGCATTGATGTATATGTCGTGCAACCAATTGCCCAAGCCTTTGGGTGTTCCTGTGAACAATGCTGATCCCTGTGTGTCTGACAAGGTGGGTCTCAATACCTCTGTCCAGGCCTTCTTGTCTATGTCTGCACATTCATCTAGCACCAAAAAATCTATCCCCACACCTCTTAAACTGTCTGAATGATCTGCACCTCTTAAGCATATCTTAGATCCATTCTTCAATATCAAATGCAAATCAGTTTCATTATAACGGTCTACCCAGTTAAGGTCAAGTAATTTATTTTTTATCTTGTCCCA
>ERZ869936.1378-NODE-1378-length-17646-cov-6.004775_pt1 | contig 17646 bp, 14 predicted proteins | sample MGYA00520876_ERZ869936 | MGnify/ENA primary metagenome ERZ869936 (study PRJEB32218, sample SAMN09650985) | biofilter metagenome | isolation source: enrty point of leading RO module | place: Saudi Arabia: Thuwal, RO plant located on Red Sea | collected 2016-02-17 ...
CGCGCCGGGTGCCGGACTTGAAGCTGTCCACGGCTGGATAGATGTAGTTCTCGGCGATCTTCCGGTCGAGGACGAGTTCCATGTTCCCGGTGCCCTTGAACTCCTGGAAAATCGCGTCGTCCGCCCGGCTGTTGGTCTGAACCAGGGCGGTGGCGAGGATGGTCAGCGAGCCGGCCTCGCGGGTGTTCCGGGCCGCCGCGAAGAGGCGACGCGGGATCTCGAGCGCCCCGACCATCACCCCGCCGGAGCCGATGCCGCGGCCCTTGCTCCGCTTGCCACCGGCGGCGTTGTTGTAGGCGCGGGCCAGGCGGGTGATCGAGTCCAGAAGCAGGAAGACGTGCTTGCCGCCCTCGACCAGGCGCTCGGCCCGCTCGATGGCGATCTCGGCGATCCGCGTGTGGTTCCTCGGATGCTCGTCGTTCGAGCTGGCGTAGATTTCCACATCCGGCAGCGCCCGCCGGAACTCGGTGACCTCCTCCGGCCGCTCGTCCACCAGCAGCACCATCGGGTGCAGCGTCTCGTCGTGCAGCTCCCGCACCGCCTCGGCGGTGTGCAGCAGCAGGGTCGTCTTGCCCGACCGCGGCGGCGAAACGATCAGCCCGCGCTGGCCGCGGCCGACGGGCGAGATCAGGTCGATGACCCGCGTCGTGTAGCGGTCCGGTTTCGTCTCGAAGGCGATCCGCTTGTTCGGGTTGATCGCCTTGAGTTCCTCGAAGGCCGGAAGCTTGCGGGCCTCGTCCGGCGAAAGGTCGTTGACGCTGGTGAGTTCGACCAACTGCGGCCCCCGCGGACCCTCCTGGCTGAGACCCTTGATCCAGACCCCGACCCGCAGGCCGTGACGGCGGACCAGTTCCGGCGACACGAAGACGTCGTCGCGGGCCTGCTCGAACTTCTTCGACGGCTGACGCAGGAATCCGAAGCCCTTGGGCGCCAGTTCCAGCAGACCATCGACCTCGACCTTCGGACCCTCGAGCACGGCGGGACGCTGTTCCGAATCTTCCGAGCCGCCCTCCTGACCTTCCCCGCCCCGACGGTTGCGGCGGTTGCGGCGGCGGCGGCGGCGACGCTTCCCGCCGCCCTCGTCCTGCGAATCGTCGTCCTCGGACTGCCTGCGGTCTTCACGTTCCTCACGATTTCCTCGATGATCCCGATTCTCGCGGTCGTCGCGCTTTACCGGACCGCCGCCGGGCACCCTGCCGAACTTCACCTCGCGGCCCTCGTCATCGGAGCCCGAATCGTCAGACGCGGCTTCCCGCGGCTTGTCATCGACGGGCGCCTCCCCCTTTTCTTCCCTCCTCGGTTCGCGCGCGGGAGCCTCCTCAACCACCTCGATCTCCTTCGCGGCTTTCTTCGCCACCTTCCTGGCCGCCTTTTTCGCGGTCTTCCGGGCGGCCTTCTTCGCCGTCTTCGTGGCCTTCGGCTTGTCGGCGGATTCCTCCGCCTCGGCCACGGGTTCGCGCTTGCTGTCGTCGCTCATGAAAATCGGGGAAAGGGTCAGTCCTCAAGTTGACCGAGCACCTCGTCGGTCACGTCGAAATTGGTGAAGACGTTGATCACGTCCGGGTGGTCGTCGAGCTTGTCGAAGAGGTCCATGACCTGCCGCGCCCGGCCGACTTCGCTGACCTCGATCGGGTTCTGCGGCAGCGAGACCAGCTTGCGGGTTTTCGGTTTGAAACCCTGCCGCTCGAGCGAATCCGCCGCCGCGGCCAGGGCATCCGGCGCGGTGAGCACCACGTGCTCCTCCTCGTCGCGGCTCACGTCGTCGGCGCCCGCCAGGATCGCGGCCTCCATGATCGCCTCCTCGCCGATCCCGTCGGCCTCGATGCGGATCTCGCCCTTGCGGTCGAACTGATAGGCCACGCTGCCGGGGTCGGCCACGCTGCCGCCGCCCTTGGTGAAGATCGACCGCATGTCGGCCGCGGTGCGGTTGAGGTTGTCGGTCGCCGCCTCGATCAGGAAGGCGATGCCCTCCGGACCGTAGCCCTCGTAGGTCGTCTCCTGGATCGCCTCGCCGCCGAGTTCGCCGGTCCCCTTCCTGATCGCCCGCTCGATCTTGTCCTTGGGCATCGAGACCGACTTGGCGTTGTCGATCGCCGCGCGCAGCCGGGCATTCATCGTCGGGTCGCCGCCGCCGTCGCGCGCGGCGATGGCGATTTCGTGGGCACACTTGCTGAAGACCTTGCCGCGGACGACATCGACACGGGCCTTGATGTGCTTAACCTTGGACCACTTGTTGTGACCTGCCATGAGGAAGGGTGGGAACCCGATCGCGGAACGCATGAGCTTTTCCCGCGAAGGAGAAGGAACGATGGAGAAACGCCGGAAAGGGTGACCCCGCACGGAACTGCCGCAATCGCGGCGGGTGGCGGGAACCCGAACCGTAGCAAGCTGTTCAAGCACAGCCGCCGCCTCGGTCGGACAGGGGGAGATTGAAGGCCTGCCGGCCCTTTGGCAAAGGAATTCTTCGGGGCAATGGGGGACAAGGAATCCGCAATCCCATCTCCCAATTACGCCAACCCCACCGCCTTGCGCACGCGGTCGAGGACGAGGCTTGCGGTGTCGCGCGCCTTCGCCGCGCCCGCGGCCAGCACGGAATCGACGTAGCCGGGATCGGCCAGCAGTTCCTCCCGGCGCTTCCGCATCGGCGCGAAGTAGTCCCAGTAAGCCTCGGCGAGACGCTTCTTTAAGTCGCCGTAGCCGACACCGCCGCTTTGGTGGTCGGCGACCATTTTCGCGTAATCCTCCTCGCTGGCGAAAAGCTTGAAGAGCGGCAGGATCAGCGAGCCGTCGACCGGCTTCGGATCCTCGACCGGGGTCGAGTCGGTGACGATGCGCATGATGAGCTTCTTCGACGGCTTCTCCTCGCCGAAGAGCGGAAGCGTGTTGTGGTAGCTCTTGCTCATCTTCTGGCCGTCGAGGCCGGGCACCGACGCCACGTCGTCGCGGATGATCGGCTCCGGCACCACCAGCGTGCCCTCGCCGTAGGCGTCGTTGATCTTGCCGGCCAGGTCGCGGGTCATCTCGAGGTGCTGCTTCTGGTCCTTGCCGACCGGGACGAGGTTCGAGTCGTAGAGCAGGATGTCCGCCGCCATCAGCACCGGGTAGGCGAAGAGCCCGTGGTTCGGCGCGATGCCCTTGGCGGTCTTGTCCTTGTACGAGTGCGCCTTTTCCAGCATGCTCACCGGGCAGACGGTGGAGAGGATCCAGGCCATCTCGTTGACCTCCGGCACGTCGGACTGGCGGAAGAAGACCGCGCGCCCGGGGTCGAGGCCGCAGGCGAGGAAGTCGACCGCCAGCTCGCGGGTGAACTCGCGCAGCTCGTCCGGGTTCCGGACCGTGGTCATCGCGTGGTAGTTGGCGATGAAGTAGAAGGCCTCGCCCTCCTCCTGGAGGCGCACCGCGGGCTCCATCGCGCCGAAGTAGTTGCCGACGTGGAGTTTGCCGCTCGGTTGCAGGCCGGTGAGGATGCGCATGCGGCGGACGATGAAAACTCCGGCCCGCCCGGTCAAGGTCCGGGCTGCGATGTCCGCTTGCGGGATACCGGGAGCGGACTACCCTCCGCCATGGTCATCGACTGCCCCTCCGGCTCCTGCCGCATCCCGAAGTGGATGCCGCGCCTGCTGGTGGCCGCCGGGATCTATCACCTGCTCTTCGCCCTCTGGGTCGGCTTCTGGCCCTACCACTGTTTCGACTGGATCGGCTGCGCCCGGCCGAACCACCCGCTGATCTGGCGCGCGATCGGATTCCTGTCATGCGCCTTCGGCATCGGATTCCTCATCGCCGCCCGCGCCCCGATCCGCCACTGGCCGATCGTCCTGATCGGCTTCATCAAGTTCGCCTTCGTCGTCATCACTCTCGTCGTCGGGCTTTTGGAGGGTCCCCTGCCCCGGGAAATCATCGGTCTGGTGGTGATCGACGACCTGATCTGGTTGTTCCCCTTCGCCGCCATCCTGTGGGCCAGCGCCGAGGCGCATGCCGGCCGTCCGCCATCGGGCGAGCCGCCGCTCACGCTCGAGCAGGCCGGCAGGCGCTACAAGCTCTCGACCGGCGAGACCCTCGCCGAGGCCGCGGCGGAGCGCACCCTCGTGCTCGTCTTCCTCCGCCACTTCGGCTGCACCTTCACCCGGAAGATCCTGCGCGAGCTGGAGGACCTTAAACTCGAGGCCGATCGCCACGACGCCCGCCTGGTGCTGGTGCACATGCTCTCGCCCGGCGACGAGAAGCAGTACATCCACCACCGCCGCGACATCGCCCGGATCGCGGACCCGATGTGCGAGCTCTACCGCGCCTTCGGGCTGGGAAAAGGCGGCTTTCTCGAACTCTTCGGCCCCCGCGTGTGGCTGCCGCTCGCCGCCGCGCTGCTCCGGGGCTGCGGCGTCGGCCACCTCGCCGGCGACGGCCTCCAGCTCCCCGGCGCGTTCCTTTACCGGAACGGCGAGATCGTCCGCGCCCAGCGGGCCCGCACCCAGGCCGACCTGCCGGACCTGCCCGGCCTCTTCAAAGGGTTGCAAGACGACCCCGGGGCTGAAAGCGTCCCGGTGTGAGTTCGCTCGTGAACAAGACCATCCTCGTGACCGGCGCCTCCAGCGGCATCGGCCGGGCGACGGCCTCCGGCCTGATGAGCCGCGGCGCCCGGGTGATCGGCGTCTCGCGCCGTCCCGACGCCCTGGCAGAAGGAATCGTCCCGATCGAGGCCGACCTCACCCGCCGCGAGGACATCCTCGAGGTCTTCCGCCAGATCGACCGCATCGACGCCCTGGTGAACAACGCCGGCATCGCCTACCTCTCGCGCATCATCGACGGCAACCCGGCGGACTGGGAGGAGATGTGGCGGGTCAACGTCTTCGCCCTGACGCTCTGCTCCCAGCTCGCGCTCCGCCATTTTCCTAAGACCGGCGGCCGCATCGTCAACGTCTCCTCCATGAGCGGCCACCGCGTCCCCCCGACCGGCGGCTTCTACGCGCCGACGAAGTTCGCCGTGCGGGCAATCACCGACGCCATGCGCCTCGAGATCAAGGCCGCGGGCCTGCCCGTGCAGGTCGGGTGCGTGTCGCCCGGCTTCGTCGATACCCCGCTGCTCGAGCACTATTTCCGCGGACGCGAGGACACGCTCCAGAAAACCAAGGAGGCGATGGCGATGCTCCAGCCCGGCGACGTCGCCCGCTGCATCATCCAGCTCCTCGAAACCCCGCCCCACGTCGAGATCGGCGACATCCTCCTCCGCAGCTCCGACCAGAAGGTTTAGGGGTTATTCGTTATTGGTTATCGGTCATCGCTCGATCAGCTTTCCCCATGCCTTCCCCGGTCAACATCGTCTGCATGAAGTGGGGCACCCGCTACCCCGCCTCCTACGTCAACATCCTCTTCCGCTCGGTCGGGCGGAACCTTTCGAGGCCCTTCCGCTTCATCTGCATCACCGATGACGACACCGACCTGCTCGACGGGATCGAGATCGGCGACTTCCTGCCCGATCCAGGCCTGGTGACCTCGAAATGGCCGAACGTCTTCATGAAGCCCATGCTGACGAAGGACGGATACCTCGACCTCGAAGGGCCCACGCTTTTCCTCGACCTCGACCTGGTCGTGCTCGACCCGATCGACTGCTTCTTCGACTACCGGCCGGGGAAGAACTGCATCATCCACAACTGGTGGGAGCGCCGGAAGCAGATCCTCCGCAAGCGCCCCGAGATCGGCAATTCGTCGATCTTCCGCTTCGAGGCCGGCCGCTCGAACTACATCTACGAGACCTTCATGCGCGGTAATGAGCGGGTCGAGACCCGCTCTATCTTCGTCACCGAACAGCACTTCCTCACCTACGCCATGAAGGAGCGCTACTGGTGGCCGGAGGAATGGGTCCGCAGCTTCAAGTTCAACGTCCGCCCGCCCTTTCCGCTGAACCTCGTGATGACCCCGCGTCAGCCCAAGGGCGCGAAGTTCCTCGTCTTCCACGGCCAGCCGGACCCGCACGACGCCGTCGAGGGCTTCGCCGGGAAGAAGCTGCACCACCGCGTGAAACCCACCCCCTGGGTCGCCGACCACTGGAAGCTGTAGGAGTGGCGCTTGGAAAGCGCCATAGCAGGGCTGGGCGGCCTCCCGGCCGCTTCTTTTGGCGCGCACTCCCCATCGGCACGTTCGCCACACTGACGGCGGTCTCCTCCCCGCGGCTGAAAGCCGCCCCGCCCTGGTATGGCGCTTGGAAAGCGCCACTCCCTTTCCGCCTGACAAGCCCTCCTTCATCGATTACTCCCGCCCCGGCATGCAGCTCTGGATCTGCCCCCTGCTCGCGTTCCTCCTCGGATCGATCCCCTTTGGCCTGATCATCGCCCGGATGAAGGGCATCGACATCCGCGCCCACGGCTCCGGAAACATCGGCGCCACCAACGTGCTTCGCATCGTCGGCAAGCAGTACGGCATCACCTGCCTCTTCCTCGATCTGCTCAAGGGCCTGATCCCCACCCTCCTCGGTGTCAGCCTGATCCGGTTCATCGACGCCTCGGGCGGACTCAACGGCAACCCCATGGCGATCGGTTCCCTCGAAGGCTACGCGCACGCCTTCCCTGCCGCCGACCAGTGGAAGGCCCAGACACTACAGGTCGTCACCGGTCTGCTGGCGATCCTCGGACACAACTACTCGCCGTGGGTCGGCTTCAAGGGCGGCAAGGGCATCGCCACCTCGGCCGGCGTGCTGATCGCGCTGATGCCCTTCGCGGTCATCATCCTCGTGCTCATCTGGGCGATCACCTTCCTGATCTCCCGCTACGTCTCCCTCGCCTCCATCGTCGCTGCGGCGGCCATTCCGCCGATCATGCTCTGGGGGTCGTCGCACCATGGAAAGCTTCAGGACGGCACCTGGAACAAGCCGCTCTTCATTTTCACACTCCTCATCTCGATCCTCGCCATCTGGAAACACCGGACCAACATCCAACGACTCCGCGAAGGAACCGAACACCGCTTCACACGCAAGAAGAAGTGAGCTCGGCGAAACCGCGAACCCTTTCCCAACCATGACCTTCCAAAAAGCCGCCATTCTCGGAGCCGGATCGCTCGGCACCTCGCTCGCCAAACTGCTCGCGCCCAAACTCGATCCGGTCCTGCTGGTCTCGGTGGAGGCGGATGTCGTCGAGGGCATCAACCGCGACCACCGGAATCCGAAATACCTCAGCGACATCGACCTGCCGCACCACATCCGCGCCACCGGCGACCCGCGCGAGGCGCTCGACCAGCCGCTGGTGATCTTCGCCGTCCCCACCAGCGCCATCCGCCCGGTCGCGAAGGAACTCGCCACCCTCGGCCTGCCCGCCACCACGCCGCTGCTTTCCTGCGCCAAAGGCATCGAACGCAACACCGGCGAACGCATGAGCCAGATCCTGCGCGACGTGTTTCCCGAGAACCCGATCGGCATCCTGACCGGGCCGAATCACGCCGAGGAGATCGCCAAGGACCTGATCACCTGCGCCGTGGTCGGCTCCGAGGACGAAGCGCTGGCAAAGTCGCTGCAGGAGCTTTTCACGCTCCCCCACTTCCGGACCTACACCACCCACGACGTCGCCGGCATCGAACTCGGCGGCGCGGTCAAGAACGTCTACGCCCTGGCCGCCGGCATGGCCCACGGCATCGGCGTCGGCGACAACGCCGTGGCCGCGCTGGTCACCCGGGCGCTGGCCGAGATGGTGAGGCTCGGCACCGCGCTGGGCGGCGAGAAGGAGACATTCGTCGGCCTGTCGGGCGTCGGCGACCTGATCGTGACCTGTTTCTCGGAACACTCGCGCAACCACCGTGTCGGCCACGCCATCGGCTCCGGCAAGACCCTCAAGGAAGCCGTCGACTCGCTGGGAATGGTGGCCGAAGGCGTGCCCAACACGCTCTCGATCCACGAGGCGGCCCGCAAGGTCGGCGTCCGCACGCCCATCCTCGACAGCGTCTACGCGGTGCTCTATCAGGACAAACCGGCCGCCGAGGCGCTGCGCGAACTGCTGGAGCGCGATCCCCGCCCCGAGGTGGAATAGGAGGCGGGACGCCCCCGTCCCGCAACCCACCCGGCAACCTTCTCCCGAGAGCCAGCTACCAGAGAGTGGCAGCCCGCAAGAATCGTGGGACGAGGCACCCCCACCTCCTGACGAAAAAACATCGGCAAACGCCGATCCGCCCCCTAGACCTCGCGCGCCCTCATGGACGCCCTTCCCAAAGCCGACACCGAGAAGAAAGACGGCATCATCCGCCGCCTCTACAACTGGACCATCTCGTGGGCCGACCGCCCCGGCGGGACCTGGGCGCTGTTCCTCATCGCCTTCGCCGAGTCGTCCTTCTTTCCCATCCCGCCGGACGTCCTGCTGCTCGCCCTGTGCTTCGGCGCGAGGGAGAAATGGCTCCGGTACGCCCTCATCTGCACCGCCGGCTCGGTGCTCGGCGGCATCGCCGGCTGGTACATCGGCTGGGGCCTGCGCGAACCGGTGGCCATCCCGCTGATGAACCTCTTCGACAACGACGGCCACACCCGGGAGAAGATCGAGGTCTGGTATGCCGCTTACGGCTTCTGGGGCATCCTGCTCGCCGCCATCACACCCATTCCCTACAAGGTCTTCACGGTCTTTTCGGGCATGATGAACTACAGCCTGCCCGTGCTGATCGGCGCCTCGATCATCGGTCGCGGCTTCCGTTTCATCGTCGTCGCCGCGGTGGTCCGCTGGTTCGGCCACCGCTTCCGCCCCTTCATCGAGAAGAACCTCGAATGGTGCTTCGTGGCCTTCGGCGTGCTCCTGATCGGCGGCATCCTCGCGATCAAGCTGCTGCGCTGAATCAGGAGCGCGGCTTTGCAAGCCGCTTGAACCCAGGCCCGACCGGATGATGCGGCTTGCAAAGCCGCGCTCCCCATCCGTCACCTCGGCGCCGGCACCGTCCGCTCCGGCTTCTCGAACTTGAGCGTGCTGCGACCGATCGTCTTGTCGCCGTTCATGGTCGCGACCTCCATCCTCTTGAGCGTGTGGCCGCCGCCGGGGACGCTTTGGGTCTCCCGCACCTCGAAGCGCTTCAGTCTTTTCCCGCTGCGGTCGAAGCCCTCGATCTTCATGAAGGCGCCGAACTCCTTGTGGATCCACACATAGACCGCCGCGTAGGCCCCCTTGCTCCCGGGATTGTTCACCCGGATCTTCCAGCAGTTGAATCCATTGACCCGTTCCTCGCCTTCCAGCTTCGGATTCGGCCAGTACAGGAAACGGAACGACAGGTCCTCGTAGGTCAGGTCGCTTCCCGCGATCGGCTGGCTGAGCTTCGCCGGGGGAAACGGAACGCTCTTGCCGCCCTTCCACTCGAACAGGTCGAACTGGTCGTCACCGAGCTTGAGGTGGAACGGCACCCACTTCCCGTTCTCGAGAAACTGGAACTGGATGTTCTTCCCCTTCAAAAAAAGCGCGACGTCGGTGTCTTCCAACTCACCCCTCAGATCCGCATGCTGCAGGGTCGCGCCGATCCTCGCCCTCTCCATCAACTGCTCGGCATCCTGCGCCCACGCCGGGGCGGTCAGCAGCACCGCCACCAGCATCCTCGAAATCCATCGTTTCATCATCGTCGTCATCATCGCTTCTCCCCCTCCGACGCGCAAGCATCCCTCCTCCTTCAAAATTTCCGTGCCCCGGCACCCATCAAATTTTCCAATTTTCCGCATTGGAGCTTGCCGGGAAACGGGCGGCTCCGTTGGATTCTCGGCGACGATTCCGTCAACCTCCCCACGACGCCCATGAGTCTGCGCACCCAGCTTTCGGAACTGCTCCCCGCCCTGCTCCCCAGCAACCCTTCCGAAGCGATCAAAGGCACCGAACTGATCCGCCTCGCCCGGCTGCAGCTCAAGGGCAACTACTCCGACGCCTCGCTGCGCTACCATTTCTCGATCATGTCCTGCGATCCGGCCTCGCCGATCGCCAAGGTCGAGAAGGGCCAGGGCTACTACCGCCGCACCGCGCCGGTGCCCGCCCTTTCCGGCGCCCAGGAACTGCTCGCCCTCAGCCAGGGCCGGCTGGACGACCTCTCGGAGAACCGCGAGGCGGTCGACCACGCCCTGGAGCGGGTCAAGAAGTTCCGCGCCATCGTTCGCCGCTTCAGCGAGCTCAACGGGCGCTTCCCCTTCGAGTTCCGCCACGCCTTCGCCGCCGGCGCGCCGCTGGGCAACCTCTGGAAGTTTCCCGAACTGGTCGTCGTCGACTGGCAGACCGGCGACGAGGACTCCGATACCGAAATGGCGCTCGATTCCCGCATGCTCGCCCTCAAGCAGCGGCTCGGCCTGCCGCCCTTCCGCCTCTGCTCGACCCGGCTGCGGATCCAGGCCTCGCTGCACGGCTTCCGCGAGGATTTCTTCCAGGCCGTCTCGTCGGCGATGTGGACCCAGGGCGGCGAACTGATCTACGCCACGCCGATCAAGGACGAGGCGCTGGCCGACGGCCTCCGCGCCCTCAACGCCGCCTTCGGCGTCGGCGTCAGCTCCTTCGGCATCGGCATCGAGGCGCTCGACGACCTCCCGCGCGCCGCCAACATCCTCAACGCCCACCCGAAGGAGACCGAGGCCCTGATGGAGCGGATCCACTTCGACCGCATCGCCGCGCCGCGCTACCGCGACCACATCGACTGGTCCGCCCTGGAGTCCCTGCGCCGCGAAAGCGAGGAGGCCGCCGCCCTGATCGAGTGGATCAACGGCTGCATCGACGCCGGCAGCGCCTCCCATTTCTCGCCGAAATAAGGGCGCTCGCGGCGGACATCAGGGCAAAGAAACGCGCGCGCCTTGCCCTCGCGCGTCGATCCGCTACGCTCCCCGGCTTTCCGATGCACCGCGTTTTCGTCGAAAAGAAGCCCGAGTTCGCCAACGAAGCCCGCCACCTCCTGCGCGAACTCCGCGAGTCGCTGGAACTCGACCGCCTCGCCGGCCTGCGACTCGTCCAGCGCTACGATCTCGAGGGGCTCGACGACGCGGAGTTCGACCTCGCCGTCCGCAACGTCCTCTCCGAACCGCAGACCGACGTTTCGACCCCCGATCTCGCGATCCCCGACGGTGTCAGCGCCTTCGCCGTCGAGTACCTTCCCGGCCAGTTCGACCAACGCGCCGACTCCGCCGCCCAGTGCATCCAGATCCTCACCGGCAAGGAACGCCCCGCCGTCGCCTCGGCCCGGGTGATCCTCCTCGAAGGCGCGCTTTCCGACGCCGACGTCCAGGCGGTCAAACACTACGTCATCAACGCCGTCGATTCCCACGAGGCGTCGATGGAGACGCCGGACACGCTCGACCACCCCAGCCCGCCTCCGCCGGACGTCGAAATACTCGCCGATTTCGGCAGCCGCGAACCCGACGAGATCCGCGCCGCACTCGGCCTCGCCATGTCCGCCGAGGACGTCGCCTTCTGCCAGCGCCATTTCCGCGACGAGGAAAAGCGCGACCCGTCGATCACCGAGATCCGGATGCTCGACACCTACTGGTCCGACCATTGCCGCCACACCACCTTCCTCACCCGGATCGAGGACGTCACCTTCGACGAGGGCACCGGACCGATCCAGCGGGCCTGGAAGAGCTACCTCGAGGTCCGCGAAAGCCTCGGCCGCACCGACAAGCCGGTCACCCTCATGGACATCGCCCTCTGCGGCATGCGCGAGCTCCGTGCTTCGGGCGAACTCGACAATCTCGAGGAGTCCGAAGAGATCAACGCCGCCTCCATCATCGTCCCGGTCGTCATCGATGGTCGCGAGCCCGAGGAGTGGCTCGTGCAGTTCAAGAACGAGACCCACAACCACCCGACCGAGATCGAGCCCTTCGGCGGCGCGGCCACCTGCCTCGGCGGCTGCATCCGCGATCCGCTCTCGGGCCGCTCCTACGTCTATCAGGCGATGCGGGTCACCGGCGCGGCCGACCCGCTCGCCCCCTTTTCCGAAACCCTGCCCGGCAAGCTTCCGCAGCGGAAGATCTGCCAGATCGCCGCCGAGGGCTACGCCTCCTACGGCAACCAGATCGGCCTCGCCACCGGCATGGTCTCCGAGGTCTATCATCCCGGCTACCTCGCCAAGCGGATGGAGATCGGCGCCGTGGTCGCCGCCGCGCCACGGGAAAATGTCTTTCGCGGATCGCCGGCGAAAGGCGACCTCATCCTGCTCATCGGCGGACGCACCGGACGCGACGGCGTCGGCGGCGCCACCGGTTCGTCCAAGGAGCACGACGACTCCGCGTTGGAGAACTCGGCCGAGGTGCAGAAGGGCGACGCCCCCACCGAGCGCAAGATCCAGCGCCTTTTCCGCAACGCCGAACTCGCCCGCAAGATCAAGGTCTGCAACGACTTCGGCGCCGGTGGCGTGTCGGTCGCCATCGGTGAGATCGCGCCGTCACTCGACATCGACCTCGATGCCGTCACCAAGAAATACGACGGTCTCGACGGCACCGAGCTCGCCATTTCCGAGTCGCAGGAGCGCATGGCCGTCTGCATCGATCCCGCCGATGTCGACTTCTTCATCGCCGCCTCCGATGCCGAGAACCTCGAATGCACGCCGGTCGCCAGGGTCGCCGACCACGGCCGCCTGCGCATGACCTGGCGCGGCAAGCTCATCGTCGACCTCTCCCGCGCCTTCCTCGACACCAACGGCGTCCAGCAAAGCGCCCGAATCCACGTCCGTGGCTGCGGCGGCCCGCCGCAGCCTGCGCGCCGAAGCCTTGGCGAAGGAGGGGCCGTGGACGCGGCGGCCCGCCGCGACCTCCCCTCCCATCTGGCCCAGCTCAACCACTGCTCCCAAAAGGGCCTCGGCGAGATGTTCGATGGTTCGGTCGGCGCCGGCACCGTCTTGTGGCCCTTCGGCGGCGAGCGGCAGCTCACCCCACCCGACGCGATGGTCGCCAAGCTACCTCTCCTGGAAGGCGACACCGACGCCTGCACCTACATGAGCTGGTCCTACGATCCCTATCGTAGTTCCGACTCCCCCTTCCACGGCGCGGCCTGGGCGGTCACCGAGTCCGTCCTCAGGTGCGTCGCCGCCGGCGCCCGTCTCGCCGACGTTCGCCTCACCCTTCAGGAATATTTCCCCAAACTCGGCACCGACCCATCCCGCTGGGGCCTGCCCTTTGCCTCGCTGCTCGGTGCCTTCGACGCCCAGCACGGCCTCCGCCTCGCGGCGATCGGCGGCAAGGACAGCATGTCCGGCTCCTTCAACGACCTCGACGTTCCGCCGACTCTCGTCTCCTTCGCCCTCGCTCCCGGCAAGGCCAGCCTCGCCCTCTCGCCCGAGTTCAAGCGGGCCGGCTCGACCGTCAGCCTCCTCGAGATCCCGTCCACCGACGAGGGCTTGCCCGACTACGACGCGATCCGCGCCACCGCCACCAAGCTCGCCGGCCTCAACCAGTCCGGCGCGATTCTCTCGATGAAGCACGTCGGCGCCCCCGGCCTCGCCCACGCCCTCGCCGTCTGCTGCTTCGGCAACCACCTCGGTTTCCGGAGCGCCGAACCTGCCAGTGGCATGACCGTCCCGGTCATGAACCAAAACGGTGCGTTCCGGCCCCGCCCGTCAGCCTTCCTCATCGAGCACGCCGACCCCCTCCACCCCTCCCTCGGCGCCATCGAGATCGGCACCGTCACCGCCGAACCCATCCTCCACCTCGGCGACCAATCCCACGATCTCGACGACCTCCTCGCCGCCTGGACCGGCACCCTCGAGCCCGTCTATCCGACCAAGCCCGAAGATACTCCCGCCTCCTCGATACCCGTCGATCTTCCGGTCACGTCCGCCCCGAGGACACTTCGCACTTCTCACTCGGCACTCGGCACTCCGAAGGTCGTCATCCCCGCCTTCCCCGGGACCAACTCCGAATACGATTCCGCCAAGGCCTTCCGCGAAGCCGGAGCCGACAGCGAGATCCTCGTCTTCCGCAACCTCACGCCGGACCACCTCGAGGAGTCCCTCGCCGCGCTGGCAGCAAAGATCCGCGAGTCCCAGATCCTGTTCCTTCCCGGCGGCTTCAGCGCCGGCGACGAACCCGACGGTTCGGCCAAGTTCATCACCGCCGTCCTGCGCAGCCCGCGCGTGGCCGACGCCGTCATGGACCTGCTCAAGAACCGCGACGGCCTCATTCTGGGCATCTGCAACGGCTTCCAGGCTCTCATCAAGACCGGCCTCGTCCCCTACGGTGAGATCCGCGAGCCCGATCCCTCGTCACCGACGCTCTTCCATAACGACATCGGTCGTCACGTGTCCTGCTACGTCCGGACCCGGATCGCCTCGACGATGTCGCCGTGGTTCGCCGACTGCGAACCCGGCGACCTCCACACCGTCCCCGTTTCCCACGGCGAGGGAAAATTCATCGCCGACACCGCCACCATCGGGCAACTCGCCGCCAACGGCCAGATCGCCACGCAGTACTGCGACGCCGACGGCAATCCCTCGATGGACATCGCCCACAACCCGAACGGGTCCATGGCCGCCATCGAAGGCATCACCAGCCCCTGTGGTCGGATCCTCGGAAAAATGGGTCACACAGAACGCCGCGGCACCCACGTCGCGAGGAACATCCCCGGCAACAAGCACCAGCCCCTCTTCAAGGCGGGCGTGCGATGGTTCTCGTAGGGAGTGGCGCGCTCCCGGGCGCCATGAGCCGGGACAGAGGCCTTCCGGCCTCCCCGGGGCGTCCGGAGGCCACCCACCCCGCGCATGGCGCTCCGGAGAGCGCCACTCCACCCCGCGGCTTCACATCCCCTGCTTGCGCATCAGCTCGCTGAGCTGCTTCTGGAAGGCCTCGATGTCCTCCTGGCTCGGCCGGTATCCCGGCGTGTCGGGATCGAGCGCGGGGCGGCCCATCTGGTCGATCATCCACACCGCGCCCTCGCCGTCGGAAAAGGTCACCTTGCCGCTGACCAGCGCTCCCGGCACGGCGACGCTGTCCATGCTCACGCTCACCCCGCCGGTGGCTTCCGGCACCGTATCGACGGGCGTTTCCTCCGCAGGCCTGTCCTCCTCCTTCGGCTCCTCCTTGATCGAGATCCCGAGGTCGAGCACCATGAACCGCGCGTCCATGTAGGTGATCGTCAGGTCGTAATCCTCCTTCAGCTTGCGCTGCAAGTCGGCGATCGACGCTCCTTCGGACGCCCATTGCTGGAGCGACTGCTTCTGTTCTTCCGTGAGCTTGCTGGCGCTGAACATGTCCCGATTCAGAACCTCTCACGGGGATTTCCAAGCCGAAACGAACGGGTCGTCATCCAAGGTGATCAAGCCAGTGAGGAAGGGGTTGCTTGATGAGTGGGATCTACAGGATGAACACGATGGGATTCGGACAAGAAAGTCCGCTGATCGCAGTGGCAGTCTGGGAGGAGAAACGGAAAACCACGAAAGATCCCATTTATCCCGACCATCAGGTCCATCATGCTTCCTGCGTTCCCCAGCGCGTCGCTTCCTTCCCGGGCTTGTTCGCCCTGGATCGTCATCCCCGCACCCCCTCGCGCCGCGCCTCGACGGCGAGGCGGAACGCCCCGCGATCGCCGTGGCGGCGGATCGAGAACTTCACACAGCGCCGCTGGCCCGGCTCCGGACACCAGGTCGCCTGCCAGAAATAATACGTCTCCCCGTTGCTCGCCGAGACCGCCACCTTCGACACCCCCACCACCCCCGACGAGTTGCGCGCGGACTTCAGGCACACCCGCGGCCCCGCCTCGCGTTCGTCCAGGCGCTGGACCAGCGCGTTGCGCCACGCCCGCGCCATCCGGTATGATTCCCGCTCGCTGCCATGCAGCCGGTCGGCGAAGAACTTGCCGTACTTGCGCCCGCGCCGCTGGATCCGGACCTGCCAGCCATGGGTGCTGGCGTCCGGGAGGTCGATGCGCGCGATCGCATACGTGTCCTCGGGCGTCCACATGCGTTTCTGAAAAACTCGGACGCCCGCGAGGCCTTGTCAACGAAAGCCGTCTCCCAAAAACCTGCGTACCAGAAACGACCACGACAGAGCGGCCATCACCTGTGATTCTTCGGGCGCTTCGCCAAGAAGATGAAAAGAGCCAACAAACCCGCGCCGAAAAGCAAGGCCCAAAGCACCCTCCCAGTCGTGCTTTCCTCGCCTTTAAGGTGGGATTCTGGATCCTTCTGGGGTGCTCCTTTGAGCCCTTCCATAGCATCGGATGTAAGTGAACCTTCCAAATCCGGCGGCAGAAAGGTAGCCTTCAGATCGTCCACAGCATACAAATGCGGCACCAACTCCCGAGGACCTGAAAGAGTCCTAATCATCCGCACATTATGCAGCACCGGCTCGTAATCCGTACCGTCAAAATACACAGACAAAACTGCGGTCTCTTTATCGACCTCAAAGCGCGGCGTCGCCCCTTTCGGAATCTTTGAAATGCGATTCCTGTGTATGAACAACCAGCGCTCACCATTTAAACTCTTGATATAAATTGGAGCCTTGTAACCAACCTCTGATCCGTAATCGAGCTCAAACATTTCAGCACCGTCAGCGATATCCTCCCTCAATACTTCTATACTTATCCAATTAGATGCAATGTATTCCTTGTCTCCGACAAGATAGAGTGCACGAAGACGTCCATACCCATCTTCATAGTGACGGTCGAAACCTTGACGGTACTCCCCCATCATAACGGCAGAATCGTTGGGCTTCAATAGATCTCGCTCATCAAAACCGTCCTTGATCGCTTGCCAATCCCTACCCACCTGATCATTCGTATCTACCCTAAGGTTTTTACCATCCGAAAATTGAAGCCAGAGCCTGGATTGGGGGTTTGGATCGTAAGATTCGCGTTCCTCGAACCCCAGAAACTGACGTCCCACATTATAGGGCTGTTCACTCGTGTTTCTGAACCCATAAACTACTCTAGGAATTTCATCCTTAAACAATACTGTGTATGGAACTGATATTTTGAATTGAACACCACCCTCTACAACATCACCTTCAAACCTCCGATTTTCTAGCTCTAGCTTATGCTGCTCGGCACTATGCCCCAACACATTTGGCACGGCATAACTACAGGTAGCGATTACCACTAAAAGGACGGTGTTTACGCTCATTGCACGGATCTCCTCGCATTAAGATCAATAAGAACCGCATCGTCGCTTGTCACACTTATCTCCGATATTCTATTGATCGGACTATAAGATTCCGACATTAATGCGGAAGGCGAACCTCCGCCAGCATGGCCGTCCTCTGATGGAATGAGCAAGTGTGCAATCTCATGCGCTAAAGCGTAGCTGACAACCTCAAGGAAATCACCCCCCTCCTCCGCGATCGCAGCAGCCTGTAACCTAAGCCCTTTTTCACCCCATACAGCATTCTGACTTGAGGGCCAGTAATTCACATACCCTGAAGTCTGAGGAACCCTCAACACATCCCTGCTCGTGAACCGAGCTCGAATAAAATCTGCAAGTTCGGTGTAGTTTGCTTGTCGTTGGTCTTGAAAACCTTTTGACAAATATGATAAAACATCACCGTTTGAATCGGTAGTGAATTCGAAATTTGCAGAGTGCGCCAACGGATCGATGACAGCCAATTCTTTATCACCATACTTAAAATTTGGTCCACCAAGTTCGGCCAAGGGCATCGATAGACTAGAGGAAGCTGCCTGTGAAGTGATGTTCACAGGAGCAACAATATCGTCATTAACCCAGTAGATAAAGATACCCATCTGATCTCTGTAG
>ERZ869936.1379-NODE-1379-length-17641-cov-5.428352_pt1 | contig 17641 bp, 14 predicted proteins | sample MGYA00520876_ERZ869936 | MGnify/ENA primary metagenome ERZ869936 (study PRJEB32218, sample SAMN09650985) | biofilter metagenome | isolation source: enrty point of leading RO module | place: Saudi Arabia: Thuwal, RO plant located on Red Sea | collected 2016-02-17 ...
TGAAACCGACCTGACCGATATCATCGACCTGAGCCTGCCCGAGGCGCACATCACCCGGCAGCGACTGAGTCGCAAGGTATTCCTTCGCCCATTGACCTTCGAGAATCTCGGCGCAAGCCCGCGCGAGCGCTTCCTGCCACGTCACAACCTTTAACAAGCGCTCCAGTAGAGATATGAGCTGCTCGGAGTAGTCCTCCCCGCATGACCAATAGTTCTCAGCGAGACGCACCGCTTCTTGAAATCTCTTCTTTTCTTTCTGGGTGAACCGGACGTTGGCCTCAAGCTGTCTCCCCAAACCCGCATCGGTAAAGTTGCTCGAGCCCAACGTAACGCCTTGGCTGCCACAGTAGATCTTCGCGTGGAGAGGCCGGTAGGGCGTGCCAAGGTACCTCGGCTGAACTTGCCCGGACTTGATCGCTTCAATTGTTAGAAGAAGCTTTGCGCTGAGACGAAGGGAAATGCCTCGCGCGAGCCAGTATGCCTCCGCCTCCCGTGGCAACGGCTGTTCGCCGACAGCGAATGACGATCTGCTCGTACCGAACGGTTCCGCACCGAACAGTATCCGTGTCACCGCGCCAGCCTTCTTAACACCAACCAGATCAATTACACGCGCAAGCGAAGCGTACCCGGTAACAATCAACGGGTTACCTTCCTCCGCCAGATCTGCCAACACGGCGCCGTCAACGCGGCGCTGACCCAGATTAATTGGGAATCGGTCCTGCTCCGGCCACTGCAGATGTTCGAGTGACGTCTCTTGCTCTTCTGGCTGATCAAAGAGGCTGATTTGCGCCGGATTGTCCATTACGCATTGAAACGGGAGAAGAGCCGGGCAATCCGGGCGAAGAAAGGACAGAGAAGCGTCACTAAGCCGGCCAGTAAACCCTGATCAGCGGCAGGAGCGCTCTAGATTCGGCATCCATCTTGTCGTAGTACTCTGCGATTGCCGCAGTCAGTCCGTCCGCGTCCATCAGGGTCAGCGGAATGCTTGACCGTTCCGCTTCGTAACGCGCTTCTTTGGTAAAGCCGCCGGTGCTGACGTAAAGACCCTTGTCGTCCTTGTGACGACCGCCGAGAAAGCTGCGAATCTCCTGGGAGCCCATCGCACCTTTTCGGTGCTTTACCTCCACCACGATTCTGGGCGACTCGAAGCCAAATCCGTCTGGTGATGCGACGATGTCCTTTCCTCGGTCTGGCCCTGTGGGCGAGATTCGCGTCTTGTAGCCCATTGCTCTCAGCAATCCCGCCACCAGTTGCTGCATCTCGTCCCAATCCATTTTCGAGATGCGGTCCTTGATGAACTCATGCGACCGCGCCTGTACATCCTTAAGGAGGTGGGTCTCGTCTTCTAGCTGTTCATCGGTCGCCTCCACCGGCCTGACCTGCCCTTTAAGCAGGCTGAGGACTTCCGTCGCGGCACTCTCAGATACCCGAAACAGTGTGGAAATGGCGCCGAGCGAATTTCGGGTCGCCGCAGACAATGCGTCCCGTTCAACCTCCTTGCGCTCCCACTCCACCGCCCTAACGGTCGCCAGCCCCGCAATCAGGTTGGGCTGATGGCGCGGAAGGCCTTTAATGATTCCGACGAGATAACGCCGAACGCCCGGGTCATACGTAATCACCCGATCGCCAGTCTGAAACTCCCTTAGGAAGCGCTCGATCTGGTTGGCTGCCGAAAGACTCTGAGAAGCCGTGTTCTCCGGATGTTCTTTCGCTATTTGAGACTGGATGGCGTCGCGATCTGCGAAGGCGGTCCAGTTCGTACCGTTATTCGCCCAACCAATCGCGATAACGCCCTTTGAGCGGAAGTCCTCCACGGCATACGCCCCCTCCCCCGCCCGAACCATCCACATAGCATGCCCTGACATTGCGCCTCCAGATCATCCGACGCCTGGGGATACTAATCCAAGGACTAGGTATCGCTCAATGCAACCGAGTAAATTGCCACGTCAGGCAGCCCCTTCAGCCTGCCTTACCTACGGAAGAGCCCGCGCCCGATGGGCCTCTCAGGCATGCGGCATTGCAGTAACGCTATGGGCCAACGTTCGGTCTGGTCATATTGCCGCCGGGCTCGGCGCGAGCCTTAGACGGGCTATTTCGAGAGCACAATGCCGGAAGCTTTCACTCGGCTTTGGAGGCATCGTTCGATGAGATCCACCAAGAGCACCCTAGTACTTGACGCCACCCGGCTGGCGGAGTGGGCGCACCGCAAGAACAACCATGTGCGCAAGGCACCCCCGGGCGAGGACCAGCCGCCCTATTTCATTCACCTAACCGAAGTTGCCTGGATGGTTCAGGCCGCCGGGTACGACGATGCCTGCGTCGCCGCCGCCTACCTGCACGACATCATCGAGGACTGCGGCTACACCGAAGAACAGCTTGCCAAGGCATGCAAGTCGAAGAAGGTCGCGCGCTACGTACGCTGGCTTTCCGAGCCGGAGAAGGAGACCGTCGGCCCGGACGGCGTAAAGCGAGATAACTGGACCGAGCGCAATGCCTCCTATCTTGAGCGGATGAAACGCACCAGCGAACCCGTGCTCGCCATTTCGTGCACGGACAAAACCTCCAACATGCGCGACATGATCCGCTTCATGCAGAAAGGCCACCCGGTCTCGAGCTTCACCAAGCGCGAGTTCCCCACCCTAGCGGAGAAGTTCCGGCAGCTACTCAAGGTCTACTGCGGCCGCATCGAGCCTTCACTGCTCTTACGCTACCGGACAGCCTTCAAGCAGTTCCTGCTGGTCGGGAGGTAGTCGCGTCGACTGCCACGTGGCAGGCAAGCATTCCGAGAGTCAGAGCGTCACGGAATAGCCAGCATCCAATATGCACTTCTGCAGGTCTGACCCGAGGATCCCTATGCAGGCCTGACCCTGCAGGCGTGCTCTCGATTGATCAACGCGTTGCCGAAATCCGACTCCGTCTGGTAGGCGGTCCGACCTCGCGTAGGCCTTACCCGCTATTCCCCTGAATAGCATTCGAGCGAAGTCGAGACCCAATAGTGTTCTCAACAATCTTTGCACGAAGCTTCTCGACCGTGTCATCGCGTTGCACAGGGAGCTGCAAGAACCTTGCAACGGTCTCTAGGTCTGTTCTGTTGGGGGCCTTCTCACGGAGCAAAGAATCACCCGCCTCTCGCGACGACAGAACAACCAACTCACCCGCCAATGCACGTACATCGATCGGCTCCGTCTTCTTCTGCGGGCCTTGTTTCTTCTTGGGCGTGACGGACTGCGTCAGCGCCGCGGCCTGCGCAAGGATCGGAGCTAAGTCCTCGTCTGGATGGCGATCAATATAGTCCGCGAGCCGCCGCAGAATATTGGCTAACTCGCTTCGTTTGCTCGGCATAGTTGTCCTCACTTCCACCACTTCATGTGTCGCCCAAACTCTGTAGCAACATCCTCCAGCCCCTCCACGACGCTTCTATGACTACCCGAAGTGTAGCTATTAAGGACAACGGGCACGCCATACTGAGGCGCATCAGCAAAAAGAGTGTCGTTTCGCTTTATGTACGCGTTGAAGACCGTTAGGCCAGCGGTCTGGTGTTGACCCATGAAGGCCCGCTGCGCAGCCATAGGGCCACCGCCGTACTCTTGAATCATCGTAAACACCACTCCCAGCAATTTCGGCTCTATTGATTCCACCTTCTCGCCTTGGGCAAGTTCCGCAAAATCGTTGTAGTCCTTGATCAGAGACTTTACGCTACGAATCAGGTATTCGATCCCAAGCGTCGAGAGGTAATCAGGCCTAGCTGGAACGAGCAGGAAGTCGCTGGCGATAATTGCAGTCTTGGTGACAATATTGAAGTTTGGCGGACAGTCGATCAATACAAGATCATATTCACCGTCTGCAAACTCTTGCAGACCGTTGGCAAGGCGACGGTGTACCGTTATGAAATTCTTCTTTGCCTGTGCGAGCGTCGCACCGCCAAGATTAGTTGCGAGCTCCAAGTCCACATTAATGAGCCCCAAGTGTGAATATATCGCGTCAATCTTTCCACCAGCACGTCCGAGTCTATTGTTGATTGGCCTAGGGTTCTGAACGATTGTCTTCAATGGTATTGGTTTACCTGATTCAAACGAGTCGAACCAACTCTTAATCGTCCGATCTTTGGCAAAGTCTTTCTGCCAAACGTCTGGGGAAATCATCGAGAAAGTGAGGCTTGCCTGCGCATCCAAGTCGATTAGCAAGATTTTCTTGCCCCGGAAGGCTAACTCGGCAGCAAGATTAGCCGTTAGGCTGGTTTTTCCAACACCACCTTTATAGTTAATGACGGAAACGATTTGCATATTTTCCTCCGATAGGAACTTCTACCTGCAAGGAAACGCCCACTACCTATTGGACGTCTGGAACATGATCTATCCGCCCTCTCTCAGGGGCTAAATGCAAAACGTGCCGATGTTCGACTAGCGTTCGAAAGTGGAAGCCAGCAGGTTACTTACCCGGATGTACGCGGCGTGGAGCATGGCCCCTCCGAAAATGGCGAGCAATGGCTTCTTTCTCGCGAATCCGCCGGCCCTCAAAAGACCAATATGCAATTATGCGAGCCAGATACCGTCTTTTCCCGTCTGTTCACGGAGCGAGATACATAGGGGGCAATTCTCAACCGATCAACGTGTTTCCCTGGTTAGACCCCGAGGAGCTCGAGCCGAGCACTGCACTTAGGTCCCGGTTGAGATGCGCCCCGTGTGCTACTAGCCACTGCCTCGCTCGTTCTGTCTCGGGACACAAGCATTGGACGATAAGCCAGAACTTCGCAGAGTGATCCGGAATGGCGAGGTGCGCCATCTCATGGGTCACAATGTAGCCAAGCACATAGTCGGGCGCCATAACTAGTCGCCAGTTGAACGACAGATTGCCTAGCGTAGAGCAGTTGCCCCATTTTGTACGCTGACCCATCACGTAGACACGGCCAGGTTGGCGCTTTAGCCGCTTTCCGACCGAGGAAATGTGCAGCTCTATTCGGTCCCGTGCCTGCTTGCGCAGCCAGTTCTCCAGAGAGCGGACCAGCGGTGTCGACGTGCCCGGCGAGCAGGTGATCGAGATGACATCACCTTCCAGGCTTACTCGGTTCGATGCTCGCCAGCGATCAAATCGGATCACCTGCAAAGTAACCATCTTGCCCTGAAACAAAAGCTCTCCGCGCAGGCGCTTCTCTGGGCGGCGCACGGTTTGCAGCCTTCGAACGCGATTCAGCTGTTCGGTGACCCACTCGCGGTTGGCTTCCAGGAACGCGATGGCATCGTCCCGTTCTCTACCGTCCGGGACGACCACTTCGACGCGGCCGGGGGTAACCTTGATGCGCAGCTTGCGGGCTGTCCGCGAGGACACGAGTCGAGACGCCACGGCGTGCCCGTCCAGCAGCATGTCTGGCAAGGCGACGCTCCTTTCTTGGTCAGCTATCGTCATCTGAGTTCACCAGTTCGTTAATCGCGGCACTTACGAATGGCTCGCCGCTAGTTGGGAACCCGAGCGCAGAATACTCAGAGTTCCAAAGCTCGGCGATCAACGACTGCTCTACGCGCATCCGCCCGCCCTTCGAGTTGCCCCACCCCGGCAGCAAGACTTGGTGGTCGCGTAAGTGTGCGATAAGGCGTCGTGCACAGTCGCTTAGATAGGCCTCGTCCTTGGTCGCGGAATGCTCGCGCAGGATCGCGAACAGCGCGTACTCGCCGGGCTGGGTCAGCCCCAGGCGCGCCGGTTCCTCGTCGGCCTTGGCTTTCTCGTCTGCGATTTCCCGCAATGCCTTCAGTCGCTGTTCTGCGGCCTTGTCGGCTTCGTCCTTCTTCGCCTTCAGCCGTGCCAAGCGTTCGCCGAGTTGCCGATACGTGAAGGCCGCCTCATCCTCAGCAAGCTCCGCAGTCAGCAGGGCCTCCAGCGCGGCCGCCTTGTCCGCCGCGCTCGGCAGCTCGTCGAGCTTGGTGACGTAGTCCTTGTCGATCTTGAACACCGGGAGCGTGTTGGCCAGGTCCATGAACGTGGTGTTCTGTTCGATCAGCTCACGCGTCTTCGCCGACAGCTCGCCGAAGGTATCGCGCTTGGCCGCGCCGCGCTGCCGACGCCGGTGGGCGATGTAGATGCTGCACAGCCAGTTGTAGACGTAGCGGTGCGGGTACAGGCACGGGTCGGGCGACAGGGCCTCCCAGAGGCGCTCGAGACTCTTGAAGTTGTGCTCAAAGATCTTGGCCGCGTCCGGATCCTTGATCGCCCGCAGCGCAGACAACAGGCATTCGCGCGTGTCTGCGATGGCGATGCCTTTGAAGCTCTCCATGCAGCGCCCCACCTCGTCGGGCACAGTGGCCTTCAAGGCCTCCCAGTCGATCAGCGCTTCCTCGCGAATGTTCTCGTCGAAGTTCAGTGCCTTGGCCAGGTTGGCGAACACGCCGAAGTAATCCACGACGACGCCGGTACGCTTGTCCATAGCCGGCAGCGGGCGGTTGGTGCGGGCGATCGCCTGTAGCAGGTTGTGGTCGCGCAGCGGCTTGTCCAGGTACATCACCTGTTCCACCGGGGCGTCGAAGCCTGTCAACAGCCGGTCGCACACGATCAGGATCTTCAGCGGTGGGCGCCACTTGCTGCGGTCCTCCCCAAAGGCCTCGCGGTTCCAGGCCTCCCACTGCGTGGGCGTGAGCTTGAAGTAGTCGATCAGGTCGTCCTGCTTCTGCTTGCCGTAGTGGAAGCGAGCGAGGTCCTCGTCGTCGTTCTGCCCTTCCGATATGATCACATCGCACCACTCGGCTGGCAGGCCACGCGCCTTCAGCTTGGCATCCAGCGCGTCCTTGAACCGTGCACAGGCTGTGCGGTCGACCCCCACCAGCTGCGCCTTGAAGCCGCTCGGGTCCGGATACGCCAGAAAGTGCTCGAGCATCTTCTCGATGACGATCTCCACCCGGTCGGGGTGCCGCGCCAGCTCTTTCCATTGCGAGCGCTGGCGCTGGATGAGGTCCTTGGCCTCCTCGTCTTCCAGCTCCATCTCCTCGCACATCTGCTCGAAGCCGACATTCAGCGTCTTCTCGTCGACGATGAACGGCACCTTGTCGCGGATGTAGTGCACCTCCAGCGTCGCGCCGTCCTTGATCGCGCGCTTGATGCCGTAGTAGCTGAGGTAACGCTCCTGCTCGCCATCGACCACCGGACCGAAGTCGCGGTGCGTGTTGACCATGGCACGGTCGATCGGCGTGCCGGTCAGGCCGAAGCGGAAGGCGTTCGGCAGCTTCACGCGCATCGTCATCGCGTAGCCCTCGGCCGTGTTGCCCTTCTGCGAGCGGTGGCACTCGTCCACCAGGGTGACGATGTTGTCCTCCTGCAGCGGCGGCAAGTCGCCCATCCTCTGGAACGACTGCACCGTGGTCACCAGCGTGCCGCGCCACACCGCGGCAAGTTTGCCCTTGAGGTCAGCCACGCCCATCGCCTTCTCGACATTGGGGTAGTCGCAGGCGTCGAAGTCGTCCGAGATCTGCGTCTTCAGGTCGCGCCGGTCGACGACGATCATCACCGTCGGGTTCTTCAGCGCCGGGTGCCGGCGCAGCTTGTACGCGGCGAACACCATCGTCAGCGACTTGCCCGAGCCCTGCGTGTGCCAGACCAGTCCAGTGCGGTCCTGCGCGGTCACCTCAGACGGTGCCTTTCCGATCAGCGACACGGTGCGGTCGACGATGTCGTTCACCGCCTCGAACTGCTGGTATCGCGCCACCTTCTTGATGGTCTTGCCCTTCTTCGTCTCGAACACCACGAAGTGCTGGAGGAAGTCCAGGACGTGGCAGGGCTTCAGCCGCAGAAGACCCCGTACAGGCACCTCGAGTGGGTCGTCCGGATTGTCGGCCTCGGGTTCATTCCACCAGCCCTTCTTGTCCGGGTACTGCGAGAGCCACGGTCCCCAGTTGTCGAGGTGGCGGTCAATATCTTCCTTCTTGGCATCGTGGAACAACACGGTGCCATAGCGGAAGGCGTCCTCGTCGGCTGCCACGCAGAACACGTTGGGCGCCAGCATCAGCGGCGCCTGGCGCTGGTAGCGGTGCAACTGCTGCACGGCCTCGGTCCAGTCCTTGCCGCTGGTGATGTAACTCTTGTACTCGGCGATCACCAGCGGAATACCGTTGACCAGTAGAACCGTGTCGTCGCGGCACTGCTTGATGCCCTGCACGCGGTACTGGTTGGTGGCGGTGAAGTCGTTGAGGTGCTGCTTGGCCGGGTCGAACTCGATGAAGTAGACCGTCTTGGCGTCCGTCCCGGGAGCCAGTTCCACCTTCACCCCGTCGCGCAGACGGTCCAGGGTTTCGCGGTTGGCGGTGAGCTTGTCGGCCGCGTCCATCGTCTTGCGCAGCGCATTCACCGCAAGCCGGGCCTGTGACGGCGTGCTCACATGCGGGTTGATGCGCAGGATGGCCTCGACCAGCAGCTTCTCGACCAGCGGATCCTCCAGCGGCCGATTGAAGGCCGCCATGTCTGCCTCGCCGCGGTACGTCCAGCCCAGGCCCTTGTCACCGGGCGTGGCGCTGCCATGGCCCGACAGCCATTGCAGGACAGGAAGTTCGACGTAGCCGGCTTCACTCATGCTTGTTGTTCCTGGAGGATGGCGGGATCGACCCGGACGGTGCCAGTGAGCAGGTCGTGCATCAGAGACTTCTTCAGTGCCTCGAGCGACTGCAGCTTGCTGCGAAGCGCATCCTCGTGACGCTCCGCAGCGGCGATCAACTCAACAATCTCGCGCTGCTGGTCTTCAGGCGCGCGCACAAACCAGCGAGGATAGAGATCCTTGTTGTTGAGTTGCGGAACGCCGGAACTTTCGACGTAGCGAGCCAGGTTGCGCCACTCCAACTGATAGCGGAAGAACTCAGGGAGGATGTCATCGCGCACGCGCAAGGCCATCAGATTCGGATCGAGTGCGACCGATACTGCGGTCGTGCGGACGCGGTTCTTCAAGATTGCCGCCCCCCGTTTGGCGATGACGACGGTGCCAATGGGTAGGAGCTTAAAAGTCGGGTTCTTGCGGCCGACAAAGCCGATCTGCGTCGTCACGATCTGACGCTGGTTCGCGGGCAGATTGAAGTCATCGACCTTCATGAACCAAGCGTCTGCCACGTCTTCGTTCCGAAGGGGTCTAAGTGCGTTCACGCTGCTGTTGCCGCCCGTGAGCACCGAAAACGCTTGCTTTCCCTTCAATGCCTGCCAGGACTTCGGGATACGTCCAGCATCGGTGTCTTGCTGATCCTCCGAAGTCAATTCGAAGTTGAAGGCAGCCTGCATCAACGCTAGTCGCGCAACGCGGGCCTGGTCGATTGCCTCTATCGTTCGATCAGCCGCCGCATCCACCCCGTCCAGGACACGGGCAATAGCGGCTTGCTCATCAGGGCTCGGCTTCGGTACGAGCAGACGCCTGTCGAAGGCGTCGAGTGGGACACGCTGGCGTCCGGTGGAGCCTTCCATTCGAGCCACCGCGCGACCGCGCAAGGCATGGGAGCACGCGAGGTGAAACAGAAACCGCGGGTCGGTTCCACCTCGAGGAGACAGGACGATGAATTCCGTGGAGCCGAGTCCGACTTCAGCGGGCAGCGCCCCAACGAAGGCCACTTTTCCGTTCTCTGGGCACGGCGTGATCTTCGCGAATAGCGTGTCGTGGGCCTTGAAGCGAGTGAGGCCCGAACCCTCCAAGCGGCGCCTATCCATGCTCAGAATGCCGCGGAAGTTCTCGCCTACGGCCGCCATCTCGATGAATGGGTAGTCAACACCTTTCCGAACCGGATAGCGTGGGTTCAGTTCGGCCAGAGCGCTGAGCGGCACCTTCGGCCAATCGGAGGGCGATTTGGGGTAGCAGTCATGCTGCATAGCCGATCGCCCTCAGCAGGTTTCCGAGATGTTCTTCCGCGACGCCGAGTGCAGCCTGCGCATCCTTCAGAGACTTCAGTGCATCGCCCACCTCAACTCTCGGCTCCGGCTCGAAGGTATCCACGTACCGCGGAATGTTCAGGTTGAACTCGTTCTCCTCGATCTCGTCGATGCCGACCACGCGGGCATGCTTGAGCAGCTCGTCGGGATCGCCGTAAAGTGCTCCAAGCTCAGTGCCGACCTGCGCCACGTCGCGCCGGTCGTCGTCCGCACGGCGGCGGGCCTCGGCGATCTTCTCGTCGCGCTCGGCGATCTTGGCGGCCGCCTTGTCACGCTGGGCTTCGAGCTTGGCCAGCGCCACCTCGGCCTTCTCCCGGGCGGTCTTGCCGGCGATCTTGGGCAGTTCGGCGCGCGCCTCGGCGACCTGAGTCTCCAGTTTGGCGAGACGGGCCGCCACATCGGCGTATTCGGCCTCCAGACGTTCCACCTCATCGTGCTCGCGGGCGTTGATCTGTTCGCGAATGCGCTGGCTGTGCTGCGCGACCAAGGCGGGTACCTTGCTGGCGTCGCCATAGGCCTGCACATGCACCAGCATGCGCATCACGTCTTGCGGGCGCAGCTCGTTCTGGTTCGACAGCTCGCGATAGTGGCGCGCGGCATAGACCAGCAGCACCTTGTCGTGCCGCTCGGGCGGGCGCTGCTTCTTCAGGACCACCAGACACGCCGGAACGCCAGCGCCGTAGAACACGTTCAGCGGCAGCGAGATCACCGCATCGATCAGCCGCGACTCCAGCAGCGCCTTGCGGATCAGGTGCTCGTCGTCGGCCTTGCGACGCTTGATGATGGGGTTGCCGTCGTCGTCGAATTCGCCGGTCTCTTCCTCCACCTCAGGCTGGCCGCGGAACAGCACGCCCTGCGGACAGACGATTCCCGCGCGGCCGGTGTCGGTGAGCGAGGCCAGGATGTGCAGGATGAAGGCGTAGTCGCCGTAGCCGGCCGGCGGCGCCTTGAAGGGCGTGCCACGGCCGAAACGGCCAAACGGATCCTTGTAGCCCTCCTTGCCGAAGATCTCTTTCTTGAGCTTGTCCGTCTTCTTCTTGTCGGCCGTCTTCTGCTCGGGCTTCAGCCACCAGAATTCGTCAGAGAACGGGAAGTTGGCCAGCACCAGCGAGAACTTGCGCACCTTGCCTTCGGCGTCTTTGAATGCCGGGTCGGTGATGGTCGAAACACCCGCAGCAATGGTGGCTTCCAGGCCGTGCAGCACCGAGTTGATCTTGCCAATGGCCGCATTGCCCCAGTTCATCTCTTGCGCGAAGTACTGCGCCGAGGTGGCGTGGTGGCCATTCTCGCGCAGGAACGCCGCACAGTGAACGAGCATGCCGCCGCTGCCGCCGGTGGGGTCGTAAACGGTGTCACCAGGCTGCGGCTCCAAGATACGGACGAGCGTGTCCACGACCTCGGGCGGAGTGAAGAACTCGCCCGCCTTCGCCCCCGCGTCGTCCGCGAATTGTTTAATCAGGTACTCATAAGCGTGGCCGAGCACATCGGGAGGCACGCTGGCATTTGAGAGGTCGTGGCTGTCGAAGTGCTGGATCAGCGCGTGCACCACCTCGTTGGGGATCAGCGGCTTGCCGCTGCCGTCCGGCGCTGGCTGGTTCCAGTCCACGGTAAAGACGCCCCGCAGTTCCTCGTTGGCGCTGGACACCGCGCGCATGGCCTGCGTGAGCTTCTCGCCTAGGTTGGTGGAGGCTGCGAGCACATCGCCCCACCGGCTGCCGTCCGGGATGTTGAAGCGGTGTTCTCCGCGGGCGCGGAACACGGCCTTTTGCGCATCAGTGAACTGCCGCCCTTGCTGACGTTCGAGCTCAGTAATGGCCTCGTCGGCTTCGTGCTCCCACTGGTCGCACAGCCGTTTGTAAAACATCAGCGACAGGATGTAGTTCTTATAGTCCTGGCCCGCGGTCTTGCCGCGCAGGATATTTGCGGCGCCCCAGAGGTGTGCTTCTAGTTGTTGGAGGGTGAGTCTCACGTTTTGGACCATCTGTCGATTATGCCCTGCCTCCGCTGTCGACTTTGACGGGGTGGAGACGTGGTTTGTAATCAATTTGTCGGTGCAATGGCCAAGGCCTGAAGCTGTATCAGGATGTGAATCAGGAACTGGGCAAACGATCGGCCCCCTTCGACCGCAGTGAAGCTGACCTCCCCGGGTAACGGGTAGCGCACCTTAAACGCATCAAGAACGAGTAATCGATAGTCATTGATGGGGTCAGATTCAATTTTCTGCAGCAACGCAGACTCGCCCATCATGGACTGCGTGAATATCGCGCGCAGCGTGTAAGCCATCTTCCAGAACTGTGCTTAGGAGCCAACGTTGGCGGCAATGTCGATCATTTTTGGCTTGGTCTTCGCACTGCGTGTTCTTCTTGAGTTTATGCAACTGGCACGCGAATTTTGGCGCGATTCCGCGGAAATCGCCAAATCTCGAGCAGTCCGCCCCGGCTGCCCAGGGAGCGCCCTCAGCCGGCGGGCTGAGAGCCGAAAGAGATAGGTACGAGGCTCGAGGGAAAGGCTGAGGACAGGACCGAGAGGCGGCCGACCGGAGCTCAGGACCGCGGCACGCGGCGGAGGCGGTGGCCGACGGTGACCAGAGCACCGTCGGAGGCGCGGACGGCGTAGACATTGAAGCGGCCTTCGAGGCGCCGGTAGTCGGGCTCGGCCAGGGCGGCGCGGCAGCGTTCGCGGGCGCGCTTGTCGAAATAGAGCACCTCCCCGCCCCTATGGTCATGGCATACCGCCCCGAACTCCAGCAGGCAATCGAGCACTTCGCCGGAGATGCCGCGCTGGCGCATGCCGGCTTGGGCGTGCCGGGTGAGATCGGGCGGCGGCATGATTGAACCTCCGGAGGGAGTGGTGGCGCCTGCACTCTAGCCCCGGCACTGGCTCACTACGTGAGCCTGCCCCGGCCTAGAATCGACCGCATGCCCGCCGCCAAGCTGTTTTCCCCCGACGCCACCGCCCCCTTTGCCCTGAGCCGCTCTAAGGTGGAGCTGTTTTTCGACTGCCGGCGCTGCTTTTACCTGGACCGCCGGCTGGGCATCGGCCGGCCGCCGGGCTTTCCGTTCAACCTGAATTCGGCGGTCGACGCCCTGCTGAAAACCGAGTTCGACGGCTACCGCGCCGCCGGCCAGCCGCACCCGCTGATGACCGCGGCCGGCCTGAACGCCGTGCCGCACGCCCACCCCCAGCTCGACACCTGGCGCAACAACTTCCGCGGGGTGCGCGCCCTGCATGCCGCCAGCAACCTGGAGGTATTCGGCGCGATCGACGACCTGTGGCGCGACCTGGAGTCCGGCGAGCTGATGGTGGTGGATTACAAGAGCACCTCGAAGGCCGGCGAAGTGAGTCTGGATGCCGCCTGGCAGGACGGCTATCGCCGGCAGATGGAGTTTTACCAGTGGCTGCTGCGCCAGCAGGGCGAGCCGGTGTCGCGCCGCGGCTGGTTTGTGTACTGCAACGGCCGCCGCGACCGGCCCGCCTTCGACGCCCGGCTGGAGTTCACCATCAAGCTGATTCCCTACGACGGCGACGACGGTTGGGTGGACGGCGCGCTGCGCGAGATCCGCGCCCTGCTGAGCCGCGACCAGCCGCCGGCGCTGAACGCCAGGTGCGAGTACTGCGTGTTTGCGGAGCGGGCGGGGGAAGCAAGAAAAGACTAGTTCCGAGTTCCGCGTGCCGAGTTCCGAGTGAAAAGACTGGTGCTGCGTGACACATAAATAGGGCCGAGGGCCGAGGGCCGAAAAAGAACAGGCCCGAGTTCCGCGTGCCGAGTTCCGAGTGAAAAGACTGGTGCTGCGTGCAGCGATCGCCTGGAAGCCGGACTCGGAACTCAGGACTCAGGACTCGGGAGTCAGGAAGAACTCAAATGACCGCGAGGAAAAACCATGAGGAGGACGGTAGCGACTGAGGGCTCGGGCGCGGGCTGGCGGCCGAACTAGGGCAGCCACTCGGCTATCGGACGGGACAGAAAGTCCGCCACATCGATTCCGCCCTGGCCAACCAACAGCACCCGCTTGGGTGAGTACAGTTTGGCGAATGCGGAAAGGCCCGCTGGGGTTTCGCGGCGCCGGCTGGTCTTGACCTCGATGGCGGTCAGGCCGCGCCCGGCGTTGAGAATGAAATCGACCTCCAGGTTGCGCTCTCGCCAATAGTGCACGGATACGCCCGTTCCCCATGCCCCGTTCACCAGGTGAGCGCCGATCGCAGATTCGGTGAGCCGCCCCCAGTACTCCGCGTCGGCCCTGGCCGCAGCGATCCCGAGCCCGGACTGCGCGGTCATCAGGGCGGTGTTGAGCACCTGCAGTTTCGGGCTGGAGGCGCGCTGCCGGACTGAGGCCCCGGCGAACTTCTGCAAGCCGATCACCATGCCTGCGCCAGTCAGCAGGTCGAGGTAATGGGCGAGCGTCGTCGTGTTTCCTGCGTCCTGCAGTTGCCCGGTCATCTTCTGATAGGACAGGATCTGGCCGCTGTATTGGCACGCAAGGTAAAACAGCCGACGGAGCAGCGCGGGCTTGTCCACCCGCGTGAGCAGCATCACGTCACGCGACAAGGTCGTTTCGATGAGCGAATCCCTGATGTAGGCAGCCCAGCGGTCGGGCTCTGAAGCGAGGGGCGCCGCTCCGGGATAGCCACCAAAGTAGATGTACTGGTCGACGGTCCAGCCGAACGCATCGCGCATCTCGACGAACGACCAATGGCTGCAGTGGATGATCTCGAAGCGCCCCGCGAGGCTTTCGGTCAATCCGCGATGGATGAGCAGTGGCGCCGACCCAAGCAGCACGACCTTGAGTGGGTTACGTGCCGCCGTATCCTCGTCCCACAGCCGCTTCACTGTCTCGGACCAGTGAGCGATTTTCTGCACCTCATCCAGCACGAGCACCGCGCCACCGCTCCCTGCATCACGCGCACGCAAACGGGCCTCCTCCCATTGCTGCCTGAGCCAGAGCGCATCCCGCAGCGCCGGTTCGTCCGCGGAAGCGTAATGTCCCGGTGACGCGAGCCCTTCCATAACCTGGCGAACGAGCGTGGTCTTACCGGACTGCCGCGGGCCGGCCACAACCTGGATAAACCGGCGGGACTCGGCCAAACGCCGCCCGAGCAGCTCGCCTTGAGAGCGCAAGTACATGATTTTGCCCTGACTTTCTATTTACTCAATTACCTGAGTAACTTTACTCAATAGCCTGAGTAAGTCAATCGGTGGCTCTCCAGGAGCGCGATCTATGGATTCAGGGCTCGGAGAAGAATCAGCATTGCGCATTCTCAAAACGGGCGGCGGAAGGGAAGAAAGACTAAAAAGCGTGCTGTGTGCTGTGTGCTGTGTGCTGCGTGGAAGAAAGACAGTTCCGAGTTCCGGGTTCCGAGTTCCGGGTTCCGAGTTCCGAGTGAAGCCGGCCTGTGGCCGGCGTCAGGAGCAACGCTCACCGCGGAGGACGCGGAGGAAAGGCAAAGGCGGGATGAACCACCAATTCACCAAGGCCACCAAGAAAGGACCAACGAATCTGGTTTACTTGCTGTTCTTCGTGCCATTGGCGCCTTGGTGTTTCGCTCTTCTTGTGTTACCAAAGTACCGGGTCGCGCGACTCGAATACCCGCCTGGCATCGCGTAAGGCGTCGCAACCCCGATTTGCGCGCCGTGTACACGGCTTTGGTTTGATCGGCGTTAAGAAAACATGGTGCCGAGGTCCCATAGAATCATTCCTGTAGAACAACGGCTTTCATGGAGGCGCGAATGAAGCCCCCTCGCCCGGCAGACGAAGAACAACGCCTGGAGGAGCTGCGCTCGTACCATGTGCTGGATACTCCGGCCGAGCGCGCGTATGACGACCTGGTACAGCTTGCCTCGCATATCTGCGGCACGCCGATCGCGCTGGTGTCGCTGGTGGATGCGAACCGGCAGTTTTTCAAGTCCCGCGTCGGCCTGGATGCGACCGAAACGCCGCGCGACATCGCGTTCTGCGCGCACGCCATCATGAAGCCGGATCTGATGATCGTGCCGGACGCGATGCGCGACGAACGCTTCGCCGACAATCCGCTGGTGACCGCGGACCCGAAGATCCGCTTCTACGCCGGGCAGCCGCTGACGACGCCGAAGGGCCACGCCATGGGTACGCTGTGCGTCATCGACCGGGTGCCCCGCACGCTGGACGCCGCGCAGCGCGAGGCGTTGCAGACGCTCGGTCGCCAGGTGGTTACCCTGCTGCAGCTGCGCAAGGCGAAAGAAGCGGCCGAGCATGCGCACCAGGTGCAGAGCAAACTGCTGACCGGGCTGCGTGCCGAGCAGCAGCGCACCGAGCAGCTGCTGCTGAGCATCTTTCCGAAACCGATCGCGGAGCGGTTGAAGACCGAGGCCCCCGGCCTGATCGCGGAGCAGTACGCGGAGGTCACCATTCTTTTCACCCGCGTCCACGATTTCTGGCACATCGCCGGCGCGCGCCCGCCGGAGGAATTCATCGATTTGCTGAACGCGGTGTTCTCCCTGTTCGACCGGCTGGCCGCGCAGCATGGCGTGCAGAAGATCAAGACCATCGGCGACACCTACATGGCGGTGGCCGGGCTGCCCGAACCGCGCAAGGACCATGCGCAGGCGATCGCCGAGCTTGCGCTCAGCATGCAGCGCGAAATCGCGACCATCGACACCGGGGCGGGCAAGCCGTTCAGCGTGCAGGTCGGCATTCACAGCGGCCCGGCCATTGCCGGGGTCGTCGGGCTCGACAAGCTTGCCTACGATCTGTGGGGCCCGGCGGTCAACCTCGCCAGCCAGATGGAAACCTCCAGCGTGGCCGGCGGCATCCAGGTGAGCGCCGCTACCTACGAGCGGCTGAAGGACCAGTATCTCTTCACCCCGCGCGGCGAGTTCTATGTGCAGGGCGAGGGCGAGGTCGCCACCTACCTGCTCATGGGCCGTCGCGGGCAGTAAGTTCTTCCAGCAATCGTCGGGCACGGGCGCCCGCGGCCGCATCGTTCGCCTGCAGCGCCGCCGCCAGGCTCGCGTCGGCGAAACCGCGGGCCGCGGTCCCCTCACCTTGCCGGCCCAGGCTGCGCGCGGCCAGGAAGTAGCGGTCCGCCGCCAGCGCCGCACGCCCCGCCGAGAGATGGGCTTCGCCCGCCCGCGCGAGCGCATAGCCCATGTCGCGATGGCGCTTCGCGCTGCGAAGCGAGGTCACTTCGGCTTCGAATGCACGCGCCGCCGACTCGGCATCGCCGTCGAGCCGCGCGATCGTGCCGCGCAGCTTCTCCAGGTCGGCCCGCAGCGAAGGCGTCAGCGCCTTGTCGTTGGCGTGGGCCAGCGCCGATGCCGCCTGCAACTCGGCGCGCGCGGCGGCGATGTCGCCGGCATCGCTGCGCAGCGTGCCGCGCAGCAGCACCGCCTGCAGGCGCAGCACGGCAGGCGGCCCCGACGCCATCACGTCGCCCGCCAGGGCGTCCGCATCGCTAGGCCGCGCGTCCAGATACGCGACCTTGGCACGCAGCAGCCGGATGTCGATCAGCGGTGCCGCTGCACGCGCCGCATCGTATTCGGCCTGGCGCAGCCGGGCGTCGGCGGCGGCGTAGTCGCGCAGCGCGATCTCGCAGATGGCGAGGTTGTACGCCGCATCAGCCGCCAGCCGCGCCGAGTCGATCGCCTGCGCCCGCGTGAGCGCGCGCCGGTACAGTTCCCGCGCCTGCGCGTAGTCGCCGCGCTCGTACGCCAGCCGCGCGGCCGCCGACGCCTGCGCGATCTGACGATCGTGCTCCGACGGCGCGCCGCGCGGCGCGGACGCCGAGC
>ERZ869936.1381-NODE-1381-length-17631-cov-4.737767_pt1 | contig 17631 bp, 17 predicted proteins | sample MGYA00520876_ERZ869936 | MGnify/ENA primary metagenome ERZ869936 (study PRJEB32218, sample SAMN09650985) | biofilter metagenome | isolation source: enrty point of leading RO module | place: Saudi Arabia: Thuwal, RO plant located on Red Sea | collected 2016-02-17 ...
CAACATTACTGCGGGCTGTCCATCGCGATGCACTTGCTGATGCTGCTGCTGATGGTGGCGGTGTACGCCAGCATCGAGCTGCGCGAGCTGTTCCCGAAAGGCAGCGATCCGCGCGAGGCGCTGAAGCGCCTGCACTTCATGCTGGGGCTGTCGGTGCTGGCACTTGTGTGGGTGCGCATCGCGCTGATCGCCTTCCGGCCGCTGCCGCGGGTGGTGCCGGCGCCGCCGCGCTGGCAGCATCTGGCGGGCAAGCTGATGCACCTGGCGCTTTATCTGCTGATGGTCCTGGCGCCGCTCGCCGGCTGGCTCACGCTGAGCGCCGAAGGCAAGGACATTCCGTTCTTCGGTCTGCATCTGCCCGCGCTGGCGCCGGCAAACGAAAGCCTGGCCGACCTCGCCGAGGAAGTGCACGAGACGATGGGCACGGTGGGCTACTACCTGATCGGCCTGCACGCCGCGGCGGCGCTGTTTCACCATTACTGGCTGCGCGACAACACCCTGCGCCTGATGCTGCCGGGGCGAAGATGAGCGGACCCGCCGCCAGGCCGCGCCTGGCCGCCGCCACCGAGCCGGTCGAGCAGGCGCTCTACGAGATCCGCCGCAAGATCTATCCGCGCGCGGTCGGCGGCAAGTTCGCGCTGTGGCGATGGTTCTTCGTCTGGGCCACGCAGATCGTGTTCTACGGCCTGCCGTGGCTTGTCTGGAACGACCGGCAGGCGGTGCTGTTCGACCTGGTCAACCGCAAGTTCTACATCTTCGGGCTGGTGTTCTGGCCGCAGGACATCGTGTATCTCACGGTGCTGCTGATCATCTCGGCGTATTCGCTGTTTCTGTTCACCGCGGTGGCGGGGCGGCTGTGGTGCGGCTTCGCCTGCCCGCAGACGGTGTGGACCGAGACCTTCATGTGGATCGAGCGGGTGATCGAGGGCGAGCGGCTGAAGCGCATCAAGCTCGACCAGTCGCCGGTCGGCGCGCGCAAGGTCGGGTTGAAGGCGGCCAAGCACGGCGCCTGGATCGCGCTGTCGCTGTGGACCGGCTTCACCTTCGTCGGCTACTTCACGCCGATCACCACCCTGGCCGGCAAGGTGGCGGGCTTCGGCCTCGGCCCGTGGGAGACGTTCTGGATCCTGTTCTACGGCTTCGCCACCTACGGCAACGCCGGCTGGATGCGCGAGCAGGTGTGCAAGTACATGTGCCCGTACGCGCGTTTCCAGAGCGTGATGTTCGACCCGGACACCATGATCGTCACCTACGACGGCGGGCGCGGCGAGCCGCGCGGCGCGCGCTCGAAGTCGGCCGACCGAAAGGCGAAGGGGCTGGGCGACTGCGTGGACTGCGGCATCTGCGTGCAGGTGTGCCCGACCGGCATCGACATCCGCGACGGGCTGCAGTACGAATGCATCGGCTGCGCCGCCTGCATCGACGGCTGCAACCAGGTGATGGACAAGATGAACTACCCGCGCGGGCTGATCCGCTACGCCACCGAGAACGGGCTGAAGCAGCACTACAGCACCCGGCAGATGGTGAAGCGCGTGTTCCGGCCGCGGGTGCTGGTCTACACCGCGGTGCTGTGGGCGATCATTCTCGTTTCCGGGTTGACGCTGCTCAACCGCGTCCCGGTAAAAGTCGACGTGATCCGCGACCGCATCGCCACCGCGCGCGCCGACGACCCGGTGGTGGAAAACGTGTACCGGTTGCAGGTGATGAACACGTCCGAGACCGCGCGCCGCTTCGAGATTTCGGCGAGCGGCCTTCAGGGCCTGTCGCTGGAGGGCGAGCCGCAGCCGATCGCGATCGGCCCGGCCAGCGCCCGCACCATCCCGGTACGGCTGAGCGCCGAGCGGGCCGACGCCCGTCCGGGCGCCAACACCGTGGTGTTCACCGTGAAGGCCACTTCGCTCGACGGCCAGGAGATCGTCGTCACCGAGAAGGCCACGTTCATCGTTCAGTAAGGAGCGACCCCCGATGCCGAATCCGCTCAAGCCTCACGCCACGAAGCCCTGGTACCGCGAGCCGTGGCCGTGGATCCTGATTGCGCTGCCGGCGAGCGCCGTCGTTGCCGGCCTGGTGACGCTGGCGATCGCGGTGAAGCACCAGGACAGCCTGGTGGCCGAGGATTACTACAAGCGCGGCCTCGCGATCAACCAGGTGCTGGCGCGCGAGTCGCGTGCCGGCGAGCTCGGGCTCAGCGCGCGGCTGTCGCTGCGCGACGGGCTGGCGCGCGTGGAGCTGAGCGGCGCGGATGCGCCGCCGCTGCTGGTGGTGCGTTTCGTGCACCCCACCCGCGCCGGCGAAGACCGCGAGCTGCTGCTGGCAAAGGTCAGCGGCGGCTGGTACCAGGCGAAGGCGCCGGCGCTCGCCGGGAGCCGCTGGCATGTACAGCTCGAAGATGCCGAGGGCCACTGGCGGCTGAGCAGCCGCCGCTGGCGCGTTGGCGAGCCGCTCACGCTGGAGGCGCTGCCGGCGGCGGGCGCGAACGCCTCATGAAAGCGCAGTCGCTGATCGCCATCCTGTGGCCGTCGTTCATCGTCGGCGGCATTGCCGAGGGCCTGTTCTTCACCGTGTTCGATCCGATGGACCTGATGGTTTTCGGCGAGCCGCTTGGCTGGAGCCGGACCGCGATGTATTCGGTGGGCTTCTTCGTGTTCTGGGCGGTGTGCGCCGCCTCCAGCGCCTTCACCTGCTTTATGCAGCGCTCGTCGGCGCAGATCAACCGGCCGGCCGGCGGCGCACCCTCCGGCCGGGCCTGAGGCCGCCTGTGCGACTTTGGTCGCAGAAATCCGGCGACCGTGGCGGCATGATCGCTGCCATGAACAGTCATTTTCAGTTGCCATGGCCCGCGCCATGCCTCGCGGCCTGCGGGGCGCTGCTCGCGGCATCGCTCGCCATCGCCGAGCCGCTGGCGACCGCCGAGGTGCAGTACCGCGAGGTGGATCTCACCTATGCGGCGGACGCGGTGACCGAGGCGGTGAAACAGTCCACCGTGTCGGCGCAGGTCACCGGCCGCGTGGTCGAGGTGAACTACGACATCGGCGACTTCGTGAAGAAGGGCCAGGTGATCATCCGCATCGACGAGACCGAGGTGAGCCAGGTGGTGGCCGGTTCCGAGGCGCAGGTGGCGCAGGCGCAGGCCGCCTTCGAGAACGCCCGGCGCGAATTGGCCCGGGCGCGCGAGCTGGCCGCGCAGAAGTTCATCAGCCAGGCGGCGCTCGACCGCGCCGAGTCCGAGTTCCACGTCGCCGAAGCGCAGCTCAAGGCCGCGCGCGCCGGCAAGCGGCAGGCGGCCACCACGCAAAGCTACACCGTGGTCAGCGCGCCTTACAGCGGCGTGGTGTCGGCGCGGCATGTCGAGGTGGGCGAGATGGCCACGCCGGGCAAGCCGCTGATGACCGGCTTCGACCCGCGCGACATGCGGGTGATCGCCAGCGTGCCGCAGTACAAGGTTTCCGAGGTGCGCGCCAGCCCGCGCGCGATGGTGGAAGTGCCGTCGCTCAACCGCTGGATCGAGGCGCGCGGCATCACCGTGCTGCCGGCCGCCGATCCGCGCACCCATGCCACCCGGGTGCGGGTCGATCTGCCGGAGAACCTGCGCGAGGTCTACCCCGGCATGTTTGCCCGGGTGTATTTCACCGTCGGCCGTGCCAGAAAGCTGGTGGTGCCGGCATCCGCGGTGGTCCGCCGCAGCGAGATGGCGGGTGTCTACGTGGTCGGCGGCGACGGCGCCGTCAGCCTGCGCCAGGTGCGGCTCGGCGAACCGGCCGGCCAGGGCGACATCGAGATTCTCGCCGGCGTGTCGGCCGGCGAGCGGGTCGCGCTCGATCCGGTCAGGGCGGGCATGCAGTCGATGCCCGGCCCGCAGTAGCGGCGGATGGCATGCGGGACGTCGCCGGCACAGCGCCGGCCTGAGCGCGGCGCGTCAATCTGAATGGGTCTCTCCGGTCGCATCGCAGGGTATTTCCTCCAGTCGCAGCTCACCCCGCTGATTGCGCTGGTGGCGCTGCTGCTCGGGCTTTTCGCGGTGGCGGTAACGCCGCGCGAGGAAGAGCCGCAGATCAACGTCACCATGGCCAACGTGTTCATCCCGTTTCCCGGGGCATCGGCGCGCGACGTGGAGAACCTGGTGGCGGCGCCGGCGGAGCAGGTCATCGCCCGCATTTCCGGCATCGAGGATGTGTACTCGGTGTCGAAGCCCGGCATGGCGGTGCTGACGGCGCAGTTCGAGGTGGGGGTGCCGCACGAGACCGCGGTGGTGCGGCTGATGGATACCCTGCAGTCGCGCAGCGACTGGGTGTCGCCGGAACTGGGGGTGGGCCAGCCGATCGTCAAGCCGATGGGCATCGACGACGTGCCGATCGTCACCCTGACGCTGTGGACCGCCGACCCGCAGCGCGGCGCCTTTGAGCTCGAGCGCGTTGCCCACGCTACCGAGACCGAACTGAAACGGGTGAGCGGCACCCGCGATGTCTACACGCTGGGCGGACCGGGCCACGTGGTGCGGGTGCTGATGGACCCGGAGCGGATGAATGCCTTCGGCGTGAGTGCGCTCGACGTGGCCGGCGCGCTGCAGGTGGCGAACGCGTCGCAGCCGGCGGGGCGGCTCACCCGCGACAACCGCGAACTGCTGGTGCAGACCGGTACCTATCTCGCCAGCGCCGCCGACGTGCGCGCGCTGGTGGTGGGGGTGAGCGACGGACGGCCGATTTTCGTGAGCGACGTCGCACGGGTGGACGAGGGGCCCGACCTGCCGTCGCGCTACGTCTGGTTCGGCACCGGGCCGCAGGCGGCGCAGAAGGCGGTCGACGCCCGCGGCGAGTTTCCGGCGGTGACGCTGGCGGTGTCGAAGAAGCCGGGCGAGAACGCGGTGGAGGTGGCCGAGCGCGTGATCCGGCGCATGGAACTGCTCAAGGGCACGATCGTGCCGGCCGGCGTCGAGGTCACCGTCACCCGCAACTATGGCCAGACCGCCAACGACAAGGCGATGAAGCTGATCCAGAAGCTGCTGTTCGCCACCGCGTCGGTGGTGGCGCTGGTGTTCGCCGCGCTGGGCCGGCGCGAAGCGGTGATCGTCGGCGTGGCGGTGCTGCTGACCCTGGCGGCGACGTTGTTCGCCTCGTGGGCGTGGGGCTTCACGCTGAACCGGGTGTCGCTGTTCGCGCTGATCTTCTCGATCGGGATCCTGGTCGATGATGCCATTGTGGTGGTGGAAAACATTCATCGCCGCCGCAGCCTTGCGGGGGCGACGGCTGTTTCGGCGCAGGCTAACGCCGGCGAAGCCGGGGTTAAGGACGCGGACGCGGCCGGCCGGAGTCAGAATATTCACCGCAGAGGCCAGACCTCGAATCCGCCCCTGGCCGCCACCATTCCCGGCGCGGTCGACGAAGTCGGCGGCCCGACCATCCTGGCGACGCTGACCGTGATCGCGGCGCTGCTGCCGATGGCGTTCGTCACCGGGCTGATGGGCCCGTACATGAGCCCTATTCCGATCAACGCCTCGATCGGCATGCTGATCTCTCTGGCGATCGCCTTCGTGGTGACGCCCTGGCTGTCGCTCAGGCTGCTGGGCCATGCGCACCACTCAGCCGGGTCGTCGCGGCTCGACCGCCGGTTGGCGGCTGGGTTTCAGGCGCTGCTCACGCCGTTTCTCAAGCGCGAGCGCGGACGCGCCGCGCGCTACGCGCTGTTCGGCGGCGTGCTGGTGGCGATCCTGGCGGCGGTATCGCTGGCGGCGGTCAAGCTGGTGGTGCTGAAGATGCTGCCCTTCGACAACAAGTCGGAATTCCAGGTGGTGGTGGACCTGCCGGCAGGCGCGCCGCTGGAGCGAACCGCCGCCGTGCTGCGCGACATGGGCGCCTATCTCGCCACCGTGCCGGAAGTGACCGACTACCAGGCCTACGCCGGTGCGGCGAGTCCGATCAACTTCAACGGCCTGGTGCGCCAGTACTATCTGCGCGAGGAGCCGGAGCAGGGCGACCTGCAGGTGAATCTTGTCGACAAGCATCTGCGCGAGCGGCAGAGCCACGAGATCGCCCAGGCGGTGCGCCCGGCGCTGGAGGACATCGCGCAGCGGCACGGCGCCGAGGTCAAGGTGGTGGAAGTGCCGCCCGGCCCGCCGGTGATGTCGCCGATTGTGGCGGAGATCTACGGGCCGGATTACGCCGGCCAGATGGCGGTGGCGAAGGCGGTGCGCGCGGCGTTCGAGCGCACGCCGGGCCTGGTCGGCATCGACGACAGCGTCGACGACAACGCGCCCAAGCTCACGATGAAGGTGCAGCAGAACAAGGCGGCGCTGGCCGGCGTGGCGCCGCGCGACATCGTCGAGACGATGCGCATGGGCCTGGCGGGGCAGTACGTCACCCCGATCCACAGCGGCGAGGCGCGCTACGAGATTCCGGTGCGGCTGACCCTGCCGCCGGAAAAGCAATCGACCCTGGACGAGCTGCTCAAGCTCACCGTGCGCGCGGCCGACGGCGAGCGGCTGCCGCTGTCCGAGCTGACCCAGGCCGTTCCATCGGAGCGGGAAAAGACGGTGCACCACAAGAACCTGCTGCCGGTGGTGTACGTCGTCGGCGACATGGCCGGCGAACTCGACAGCCCGCTATACGGCATGTTCGACATGCGTCCGCGCATCGCCGGCATGGCGCTGCCGCAAGGCGGACGCCTCGCCGAGCATTTCATCAGCCAGCCGGAAGACCGCTATCGCCAGTACAGCCTGAAGTGGGACGGCGAATGGCAGGTGACTTACGAGACCTTCCGCGACATGGGCATCGCCTACGCGGTGGGGCTGGTGCTGATCTACCTGCTGGTGGTGGCGCAATTCCGCTCGTACCTGACGCCGCTGGTGATCATGGCGCCCATTCCGCTGACCCTCATCGGGGTGATGCCCGGCCACGCGCTGCTTGGCGCGCAGTTCACCGCCACCTCGATGATCGGCATGATCGCGCTCGCGGGCATCATCGTGCGCAATTCGATCCTGCTGGTGGATTTCGTCGACCAGAAGCTGGCCGAGGGCGTGGCGCTGGACACCGCGGTGGTGGACGCCGCCTCGACCCGTGCCAAGCCGATCGTCCTGACGGGCCTGGCGGCGATGCTCGGCGCCTTTTTCATTCTCGACGACCCGATCTTCAACGGCCTGGCGGTGTCGCTGATCTTCGGCGTGTTCGTGTCGACGCTGCTGACGCTGGTGGTGATACCGGTGCTGTACTACGCGGTGAAGTGGCGGGGAGGGCGAGCGTAATGCCGCGATAAGGGGATCGTGCCGAACGGTGCCCACCCGGCCGGTCGATCAGTCGGCCGTGCCGGAAAGTGACTAAAGTCGCAGACCGCTGGCGCGCCGATGTTCATGATGGCCGCACTGATCTATCAAGGAGGCTGTCATGACCGTCAACCGCATGGTGCGCATCATCGCCGGCGCGTTCGTGCTGATTTCGCTGGCGCTTGGGGCGCCGGCCAGCCCGTTCTACCTGTCGAGCTACTGGCTGTGGTTCACCGCCTTCGTCGGCGCGAACCTGTTCCAGAGCGGCTTCACGAGGTTCTGCCCAATGGACATCTTTCTCAAGAAGGCGGGCGTACGCAACGGCGAAGCACGCACCGCCTGACCGGCAGGCAACGGCAAAGGCCCCGGGGGCTCTCTCCCGGGGCCTTTGTTTTTCCGCCGGCTTCCGGCGCCTCAGTGGCTTTTCAGAACCCGCTTGAGGCCGTCGATGTCGATGATGCGCACATGCTTCTGCTGCACTTCGATCAAGCCCTCGTCCTGGAAGCGGGAGAACAGCCGGCTCACCGTCTCGAGCTTGAGGCCGAGGTAACTGCCGATTTCCTCGCGCGTCATGCGCAGGTGGAACTCGGAGGGCGAGTAGCCCCGGCGCACGAAACGCCGCGACAGGTTCAGCAGGAAGGTGGCGAGGCGCTCCTCGGCGCACATCGACCCGAGCAGCATCATCACCCCGTGGTCGCGCACGATCTCGCGGGCCAGCACGGAGTGCAGATGGCGCTGCATGCTGCGCACCTCGCGCGAGATCTCCTCGATCAGCGAGAACGGCATGACGCACACCTCGCTGTCTTCCAGCGCCACCGCGGTGCCGTTGTAACGGCCGGCACCCAGGCCTTCCAGACCGAGCAGCTCGCCGCCCATGGAAAAGCCGGTGACCTGCTCGCGGCCCTCGCTGTCGACGACGCTGGTCTTGAAAAAGCCGCTGTGCACGGCGTACACGGCGTTGAACTCGTCGCCGGTGGAATAAAGGGTCTCCCCGCGCTTGATGCGCCGGCGCAGGTAGACGACGCGCTCCACCAGCTTCAGTTCTTCCGGCGTAAGGCCTTCGGGCAGGCACAGCTCGCGCAGATTGCAGCTCGAGCACTTCACTTCGAATCGGGAAGCGGCCGGCTCGCTGTGCTCCATGCGTGAAACGTCGCGAAGGGGAATACGGGAGACGTTGGCGGTAGGCATGTTCGCTCCTTTCGTTTTTCTTTCAGTTCAGAACGCGGGCGCGCTCGGCGAGCATGTCGCGCACCCGGTCCAGCTCGGTGGTCTTGTCGAAGAACTCGGCGGCGCCGAGGCGCTGCGCCATCCGCCGGTACGGTGTGCTGGCGAAGTTGCTCAGCATGAACACGGCGATGTCCGGCGCTGCGTCGTGCACGGCGCGCAGCACGTCGAAGCCGCTGCCCTCCGCCAGGCGGATGTCGAGTACCACCGCATCCGGATGGGTGGCGAGAATGCTGCGGATAGCCTCGTCGGCGCCCACCGCGAATCCAACCCGGCAGGTGCCCGAGATGGAGTCCACCAGCTCTTCGAGCCGCTGGCGCACCAACTCGGAGTCCTCGACGAGGAACACGCGCAGGGACTTGCGCGTTTGGGTACAGGCGTTGTTGTTCGTGTCCATGGCACCCAGTGTGCCGGCCGCGGCACGGCGCCGGTATCGGCGCCGCCTGATTTGCGCCCTAGGAAGCGCGGAGGCCGGGCACTCGGAAAATTCCTAACCCGGCGTTGACCCGGTCAGCCACCGGGCGCGGCGTCGAGCAGGTCGTTCTCCAGCGCGTAGCGCACCAGCTCGGCGGTACTGCCGAGCTTCATCTTTTCCTGGATGTGCGTCTTGTGGGTGCTGACGGTCTTGACCGAAAGATGCAGCCTGTCGGCGATCTCGCCGGGGCTCAGGCCCTGCGCCAGCAGGCGAAACACTTCGTATTCGCGGTCGGACAGCAGCGTGTGGGGCGGTGCGTCGCTGTCGCCCGCGCCGGCCACCAGGCTGGCGGCCGCCGCTTCGCTGATGTGCATGCCGCCTGCGGCGATCTTGCGGATGGCGCCGACCAGTTGCTCGGAGGCGCTGTCCTTGGTGAGATAGCCGGCGGCGCCGGCCTTGAGCGCGCGCGCGGCGTACTGCTGCTCGCCGTGCATCGACAGCACCAGGATGCGCAGCTTGGGCTTTTCCTGCTTCAGGCGCTTGATCAACTCGATGCCGGAAGGGCCGGGCATCGACATGTCGAGCAGCGCGAGGTCGAAGTCGCCCGCCCGGACCAGCGCCAGCGCCTCGTCGCCGCTGGCCGCCTCGCCGGCGACCTGGATGTCGGCCACCCCCGAAAGAATCTGGCGCAATCCGTCGCGCACCAGCTGGTGATCGTCGGCCAGCAGCAGCCGGATCATGTCTCCGATCCTTCCTGGGCGGTCACCGGAATGCGCAGGCTGAGCCGCGTGCCGCCGCGCGGGGCGCGCGCGATCTCGAGCTCGCCGCCCAGGTGGCGCCCCCGCTCGCGCATACCCTTGAGTCCGACCGAGCGCGCCTTTGACAGATCCTCGGGCGCGATGCCGCGCCCGTCGTCCTCGATTTCCAGACGGATGGCGCCATTGTCCAGCGCCAGCATGATCCAGGCGTTACCGGCGTCGGCGTGGCGCGCGATGTTGGTGAGGGACTCCTGCAGCGCCCGGTACACGGTGTTCGCCACGTTGCGGTCGAGGCGGTGGAGCGCGTCGCCCTCCGGCGCGTCGAGCTGGCAGCGCACCGAGCTGCGCTGCCCGAAATCCTCGACCAGCCACGACACCGCGTCGGACAGGCCAAGATCGTCGAGCATCAGCGGGCGCAGGTCGGCGGCGATGCGACGCACCGAGGTGACCGTCTGGTCGAGCGTTTCGGTCATTTTCGCCGCCTTGTCGGCGAGCGCGGCGTCGCCGCCGGGCAGGCGCTGGCGCAGCCAGCCCATGTCCATCTTGAGCGCCGTGAGCAGCTGCCCGAGCTCATCGTGCAGCTCGCGGGCGATGCGGGTCTTTTCCTCCTCGCGCGCGTCCTGTACCTGGGCCGACAGCATGCGCAGCTCGTACTGCTGGCGCTTGAGCGCATCCTCGTACTGCTTGCGGCCGGTGACGTCGCGCAGGATCACGGTGAAGTAACGGGTATCGCCCTGGATGGTCTGCGAAATAGAGGCCTCGATCGGAAATTCCTCGCCGTTGGCGCGCAGTGCCCACAGCAGGTTCGCCACGCCCATGCGGCGGTTGGTGACCCCGGTGCGGCCGAAGCTTTCGATATGGTTGCGGTGGCCGGCGCGGAAGCGCGAGGGAATGAAGCGGTCCAGCGGCGAGCCGATCGCCTGGTCGCGAGGGCAGCGGAACATCTGCTCGGCGGCACGGTTGAACAGAACGATGGTCTGGGTCTGGTCGACGGTGATGATGGCGTCCATCGCCGAGTCGACGATGGCGCCCAGGCGCGCGGAACTTTCGGCCAGCGCCGCGCGCGCCTGCGCCGAAATACGATCGGCGCGGTGGGTCTGCTCGTCGGCGCGCAGCGCCTGGCGCACCGCCACCGCGACGCCCGCGCCCACCAGCAGCATGTCGCAAAGCAGGCTGGCGCCGATCAGCCAGGGGGCCTGCTCGCCGAAGGAAAAGGCGGCGATGTTGAGCGAGGCCACCGCTGCCAGCACCACCGCGGCCAGGATCAGAACCAATGGGTGCCGCCACACGGGGCGGACCGGCGGGGCGTTCGACACGCGTTCGGCGTCGCTCACCGAAGGTCCCGCCCGCGCATCCGGTACCCCTTGACTTGTATCAAACCGGCAATCCGCATGGCTGGCATAGTCGCGTCAATCGGCGGCAACTTGCGACATCGCCACGAGGCACATGAGCTATCCATCTTCGGAACTGGTCATCGACCCGGTCATGATCCGTAAGCATGACGTGAGCGGGCCACGATACACGTCGTATCCGACCGCGGACCGCTTCGTCGAGGCCTTTGGCGAGCCGCACTTCAGGCACTGGCTCGACAAGCGCAGCATCGGCGGTTTCGTGCAACCGCTGTCGGTGTACGTGCATCTGCCATTCTGCGACACGCTGTGCCTTTACTGCGGCTGCAACAAGGTGGTGACCCGCGACCGCGCAAAGTCATCAAAGTATATCAAGTACCTCGACGCCGAACTTGGGCTGCTGGACGGGCTTCTGGGCGACGAGCGGCGCATCTCTCAGTTGCACTGGGGTGGCGGCACGCCGACATTTCTTTCGCGCGAGGAAATGTCGGCGCTCGCCGCACGGCTGAAGCAGGTTCTGGAGCCGGCGGACAACTGCGAGTGCTCCATCGAGATCGATACGCGCCGGCTCGAGCGCGGCACGGTCGGCTTTCGTGCCGGGCGTGGCCTCCACCGCGGGTCGACGGGGCCGCAGGATTTCGACCCGCAGGTGCAGAAGGCGGTCAACCGGGTGCAGAGCGAGGCGGTCACCCGCAGCGCGATCGAACAGGCCCGCGCCGCCGGTTTCCGCTCGGTGAATCTCGATCTGATCTACGGGCTGCCGAAGCAGACCCTGGACAGCTTCAATGCCACGCTCGACCGGGTGATCGCCCTGTCGCCGGACCGCATTGCGCTGTACAGCTACGCGCACCTGCCGCGCATGTTCAGGCCGCAGCAGCGCATTTCGGAAGCCGACCTGCCGTCGGCGGAAACCAAACTGCAGATCCTGACGCTGGCGATCGGCCGGCTGACCCGTGCCGGCTACCTCTATATTGGCATGGACCACTTCGCGCGCCCGGACGACGACCTGGCGGTGGCGCAGCGGCGCGGCCGTCTGCACCGCAATTTCCAGGGCTACTCAGCGCTGCCCGACTGCGATGTGCTCGGCATCGGCGTATCGGCGATCGGCCAGATCGGGCCGACCTATTACCAGAACCGCAAGAACCTGGACGAATACTACGCGTCCCTGGATGCGGGCCAGCTGCCGGTGATGCGCGGCATCGAACTGACCCAGGACGACCTGGTGCGGCGGGCGGTGATTCGCGCACTGATCTGCAATTTCCGGGTGTCGATGGAGGCGATCGAGCTCGCCTACCTGATCAGCTTCCGCGAGTATTTCGCCGCCGAGCTGGGGGCGCTCAAGCCGCTGGCCGAAGACGGGCTGATCGAATTCGAGCATGACGACTGGATCGTGGTGACTGCCGCCGGCCGGCTGCTGGTGCGGCGCATCTGCATGGTGTTCGATCGCTACCTGCAGGACCGCGAGCGAAAAGCCAACTACTCGCGGGTGATGTGATGCCGGAGATCAGCCTGGCCGCAGTGTTCGTGGTGGGGCTGCTCGGCGGCGGCCACTGCGCCGGCATGTGCGGCGGGATCGTCGGCGCGCTGTCCTCGCAAGCCAAAGGGGCACGTGCGGGGCTGCACCTTGCGTACAGCAGCGGGCGTATCGCCAGCTATGCCGCGGCCGGCGCGCTAGCCGGTTCGGTCGGCGGGCTCGGGCTGCTGCTGTCCGATCTGCTGCCGGTTCAGCTCGGTCTGTACATCCTCGCCAACGTCATGCTGCTGGTGCTGGGCCTGTATCTCGCCGGCCTGTCGTCGCTGGCGGCGCGCTTCGAGGCGCCGGGGCGCCGGCTGTGGGCGCGGCTGCAGCCGCTCACCCGGCGCCTGCTGCCGGCCGATACGCTGCCGCGCGCCGTCGGCGTCGGGCTGCTGTGGGGCTGGATTCCCTGCGGGCTGGTGTACGGCGTACTGGCCACGGCGCTGCTTTCGGGCAGCGTCGGGCAGGGCGCGTCGCTGATGGCGGCCTTCGGCCTGGGCACCCTGCCCAACCTGCTGGCCGCCGGGCTGCTGGTCGGGCGCGCCGGCCGGGTGCTGCGCGCGCCGGTATTTCGCACGGTGAGCGGTGCGCTGGTGTTCGGCTTCGGCGCCGCGGGTCTCGCGCGGGCGCTGGAGCTTGGCGACCAGATCCGCCGCGGGGTGCTCTGCCTCGCCTGACCGGGTGGCCGACGTCCAAGGGAAACTGCCTTGATCCGACAGGCAATATCGGTATAATCCGCGCCTTTCCTTGCCTCACCGGGTCCGCATCCGGGAGGCTTTCCGCCCGCCAGCGGGCGAACTACCCACAAGGAGCTATTCGATGCGGCATTACGAGATCGTATTCATCGTTCATCCCGATCAGAGCGAGCAGGTGCCCGCAATGATCGACCGCTACCGCGGCATGGTGACCTCCGGCGGCGGCGTGATCCACCGGCTCGAAGACTGGGGCCGGCGCCAGCTTGCCTATCCCATCCAGAAGGTTCACAAGGCGCACTACGTGCTGATGAACATCCAGTGCGACAAGAAGACGCTGGACGAACTGGAGCACGCCTTCAAATTCAACGATGCGGTGCTGCGCCACCTGACGGTGAACATGACCGGCGCGGTGACCGAGGCGTCGCCGATGATGAAGGAAGAAAAATCGAAGCAGATCGTCGGCACGGCCGCAGAGGCCGAGAAGCCGGCCGCCGGAGCGGCCGCCTGAGGCGGTGGCCAACCGGCTGCGGCTCGACGCCACGATCGCCCGCAAGGAACCGCTCAGACTCACGCCGGCCGGCGCCGCAGTGCTGGCCTTCAGCGTGACGCACCAGTCAAGCCAGATGGAAGCGGGCAGTGCGCGGGACGTGAGCTTCGAGGCGCAGTGCGTGGCGATCGGCGAAGTGGCGCGGCGTCTTGAGCCGCTGGCGACCGGAACCCGGATCGAGATCGAGGGATTTCTCGCCGCACGCAGCCGGCAATCGAGATCGCTGGTGCTTCACGTGAACGAATTCAGTTTGATACGAGGCTAGATCATGGCATTTGGCAGAAAACCCAAGGGCAAGGAAAAAAAGAGTTTCTCGCGGCCGCTGTTCAAGCGCCGCAAGTATTGCCGCTTCACCGCGGAGAAGATCGAGTGGATCGACTACAAGGACGTCGAACTGCTGAAGGATTTCATCAACGAGAACGGCAAGATCATTCCCGCCCGCATCACCGGCACCAAGACGCGTTACCAGCGCCAGCTGTCGGTGGCGATCAAGCGCGCGCGCTTCCTGGCGCTGCTGCATTACACCGACATTCACTGATAGAGACCGGCCATGCAGATCATTTTGATGGAGAAAGTCCACAACCTTGGCCAGCTTGGCGACATCGTCAAGGTGAAGGACGGCTTCGCGCGCAACTACCTGATCCCGCAGGGCAAGGCGAAGCGCGCCACGCCGGCGAACGTGGCCGAGTTCGAGAAGCGCCGCGCGGAACTGGAAGCGCAGCAGGCGAAGGTGCTGGGCGAAGCGCAGGCGCGCGCCGAGAAGCTGCAGGGCATTACGCTGCAGATTACCCAGAAGGCGGGTGTCGACGGCCGGCTGTTCGGTTCGGTCACCAACTATGACGTGGTCGAGGCGCTGAAAGGCCTGGGCCACGACATACCGAAATCAATGGTGCGCATGCCGCACGGCTCGCTGAAGCAGGTCGGCGACCACCAGGTATTCGTTGACCTGCACGGCGACGTGGAAGTGGAAATCACCGTGTCGGTGATCGGCGAGCAGCAGGTGTAGCCAAACGGCGACAGCTGTATGGCAAGGGCCGCACGCAAGTGCGGCCCTTTTCATTTCCGCTCAGCGGCTTCCGCGCCGAAGTTCAGCGCACGCATATTTTCCTGTCGCCGCAGCCGTCGATTCACTACACTTCGCGGAGCATTTCGGGCTCTGCACGAGATTCGAATAACTCACACGGGAAAGGCGCATGGCCCAGTCATCCCTGCAACGCGTCCCGGACGCGCCGGTCGACCTGATCCGGCTGCCGCCGCACTCGGTGGAGGCGGAGCAGTCGGTGCTGGGCGGCCTGCTGCTTGAGAACACCGCCTGGGACCGCATCGCGGACCTGATCGGCGAGTCGGATTTCTACCGCGCCGATCACCGCCTGATCTATCGCCACATCACCAAGCTGATCGAAGCCAACCGGCCGGCCGACGCCATCACGGTGTCGGAAAGCCTGGAAAGCACCCGCGAGCTGGAATCGGTGGGCGGGCTGGCCTACATCGGCGCGCTGTCGCAGAACACGCCGTCCAGCGTGAACATCCGTCGCTACGCGGAGATCGTGCGCGAGCGCGCCATCATGCGCAAGCTGGCCGAGGTCGCCACGACCATCGCCGATTCCTGCTACAGCCCGATGGGGCGCGAGCCGGCCCAGCTGCTGGACGAGGCGGAGTCGAAGATCTTCGCCATCTCCGAAGAGGGCGCGCGCACCCGGCAGGGCTTCCAGGACATGCAGCCGGTGCTCACCCAGGTGGTGGAGCGCATCGACATGCTCTACAACCGGGACAACCCGTCGGAAGTGACCGGCGTGCCCACCGGTTTCAGCGACCTCGATCGCATGACATCGGGGCTGCAGCCCGGCGACCTGGTGATCGTCGCCGGCCGTCCCAGCATGGGCAAGACCGCGCTGTCGCTGAATATGGCGGAATTCGTCGCGCTGGACGCTGGGCTGCCGGTGGGCGTGTTCTCGATGGAGATGTCGGCCACGCAGCTGGTGATGCGCATGCTCGGCTCCGTCGGCAAGCTCGACCAGCACAAGCTGCGCACCGGAAGGCTGGCCGACGAGGACTGGCGACGCCTGACCGACGCGGTGGGCAAGCTCAACGAAGCCCCCATCCATATCGACGAAACCGCGGCGCTCAATGCGCTGGAGCTGCGGGCGCGGGCGCGCCGTTTGCACCGGCAGTACGGCAAGCTTGGCCTGATCGTGATCGACTACATCCAGCTGATGTCGGCTACCTCCAGCGGCGAAAACCGCGCCACCGAAATCTCGGAGATATCCCGCTCGCTGAAGGCGCTGGCGAAGGAGCTCAGTGTGCCGGTCATCGCGCTGTCGCAGCTCAACCGCTCGCTCGAGCAACGGCCGAACAAGCGGCCGGTGATGTCGGACCTGCGCGAGTCCGGCGCCATCGAGCAGGATGCCGACCTGATCCTCTTTATCTACCGCGACGAGGTCTACAACCCCGATTCGCCCGACCGCGGCCGCGCCGAGGTCATCATCGGCAAGCAGCGTAACGGCCCGATCGGCACGGTGATGCTCACCTTCCAGGGCGAGTACACCCGCTTCGCCAATTTCGCGGATCCGAACAGATACTAGGAAAGACAGGCACCAGGCACTAGGCGCCAGGTATCAGGTGATGGCGCGCGCGTTGCGCGCTCAATATTTGCTTTCCTAGCGCCTAGAGCCTGGCGTTTGGCGCCTCGCGCTTTCATGCTTGCGCGATTTAACCGGCGGGGAAGTGCCGCGAAAACTCGCGATGCGCTTTCTCGAATTCGGATTCCATGTTTTCCTGCTGGTAGACCGCCATCAGCTTGACCCATGAGTCGCGGTCTTTCGGATCCTTCCGGACCTGGAACTCGAGCAGGTTGATTGCATTCTGGGTGCGGCCGAGCGCGATGAAACGGTCGACGTCGGTAAACATCGAGCGCGTATTGTCGAGCGCGATCGCCATCTCCTGACGCAGGTTGGTCGACACTTCCGGTGCGGGCGCCGCGCCGCTGTCGGCCTCCATATCCGCCTCGCCACTCGGTGGCAATTCCTCGCCGAGCGAGGGCACCTCGAACGTCGGCTCTTGGGGCATCGCTGCGGGCGCGGCCGGCTGCTGCCGGGCGGGCGCTGCCGCTGGGCGCACTGGTGCGGGTGGGGCAGGGCGGATCGGCGGCGGAGGCGGCGGCATCAGCAGCGGGCCTGCGGCGCTGCGTGCGTCGGCCAGCAACTGATCGATGCGCGCTTCGTGGTCGGTGCCGAGCGACCTCACCCGGGAGGAGCGGCGTGCCAGCAGGAAGGTGACCGCGCCGCCGAGCAGTGCCGCACCCGCGAGCGCCGGCCAGAACCAGGTCGGCAGCCGCTCGCGCACCACGATCTGCGGCGGCTGCGGGCGCACCTGCGGCGGCGCAGGCGCGGGTGACGGCGGAGGCGTCGCCTCCACCGATTTCAGTACCGCCTGCGTCAGCAACGAGACCGCCTGCTCCAGCCGGCCGATCTGGGTGTCGATCAGCGATTGCTGCTCGCGCAGCTGCGCAGCCTTGAGTTCGAGCGCCTCGCCCTCGGCGGTTACGATCGCCGCCGGGCCGGGCGCGGGGGCAGGCGCGGGTGCGGGGGCGGGCGCGGCCGACGGAGCGGGCGTGCCGGCGTACAGGCGACGAAGCTCCGCGCGCCGATTCGCGCCGGCGCCGAGACGCCCGACGTCGAGTTCGGCTTCCAGCCTGAGGGCGAGCTTTGGTGCCGGGGCCGGCGGCCGTACAGGCTCGGGCAGCGGGGTGGTTGCCGGTACGACGGGTTCGGGCGCGGGCTGAGGCGCGGCCACCGGGGCAGGCGGTGGCGGTGGCGGCGCCGGCGGCGCCAGCCCGGGCGGCGGCTTGCGCCGGGTGTCCAGCAGCGTGCGCAGGG
>ERZ869936.1382-NODE-1382-length-17625-cov-4.130507_pt1 | contig 17625 bp, 17 predicted proteins | sample MGYA00520876_ERZ869936 | MGnify/ENA primary metagenome ERZ869936 (study PRJEB32218, sample SAMN09650985) | biofilter metagenome | isolation source: enrty point of leading RO module | place: Saudi Arabia: Thuwal, RO plant located on Red Sea | collected 2016-02-17 ...
ACAACCGCTTGTGCCAAGGGATGTTCGCTTTGTGTTTCAACGGAGGCAGCGAGTTTCAGCACCTCGTTATCGTCCCAATCACCGAACGTCTCAATCCCGGTCACTTCGGGTCGCCCTTGAGTCAGCGTGCCGGTCTTGTCCACGACAACCGTGTCGACCTTCTCCATCACTTCCAAGACTTCTGCGTTCTTGATCAAAACGCCTTCTTTAGCACCCCGACCGACGCCCACCATCACCGACATCGGCGTTGCCAGACCCAAGGCACATGGGCAGGCAATAATCAACACTGCCACTGCCGAGACAAACGCATGAGCAAATCGAGGTTCCGGCCCGAATACAGCCCAACCAATGAAGGCCAGAATTGAGCAGACGATCACAGCCGGAACGAAGTATCGCGATACCACGTCAACCAGTTTCTGGATTGGGGCACGACTCCGTTGAGCTTCAGCCACCATCTGCACGATACGATGCAGTACGGTATCGCCGCCAACGCCGACCGCTTCCATGACCAAAGCCCCGGTCTGGTTCAGCGTGCCGCCTGTGATCTCGTCACCCTCTCCTTTCGTCACGGGAATCGGTTCGCCCGTCAGCATTGATTCATCTACGCTGCTGCTGCCACTCACGACACGGCCATCCACAGGGACTTTCTCGCCGGGACGAACTCGCAACTGATCACCTTGATGCACATCGCCCAACGACACTTCTTCCTCACCATCTTCGGTAATTCGACGAGCCGTTTCCGGAGCAAGCTGCATGAGTTCGCGAATGGCCCCGCCTGTCTGTTGACGAGCACGCAGTTCCAACACTTGTCCGAGTAAGACGAGCGTAATAATCACCGCAGCCGCCTCAAAATAGAGAGGTGGCTTTCCATTCTCAAAAAACGCCTCGGGAATCATCGTCGGAAACAGCACAACGAACAAGCTGAGCAGAAACGCGGCCAAAGTTCCCACAGCAATCAGCGAAAACATATTGAGGTTCATCGACCGAAACGATTTCACTCCGCGAACCAGCAGCGGCCATCCGCACCAGAACACGACTGGCGTTGCCAACGCGAGCTGCAACCAACCGAAAACCTGATCGGACATGGATTCGGCGAGATTAAAGCCGATCATTGGCCCCATCGCGATCATCAGCAGCGGTAGCGATAATATCGTTCCCACCCAAAATCGACGCAGCATGTCCCGGTACTGCTGCTCGTCACCTTCATCCGCCATATCGACGAACTTTGGCTCAAGGTCCATTCCGCAGATTGGACAATCGCCCGGTCCGACCTGTTCGATCTCGGGGTGCATCGGACAGGTGTAAATCGCGTCGGGATCAGCAGGCGGTTTCTCCGCCGCTGACTTTTTCACTCCACCGTGCGAGCAACAGCTATGCTCACCGCTCATTTCTTGGGAGCTTTCGGATTCCCGTACATCCGCTGTCGCCAGAACCCCAGCGGGATCAGCTTCAAACTTTTGCTGACACGATTCACTGCAAAAGACGTATTCGTTCCCTTGGTAGCTCGACGACCGGGTTGATGCCGGATCGACCGTCATGCCGCATACCGGGTCTGTTCTCGTTGTTGTCTCCATTGCTCCTTGTCTCACTCACGCCTGAGATTCTGTCAGTCCAAACAGTGATTGCGAATCTCATGCCATATACCCTTATACGGTATCCGACAGATGAGCAAAAGTCGCGGACTCGATGCAGTGTCGAGCATGTTTCATGTGATTTTCAGGGCGTTTCCCTTCGGGCCGGGCTTGCTCCGGGCTTCGCTAAACGCTCGGTCCTGCGGACTGCTGCCGCACCCTACACATCCCTAACGCGGGCAGTGGTCGACTGGAGGAGGCCCCCGCCCAACGAGTCCTGATCGTAACACGGCGTCAAGGTCCGCGTCTCGCTTGCCGCGAGCCTCTGCTGCTCGGTCGCTTTGATTTGTTGTTTGGTCGAGGCTCCACCTTGACTTGCCGTGTACTCAGGAATGGCCACGGCGGGCATTAAATAACACGTCTGGCAGGTCGCCGAACTGCTGGACAATCGAAAGGAGGCACTATGCCATTAACAGTAAGAGAGAAAGAGCATTGGAAACAACGTATCGAGAAGAAGATCGACAAGGCGGTTGATGAGATTTATCGCAAGGAAGGCAAAGAACTGAAGAAGACGCTACGGCAGGAAGCAGAAGAACGTGCCGTGAAACGGCTTGGACTTCAGTCCTACATGGACAAGTACCGAACGCTTCAAGATCGAAAGTCGGCACTCAAGGAGCAATTGAGCAAACTTAGCGACGAAGCGGCGAAACCGTTTGAAGCTGAAGGTAACCAGTCTCGCTACTATCAGGGTGGACACTCGCTGATCGAGAGTGTCGTCCAAAGAGAACGAGTTGAAGCGGAAAAAGAGATTCTTCTGGAGTCTGATGCGGGACGCAAAGTCCTTCGCCTTGAACGCGAAAGAGAAGAACTCGCTGACACGATCTGGCTGGCGACTTCACCCGTGCAAATCAGGAGTTTGTGGAAAGACTTCACTGCACTGGTTACGGAAGAACCAACTGAACTCCAGAAACAGGCAATGACCTACGATCCTGCTGAAAGCGAATAGCTCCAATCGACATCCGTCACGTGGCCGGTCAATCGACTGGCCACTTCTCGAATCTCACCACGTCAATCAAACACTTCGCATCCCAGAAAATCCGCAGACCAAAACTCCCAAAGCAACCAGCTTTTCACTTTCTGATCGGCTGCAATACGGCAACAGAAAACGAACAAAGCCATCGTCTTGCGGCCTCACTGATGTTACCGCGTGCCTCCGATAGTCTCTCGTCCTGCCGACTGAACCCTTCGACTACTGAAGGCGCTTGCCCAACGAGTCCTGATCGTAACACGGCATCAAGGTCAGCGACTCACTTGCAGCGAGTCGCTGCTGCTCGCTCGCTTTTTTTTGGTGATTTTGCCGAGTCTCCACCTTGACGTGCCGTGTCTGCTGAACTCGCCACGGCGGGCATTGAAGAGTCACGTCCGGTAGATCGCCGAACTACTGGACGATCACGGAGGAGATCACATGGGATACACACACTACTGGTGGAGAACATTGGAACTGGACACCAAACTATTTAGGAAAGCGGCGACTGATTGCAGATCGATTTGTAACGCACTGCCGTTTCTGTTGGGGAATGGACTAGGCGTTGGAATGCCGATATTTGACGAGAGAAAAATCTGTTTCAACGGAAGCAAGTACAGTCAGCACTTTGCGAACTCACAGCCAAGCGTTTGCTGGTCGTTTGGTGAGTTCAGCGAATTGCAGTTTTCGGATAGGCAAGTCTCGACTGACGGTGACGGCTCATTCGAGACATTTGCCGTTCCGCGATGCCGTGACGCTGACGATCTGGAAGAAAACGGTCAGTATTTTGACTTCTGCAAAACGGGACGCCGTCCCTACGACTTGAATGTGCAGGCTTGTCTTATCATCCTCAATCACCATTTTGGGAACGACCTGTTCCGAGTTCAGAGTGATGGCGACAATGAGGAATGGAACGACGCTCGGCAAGTGTGCCATGCCGTATTGCGTTTCGGATTGGACTTTCAATTGACGAACAACAACTAAGCAGTTCAACCATCACTATTCTTGGCCGGTCAATCGACTGGCCACTTCTCAAATCTCACCAAGACATCCAGACGCTTCGCATCACGAGGAATGCGTAGATCAGAAATCCCCAGACAATCAGAATCGGCTTCTGCATCGCCAGTATGGCTGCGACCAGATAGAAGAAAACGAACGCTGCTGTTGTCATGCGACCTCCCGAAGTTTCTTTGGCTCTACGGCAAATGGTTGCACGATCTTTCGCCGAAGCGCAAGGGCTGATACAGGAATTTGTTCAAAGCCTGCCTGCTTGCGAGCGTGGTTCACTGCTCGATGAATGTTGAGAATCTGGCGACGGATTGGTGCGTAGCGGGCAAATGGAATTCGCCGGAAGTCTTCGATTAGGGTTTCCGCCTTACGGTGCTTCGCTCGCGTAACGAAGAACGTTTTCAGTCCCCGGTAGTTCTTGGGATCGATTCTGACTCTGTAGTGCCATTTGGGGGACGCACCGCCGCTGGGCGTCACCCCGCCGCGTCGATAGCTGATCGAGTATCCCTCGAAGCGAATCGGATGCCGGCGGCAATCGCGAATCTTCTCTTGCGACTTGAAGGGATGATGGCCTTCGGTTGCGAGCAACAGAAACCAGTTCCCAAAACGGATGTATTGCATATTCGCAAGTCCCTTCGCTTTGCGAGTAGCTCGCTGGCGTTCGGATAGGTCAATGCCGTACTTGGCAACGAGCTTGCGATCGAGGGCTTCCGGGTCTTTACGTTTCGACAAGCGACCAGTCACATACCACCAGTAGCCATGCCGCAGGTAACTGACGGCAACCTGTTGAACGAGTCCTTCCGGGCTGCTGGCAACGCATCGGTAGTTCATACCGAGAAATCAATCACGTCTTGCTTTAACTCGCAAGAAGTTTCCGCGACTCGCAAGATTGTAGGGTTGTTGCGGCCAACCCCACAAAGCCGTGCAATCCTTGTTCTCGTGAGCTGACTGATTCGTCAGTCGAATTGTGTGCGGGTAGCACTGCTTTCGTCAGTGTACCCGCACAATACATATTACCCACGATCGCAAAACCTCAGCCGAACAGTTCACAGTGCGTGGACGCACCCCGAGTGTTCGTCGTCAGTCTGCCGCCAAAAGTGGTCACTCTCCCGAGTCACCACCGTCGGCCACATGCTGCCTGCCAAGGACATCGCCGCACCAATCGCTTGGTGCGACGACTGCAAATCCCCAGACAGGGTGGACAACAAAGTTGTCACAAAACCCCTCAGCCCTTTCGTTTCCGATTGCTTGGGTCATCACTCCCAAACTCGGACGGGATGCGACTGCCTTGCCGCACACAAACTGCTGCCTTGGAATGGCAGTGTTCGTGACCAGACCTTCGTCTGATTCACCGCACACGCTTCCGCGTGCATTCTACTCAGGCCACTCTCCCCCACAACGGCACACACGATTCAACGAAATGAATCGATGTCTGATGACCAAACCAGACTGCCGGAGTGCCAACTCCGGACGCCGCTGTGGTTCCTGCGTTAGTGTCGACCTTCGACTTCGAGTTCACGTTACTAGGACGTGTTACCGTCCGACCCGCTCAGGTGTTAGCCGCCTTCCGGCAGACCACACTTTCTCGGCGAATTGCCAATGGCAATCGCACCGAATTTCCCCCTACGAAAGCAGAAGCTCGGGGTATCGCTCCTGAACGGCTTTTCGCGATTCGGCACCGTCTCCTCAAAGTCTCACTGGCAAGCCCTCTCGTTCGTCTTCGATTGGGCCTTTCATGGTTGAGCTTTTCACCGCCGGGCGTTTAACCCGGTCGCCGGCACGGTCATTCCGGTGCCTGTTGTCACCAACAAACAGCTCCCCACGCCAGCCGCGTTGAACGAACTCGCATTGCTACAAGCCCGGACCCCACGCACGGGATTCTCTGTACCGAAGCACAGACCACCCGCTTTGACCTTCGACACACAGTCGAAGGCGAAACCAGATTCTGGTTTCATCGACACGGCCTTGCTGTGCGAACACATCAAGGTCTGTCCGCATCGCCCGCTTTGGATTGCTCTAGCGAGAACTGCTTTTTCGCGAGCAACGCAATTGGATAGAACGCCGGTATTACTTCGAGACATACCTTGCCCCTCAAAAGAGAGGAGCAAGGCTGCTCGGGATTACTCCGACGAGCCTCCATTGAACTGGACAAGCCACTCTCATGGCATCCAGCTCGAAGGGTCAGCACCGCATCAAATTGATGCGAGAAGGTTGGCAACCTTCGGTCCTTATCCCCGATTGATGAGATCGAGATTCCCGGACCTGCTGTCCCTGTCTGGAGAGATCAGCTCGAATCGCTCTTATCCCCGATTGGAGTATCGGTCTTCGAGCGAATGCGTTTGCTTGAGCGTGACGACCGGCAGGTTTCCCTGCCTACGCCATCCAGCGTAATGATTCTGATCGAGTTTGTCACGAACTTCTTTAAGTCACTTGAAGCTGATGGGGGACGTGTCGCTTGCGTCGGGTAATCGGAAGGGAAATGCGTGTCGCTTGCGTCGGGTTTCTTCAAAAACACGTGTCGCTTGCGTCGGATTATTGCCGACAGCCCGTTTCGATAAGTCTCCGAACTGACTGACAAATCCGTGAAGATCGCAGCGGTTCAGTGTATTGCCAAAGGTACTTGTACAAAGAAGATATGTACAACAAAGGGAAGTGCCTATTGAGTTTCAATAGATTCCTTTCAGAAGATCGCCTGCTCGTTCGGGCTTGTCAGGTGATGACGATACAGACCGATCGGAGCCGAAGACTTCATCAAGCAGCGTCGAGAGAACCTGTTGTCCAGCTTTCGTGGGCTTCTGCCTGCGTTGCTCTTTTCGCTTGGCTTCCTGCCACCAGTCCGGCGGTGTTCGCACACCTTTGGCAGCTTGCTTCAGTGAGTCCACCAAGAACGCCATCGGGCTAACTCGAAAGTGTTGCTTCCCGAATTGCTCGATCGCGGCCTGCGTAATGTCAGTCCACTGAGCAACCAACGGACTTGGATAACGCTTGATGAGTCGCAGAGCCGCTGGGCGTTCAAATCCCACGGCAAGCAGACCTTCGAGTAAAGGTGAGTCTTCAACACTGATTCGATTCAATTGCTCTGGTAGACGATTCAGGTATTCACCGCGTTCAAACGCGACCGAGAATTGGCCGGGTTTGATTCGTTTGATCATCGGCGAAGCAATCACTTCAACGTTCTGTAAGCGTTTCAGCGTACGAGCAACTTTGATCTTCATGTCATGCACCGCCAAACGACTGGATAACCCAAGCAAATCAACGGCCAGATGACGCAAGTCCAAAACAGGCAGGCGACCTTTGCGATAGCCGACTTTCAGAATAAACAACAGCAGACGGCGAGACGCCGAATCCAGTGAACGATAGAGGCCAAGATCAAACCGCATTCCGCCGCCGGTGGCATGGACAAGGTCGAAGAACGTCGAATCCCAACTGATCGTCCACGCACGAGACGACTGCGGATCAACAGGCAGTGAATAACTCAGGAATCCAAAGCTGACTTTGCGGTATTCACCGCGAGTGGCGTCATAGCAGGCATCGCTCAGGTAGTTCACAACGGAAAGACGCTCCAAGGCTTGAGCGAATTGCTGATATTGCCGTCCGCCACGACGCGAACCGGAATCGATGATTCCCATTTGCTTCAGACACCAATGCGGTGTTGCCGTCAAACTGCCTTCAACGTTTGGTTGAGAGAGCGTCAGGTTGAGCAATCCCCACAAGTAGAGTTCATCGTTGGGCGACAGCCCTAATGGAGCGAATATCCGCACCTTGGCCGATTTCCGCACTCGATTCGCGTTGCTGTAGTGATACTCAACGGCGTGAACGAGATTTTCAGTTTTCGATTCCGCAAGCGGGCAAAGCGAATGCTCCACCATTGATAGCTGGCCGACGCCTACCCTTCTTTTTGTTGCTTGCTTTAACACACTTAAAGCTATTAGCACGCCCAGCCTGAATTGGGAAATGACGAATTTTCTTGACGGATGATGCAATTCCGTGGCACGGTTTCCCCAGTGTTCACAGCAACTTGAAGGAGAATTTCCAATGGAAATCGCCAATGACCAACCGATGTCTATCTGTCTCATCAACCAAAAAGGCGGATGTGGAAAGAGTTCGACCTGCTTTCATCTGGCTGGAGCATTCGCTGCTTTGGGTAAGCGGGTATTGCTCGTTGACGTTGATCCACAGGGTTCCATCAGTCAGGCGTTCTTCGGTTCCGATGCCGTCGAGCGAATGCCTGTTTGGGAAACCGTAGCCGCTCTGTTCGATGATGAGTGCAATCACATCGACCCCCAGCGGTTGATTCGGGAAACACACATCGAAGGCATCAGCGTCTTGCCAGCGAATCAGCATTTGGCACAGTTCAACAATCCAGCACCCGAGCAAGGTGGTGTGATGCAGTTCGCGTTGCGGGAGTTTCTCGAACCACTGGAGACCTTCGATGTGATTCTGTTCGATTGTCCGCCAAATCTTTACCAATGCAGTTGGAACGCAATGATTGCAACGCGGCACGTTTTGATCCCGATCCCGCCGGAAGATTTCGGCACACAAGGGATTCCCGCCGTGCATCAGGCCGTTGCCAATGCACGCATACTCAATCCTTCACTTCGCAGACTTGGCCATCTCATCACTCGCACCGACAGCCGCATACTCATTCATCGGGAATACGAATCGCGACTGAGACAACTCTACGACGAGCTTGTTCTTCGCTCGACGTTGCCGGAACTGTCCGCATACAAAGTCGCTCTCGCGTGTCGCAACCCGGTGCAGATGCACGCCCCGCGAACGAAGGCGGCAATGCGTGTTCGACAACTTGCGGGTGAAATCATCGACAGAGTCAGCAACAAATCACAACACAGAGAGGCAGCGTGAGTACAAGGAGTCAGTTAGAAAAAGCAAGAGCCAACCTTGATGAGTCGATTGGGCTTCGGTCCACGAGCAACCGTCCGCAACTGAGTCCCGTTGCCAGAGCGAAAGACGTTGGCCGCAGGGCCAATCGCTCATTCGGTCGAATCGAGATTGACCGAGTGCAACCCGATCCTGACCAGCCGCGTGCCGAGTTTGATTCCGAAGCACTCAAGCACCTGAGCGACAGCATCCGTGAGAAGGGTCAACTCGCACCGATTCGAGTCCGCTGGTCTGAAGAAAACTCCGTCTGGCTGATCATTTCGGGAGAACGACGTTGGCGAGCCTGCAAAGAAGCCGGTCTGAAGATGATCGATTGCAACTTTCAGGAATAGGAGTTGAGACCGACTCAGATTCTGGAGGAACAGTTGATTGAGAACCTTTTGCGGGTCGATCTGAAACCAATCGAAGAAGCCGAGTCGTTTCAGAAACTGATGACTGTGAACAACTGGACCGGTAAACAACGCGCAACGGCACTCAGCATTAGTCCGGCTCGTGTTTCCCGGGCATTGGCACTTCTGAAACTCCCGCATGAGACACGAGTCCGGATCGACAAGGGCGAAATCTCACCGCGAGCAGGCTACGAACTGTCGAAACTTCCAACGCCTGAACTGAAGTCTGTGACTCAGTCGAATCGATCTGTCACAATCACGCGAGCATCATCGGCGACAACCAAGAGCCGCAAGCAGCAAAAGTCGAAGCGACGGATTCGTCAGACATTCATCGCAGAGAACGGCTGGACGGTTGTCGCGACATCTGACCGGCAGGGAACGTACCACGACATCGAACAAGCACTGACCGAAGCCTTAGACGAGGTTCGACTGCGAATCGACAATCGCATCAAACTCACCTAGCACGACAGACACGAACTGCTGACTGGCGGCGGCTCCGCTGGACGCTACGCCTGCCCTGAACGGGCATCTGCCGTCTGGCTGGGGCCAGAGCGGCAGCGGGCTGTACGCCCTTTGGGTTCGCTGGGTCGCTCACCCCATTCCGAGCCTGCTGGGGCAGGCTGCGGAATGTTGCGGCCTCCGCTGAACGCTGCGGCCTCCCGGCGGCTCCCGCCGCCGCTATGATGGTGAAAAACACGGCACGTGGACCGGCATGGCTATCGAGTGCCCCAGATGCCATTGCGGGTGCCGCGAACTCTGCACTCACCCCCGGAGTTCTCGTCGTTTTCTGCTGGCACGTGTTTACCTACCGTTGGGTTGGACGAATACCTTGGCCCTTCAATACCTTGGGATCATCGACACCATGAGTGACGCAGGAAGGATTGCACTTGTCAAAGGACCATTTTCATTATCGAGGAAACCGATACGAAGTCATTGATCGCGTCGTACTTGGACGAAAAAAGTATCTGATTACTCGTCAGCTCTCGGCTCAAATCCGCAAGCGGTTTCTGGCATTCGATCCGATCGCCGGACCAAAAGGAGCGTTGCGAATACTTCAATTCATGCCGCGTTCTCAGGAGACTTGGAAACGTGTTGGTGTGCTTCAGCAGTTATCGAAAAACAACCCCGAACTGCCGCAGATTCTGGAGTTCCATCGTCGCAGCGATGAGATCGTCATTATCCAGCCGTGGATTGAAGGCCGCGAACTCACGTGGTGGATTCAGCAGATGCAGAAGAAAGGGCGTCAACGCATCGGTACACCTGAAGCACTGCGAATGTTTCGCGGCATGGCCCATGCCTTGCACCGCTTTCATCGCCGCTGCAACATCGTTCATGCCGACATCAAGCCTGCCAACATCATCGTTTCAACCGAAGGGCGACGATTGACGCTGATCGACTTCGGCAGTGCATGGCAGGTGGAACAAACTGTGTCACGCAATGAAGGTGACGGTCAGACTCAACACTACGCCGCACCAGAAATTCTTGCGGGTTCATCCCGGGTTGACTTTCGTGCCGATCACTTCTCATTGGCTGCCGTTTGTTTCGAGGTACTCACACTGGAGATTCCTTATGACGGACTCGGTGGTAACGCCGGGCAGTTTGCGGACAACGATGAGTCAGAGTCACTCTACATTCCACCAAGCAAACTGAGTCCCGAAGCTGACAAGATTCCCAAGTCAGCTTGGAGGTCAATCGACCACCTTTTCGAGAAAGCGTTGCAACTCGATCCAGACAACCGTTTTGCTGACTCTCGACAGTGGCTTGATGCGTGGAATGACGTTGCATCGCACTCACGCGAATCGCCGAAACTCAATGCAGTCAACCAGTGGATCATCCGGTGTCTGGACTGGTTCAGTCGGGGTCAAAGCAAGTGACAATCAACCTTCACGAAGACTTTGATTTTCCTTGTGAGGTGGCTTCCACCGAAAACGGTCACCACAATCGCAATGGAATCGCTTCGTCCACTTCCGCAACACGTGCGGTTTAATTGGCCGCTCGTGTTGAGTCGTCGGTTTTCCAAGACTGACTAACCGAGGTTTGCCCCAAGGGCAATCGCTGCACTTTTGCTGCTGCGGAGGTGGAGGCGGATCGCATTGTTGATGCTCACTCGCCGTTGCGATCCGACGGAAGTTCTTTGCAGCGTCAACGAAAATCGCCTGAAATGTTCCCCGATTCGGAACGGCAAATCCACGATAGCTGTCGCCCATCAAAACGATTCCGTAAGGACTATCGAATCCCTCACACGCTTCGAGCAGATGACAGTAAGCGATAATCTTGGCGATGCTCTGCTGCGAGGGTAGGTCCGCAGCACTCCGAGTTCGGAATGCTGGTATTCGCAATGAACCTTTTCGCAACACTCGCCACGGCTTGCCCGCGATTCTCATTTCAGGATCGACGAGTGCCTTCGAGTATTGCACGGACTCAAAGCCCAGATTCAACAGTCCCCACCACGTCACTTTCTGCAATTCAAGAGAGTGAGGGTCAGGTTTGTCGCAGTGTGCTTGCTGGGCAGACTTTCGTTTATTCAGCAGACTCAAGAGCGACATCACGTGGTTGCCAAGAAAAACGAGCAGTCGTCCAGCGAATCCGAGCGACAGAATCCAGACAATTCCATGCGTTGCCTGTGCAAGTTTATGCGTTACGAAAACCAGAATCACTGCACCAACCAACCCGCCAGCAATTAACCAGACTGTGCGGACGATGGCTGCTTCGAGAACGTGCAACTCGTAAATTGCAGTGACATCAAAGGCCGGTTCTTCTGATCGTTCATCAGCTCGCGATTCGAGCGTCAGAATTCCGGCACGCGGGCAAAACACGGATTCCGAAATGGAAGCCACGCTCAACAGATCGATAATCTCCGAAAATGCCGTAGGGTGAATCGATTGATCGGGTTGCCAATTCATTGCATTTCACTTCCACGCTTCAAGTACAGACAACACTTTGTCGAATTCGCTCGGTCGTGATCTCCACGAAACAGATACGCATTTGATTAGCAATGATTCGACTTCGGTTGGTAGTCCTGCTTCAGCCAGCCGCGACTTCTCTTTCCCCTTTTCTGGTAACTCACCCAGCAGCAAGTGGATCACGGTTCGTGCCCACGAGTAGATGTCAGCCCGCGTGCCGACTTTGTCCGAAATCGCTTCCGGGGCACGGTATGGATCGGTCGGCCAGTCGTCCTGCGAAACTGTTGGACTGCCATCAAGCAGCTTTGCCAACTCAAATTCGGTGAGAATCACGTCGCCAGATTGTTCGTCAATCAAAACCGTCTGGGGCGAGAGTTCACGACGCAGAATGTCATGATCGTGCATGGCGTGGAGAGCCTCAGCCATCTGTCGCCCCCACTTCTTTGCTAATTTGATTTCACACGTTCCTGCTTGGAGATACTCACGAAGCGTCGTACCGTCGATCCACTCGTCAATCACCCACCAGTGTTCACCATCCTGAGATTCACAAGTTGTCAGGTTGTTGATGATGTGTGGATGTCTGCCGATTCGCGAACAGACTTCGGCGTGTCGAATCAGAAGTGCTTTGCAGCGTTTTCGTTCGGCAGTTGACATGCCCAGCAAGTCATAACACTTCCCACGTGCGTACTTGCTCAAGTGTTCGTGACGAAGACGCCAGATCCGAAACTGAAGCTGATTCGATGCCGTGATCCATCTGCTTTGGGCCACATCTTTTTGCCACTCTTGAATTGCATCTGTATCAGGGTCCGACGACTCGTTCTTAGGCGGACACAGTTCGTCAATGCTGTCGAGGCCAAGAGCAGCTTGAAGTTTCTTCGCTGTCGACCAGTACGGCTGATGCTTGTTGCGAAGAATCAATGAGACCGACGCAGTTGAAATTACCGCTTCCTGAGCAAGTCGCTCAACTGTCCAGCCGCGTTCACGCATTAAGGCGGTGATTTTGTCGCCATCAAGCTCAACAGTGCGGTGTTTTCTGCGGTCAGCCATCGGGGTCTTCCGAGATTCAATGAGATTAAACAAGGCTGCATGGAGCCTGATTTCCCCGAGGCGTTTAATGCGTTCAGTCCGATTCAGGACACATGCTTCAACTCAACTCCAACGGGAACAAACAAATGTTTCAAAAAAACGTCCAGTGGTTTGTCGATCGATTGGTCGAACGATTCGTGCCCAGCATCGGCAGTCTGATGACATCGGCACTTCAACGGATGCTCATTCTAAATCATGCGGACCAACATAACCAACTAGAGGAGCAGGCACTCAGGTACGAAGCCGCAGGTCGGCAGGAAATTGCCGATCAAATTCGCGAACAGGCAAAATCTCTGACACTGGACAAGCCCCTTCCGTTGGCCGAACAGGTGCTGGAAGACTTTGACGCGGCCAATCCCGCGTTGTTTGAGGGTTCGCAGGGTAGTTCTCCATTGGGACTGCCGGACAAGAAACGGCGTTCCAAATCCCGCAAACGAATCGAGACAACCGATCAGCCGCAGGAAGGTGGGCAATCCTGATGGAGCTTCGACTTCAACCACGAGACCTGATGCTGCTTGAAGCATTGGCCCTTCGCGTTCGCCTTATCAGCCAGCGTCAGGCCGCCGAAGCGTTTTGGCACGGACATCTTGCCAACGCACGACGCAGACTGAATCGGCTTGCTGAATCTGGGATGGTCACACGATGTGTTGTCAATGCTCAACCACTTCCGGAGCTGGAACAGCCGGTTGTTCGATGGCAGCCGGAACAACCAGCCCCCGACTCTCACCGCGTTGCATTTCAACTTCAGAATCGCTGGCGATTCCGGGCACTCAGGCCGACCGTCGTCTATTTCCCGACCGAAAAGACAATCGCTCAATTCGGAGGACGACAGCGATCACAAACAAAGGTTACTCAAATGACACACGACCTTGGCGTGACGGCAGTCTGGCTGAGATACGCCCAACAGGACAGCACACTGTCAGCGACATGGATTGGCGAAGACGTGCTGGCTCCGAGACGCATCCATCAAAAACTACCGGATGCGGCACTGACCGACCAGCACGGTGAGCCGAGACTGCTGATTGAGTTTGGCGGCAGCTACGGCCCGGAACGAGTTGCTGACTTTCACGACGACGCTGTTGCCCGCGAACTTCCCTATCACTTGTGGTGATCTTATGACCGAACGAGACCAACAAATCATACAACTGACCGACCGTTATCGAATCGGAACGAACGCCGCATATCACAGTGTCGTTTTCGATGGCCAGTCAATGAACTCCGTCACCAAAGTCACGGCAAGAATGTGCCGCGAAGGCTGGCTGCAACGCTATCGACTGATTCCACCCGAGGATTACTTCACCTTGGGGCCAAAAGCCGTTCGGCACTTTGGTTACTCGTCGAGACGCACCGAACCGCTGGGACCGCAGGCGTTACCGATCGACTATGCCGTACTGCTGTTCGCCACACATGGCGGGCGTACCCGTTTGATTCGATCTGAACTCAACGACTTGTTGCCGTGGTTGCCCGATTCACTATGTCACGCACCGTACTGCCGGACATCCGGCGGACTGCTGGAAATGGTTCGAGTGGACCTTGGAGGTTCCCCCAACCACATCGCCAAGAAGGCTGGAAGGGACTGCTCAAAGCGAATCGAAATTCCCGAGTTTGCTGAGTTAATCGAAGGCCAGAAATTTCAACTCGTCGTGCTGACCACAACCACGGCCAAAGCAAGACTGATTCGGCAGGCAATGGAAGGCTTGTCATGGCAATGCAACATCCGATTGCACATTGCCACCATTCCAAGACTCACTTTCCTTCACCTGCGAAACCAATAGGAGCAACTCAATGCCACGTGCAACATATTACCAATCCACCGGGAACCCCGTTCAGGCACAACACCTGCCCCAGCAGGAGTTGCAGCTTCAGTTTCCTCACCATTCATCGGAGGCTACGGCAGACGTCAGCTTCGCATGGGCATTCGTGCGAACGCTGTTGCTTGTATCAACAACCTGCCTGACTGCTGCATGGATCGGTGATGCGATCCGGGCAAAGTTCCCCCTCAACTTCATCCTGCTCGTGGTGATGATTCGCGGAATCGTCTACCTGTGGAACTCGACCAAGATTCACAAACCGCATCTCGCGTTGGTTGCAATCCCCTGTCTTGTTCACTTCTTTCTTCCGTATCCAATCCTGAGAGTCATCTTCGTCGCGGTGACAGTTGCGTATGTCGGTCGCCAGTTTGCCTTGCATTACGTATATGTCGCAACCAGCTTCCCCTATGACCGTGCGACGGCGGAAAAGCACCGTCAAGCATGGGACGATGCGACGTTCTTTTCTTCATTTCTGATCGCTCCAATCGCTCTCGCTTTGATCGTTCCGCCACTGGCTCCCATTTTGTTGCTGGCATCGGCGGGGCTTTGCTTTCTGGCTGTCTGTGCAGCCGGTCCCGACAACATCCGCCGCGAACTGAAGCGAGCTTGGTATTCGTGGTGTACCTACAACCGCAATGATGTTGCCTCACCCGGCGTGTTGGTCAGTCCCGCAGGGTCAACTATTTCACGCAAGGGCATGATGATCTTTTTGGTGGCATCCGTCACCCTGCTGCTCACATCCCTCGGGCCTCTTGCTCAGGTCGCATGGGGAGGTGCAACCGGCTTCTTTGAGATGGGCTACATCATTGTTGGTGTGATCTTCACCGTTCTCTTTGTCGGTTCGCCGATTGCGATTTCGGCGATGTTAGTCGGGATTGTATCCATGCCCGCATTGATTCGCTTTTCTCGACCAGCAACCCAATCCACTCGTCGCAACGACTGGCAAGCAGTTACCGAGTCTATCCGATCTTCGTCGAATCCGATCGAGCGTGACAGTATCTATCTCGGTCGGCTTTCTCACGACGGGGCACCGCTGTTAGTACCGCGACCGGTCTTTCGTGAACACGCTCATATTCTTGGCGATAGCGGCTCCGGAAAAACTGCTCGTGGACTGATTCCACTGGCCGAGCAGTTAATCGGAGACCGTGACAGCAGCCTGATGGTGATTGACCTCAAAGGCGATTCGCAGGAAATGTTGTCTTCACTCAAGCAGTGTTCGCACCGATTCGGCACAGGAGGACAACCCATTCCGCTTCGCTACTTCAGCGTTCGTGAAGACCATGCCACTTTCGCGTTCAATCCATTCCAGTTGCCGTGCTGGAAACACCTGAACCTCTTTCAGCGAACAGACGTGCTTTGCGGAGCCTTGGGGCTGACGTACGGCACCGATTATGGACGTGGTTTCTTCAGTTCCGCAAATGCTGCCGTTCTTCACGCAACGCTGCGAGCCACCCCGGATATTGGTTCGTTTGCCGAGTTGGCAGATCGGATTTCGTATGTGACCTCGCGTCCGAAAGCCCACGGGCTGAATGATGGTCAGACGGACGCGGGCAATCATGTGCGAATGATTGCTGATCGTCTCGCGTCGTTCAAAGCACTCAATATCACACCGGAGCATTCACCGAACTTTGATGTCTACCAACAGGCGATGGACCCCGCTCAACTGTTTCGTCGGCAGGAGCTTTTCTATTTCCACCTGTCAACGACGCTTGGCCCCGGTTCGTCACCGGAGATTGCACGACTGGCGATGTTCATGCTGCTCACGACCGCCACGCTCGTGCAGAAACGTCGACAAGTCTACTTGATGATCGATGAGTTTCAGCGAGTGGCTGCTCACAATGTCGATGCCATCCTGCAAATTGCACGCAGCATGAACATCGGTGTCATTCTTGCAAATCAATCCATGCTGGATCTCAAGAAGGATGACCTCGTTCACGTTGTCGAAGCAAACTGTCGCTACAGGCAGTGGTATGCAATTTCATCGCCGGAGGAACAACAACGACTCTCCAGAGCAAGCGGAGAAACAGTTGATGTACTGCACTCGGAATCTGTTTCGCGTCAGGACGGTTTTGAGCCTCGCACTACCACGACTCGTGGCACAAAGCAGTTCATTGCTCCAAGACTCAGTGTCAACGACATCAAGCTCGCCAGTGATGATCCGCGAAAGAGCATCGCTTTGGTCACTCGCGGTGCTGGCTACAGCCAGTTTGGCGGGATGCCTGTGATCACGGAATCGGACTTCCACATTTCCGAGCAGGAGTTTCTGGCTCGCAAGAACGCTCCTTGGCCCAAACCCGGAGCTGGCTCATTTGTCCCAGCCGCTTGGGAAGAAAAGAAGAAAGCGAAACCCAAACGAAAACCGCAAAAGCGAGGGCCAGTCGTAACTGAGGAGACGATCGGCGAAGAACCGAATCTGTTTGAGAAATTTCTGGCAGACATCGCTGACTGATTGGAGCGTGCAATGAACTGGACTGAATTGGAGATCGACCTGATGACAACTTTGGCGTGCAAGGTACGTGTGTTGTCGCAGCAGCAATTTGTTCGCGGATGGCAACGACAGCATTCCACGGAGACGCTTGCGTTCAGTGTGAGGAGGCTGAACGCGGCACGGCTGATCCGTATCGAAAGCTGGACTGTCGTGCTGCCTGTGATCGGCTCGACTCCACTGTTCACATGGAAGCCGGGACAGCCGCAACCCGACACATGGCCGCTTTCAAAAGAAGCTCGTTCACGATGGAATCGGGACGAATCGACAGTCGAAGTCTATCAAGCGACTGAATTGGCCGGTCGAGTGTTTGGTTCTCGATCCGGCCACAAGACTCGCGTCATTGAGCATAGACACGACTTGCTTCTGTCTGAAGTGTTCGTTCTGTACCGGCTTAGTTTGCCGCAACTCGCTGAATTTTGGGTTGGTGAGGACGCTTTACCGATGGC
>ERZ869936.1383-NODE-1383-length-17601-cov-8.860709_pt1 | contig 17601 bp, 32 predicted proteins | sample MGYA00520876_ERZ869936 | MGnify/ENA primary metagenome ERZ869936 (study PRJEB32218, sample SAMN09650985) | biofilter metagenome | isolation source: enrty point of leading RO module | place: Saudi Arabia: Thuwal, RO plant located on Red Sea | collected 2016-02-17 ...
ATCTATCAAGTATTTGATATTTTTGATTTACATTATAATCTAAATCTTTTGCTTCGGCAGGAGTAAGTACATTATTACTATTTTTTAAATTAGATGTTGGATAATCTTCTCCGTACAAAGAATTATTTCCAACCTCAACATCGTCAATAAACTCTTCCATTTGAGGATATAAGTCTAAAACTTGCTGTCTGGTTAAAAAAGTAGACAATATCATTCCTGACGCATCGTTAAAAAATCTATCTCTTGATGCTGGGTCTACATAAACTCTAAAAGGGTCTACGTGCGTATACTTAACTTCACCTCTTCCATAGTCAGCTTCAGGGTCTACATATACGTACATATATCCCAGTCCAGTAACAGCATAATCATGAACTACTTGTTTAAAAGTACTATCTCCGTTTGATATATCCCAAACATATTCTAATATTGTTTTCCATATATTAGCTAGTTTGTTATCAGAATCTTCTCTTGCAATAGCAGAAAACTTTGCAGGTCTAGATGTAAGTAATGATTTTAACTTGTCAACTGCAGCATATACCCTATCTATAACAAAATCAGCTTGACCTACTGCTTGCAGAGCATTTGATTCGTCGTTTGTATAGTGATTGCCTAAAGTAAAATCTACTGCATTTCTTGCTTCAGCGTCCCATTGTTGCCTAGCGTCTCTCCAGCGTCTAAACAATTCTCTTGAAATCTGAGATTTAGATTTATTTTCGTCGTAATTAGCCATAAACTCCCAATTTAGTTTTTAGTCTAAAAATAAAAAAATTTATGTATTAAAGTCAAGTAAAATCTATATTTTTTGTCCAGTAACCCAGTTTATGACTGTTTTAGCCCTACTTTCTTCAACTTTACTTATTTTGTCTTCTAGTTTATCTGCGTCAATTGCAGAACTTTTTGGCGGTTTTGCTGTAGTGACAGCATACCATAGTCCGTCAAGAAGGTCATCATTTCTACCTTTCGGAAACTCAAACATTTCATCTACTAGGCTTGCATGCTCTTTCTTGATAAACATTTTTCTTCGATTTACAATAGGACAAAGCAATGCTTCTAACCTATCTTCTTTTTTGATACCAGCTGGAGGTCTTACTCCTTGAGATAATCCTGGTGCTAGCTTTCTATCTTTTCCTACTAGTTGATTTACATAGTCCTTTACCAATCCTTGAGCACCAACTTTTTCAACATTAACCCTTCTAACAGGGTGATACTCTTTTGCCATATCTACAATTCGTTTTGGCATATCGTATAAAGGAGAATGTTCTCTGTAGTAGTCTACTACATATATATTTCTATCGCTATCGATAGCAATAACCATAATTACCTGAAAGTCGCTTCTTGCATTTGCTTCGTAAGCCAAGTCAACTCCTATATATACATTTACCGGTATAGCAGACTCGTCTACCATCATATAGTTAAATCCGTTTCTTTCAACTAAATTGCCTTGATAATAATTTATTCTGTCAATATGAAATTTTGCGCTTTCTAAGTCTCTAGCTTCATTTAAGTATTCTTGAGCAAACTTATGAACTAATCCCATCTCAGTAAATCTTCTTTTTATGTCAATTAGTTTTTCTCTGGTAAAATAGCTAGGCCATAGAGGAACATCGTCTACTATAGCCTTTTTATATAACACATTCCAAGCAGACTTTCTATCTTCTTTTTCCGCTTGAAGATATCCATCGTACACTCCTTGTAGGAATGAATCGTAATGGACTATCGTACCAATAAGCCATATTGACCCTTCGTTTTCTTTGGAGTTTTCCAAAGCGGGTTCTACTGTTGACATTACCCATTCTTTAATCTCTCTTCTTCTTTCTGGTGTTTTTGTATTTAATTCTGACTCAAAGTCGTCAAGAATAATGTTTGTATATCTTAATCCTAGCTGAGAACGACCACGAAGTCTTTGAGATGTTCCTTTAGCAATAATTCTATCTCCTCTAGCTGTAGTAAATTCTTTTTCTGTCCATTTACTTCCTTTTAGGTCTCCAAAATAATATTGTAAAGCAGGATTTATATCTATATGGTTTTGTATATATTTAATATGGTCAATTGCCTGAGATTGTTCTTCAGACACCCAAGCAATAAATTGTTTCTTTTCAGGAGGAGCGAAGTACAATTGGTGTAATAATGCAGTTTTAGCTAATGTTGATTTTGCATGACCTCTAGGAAGTATAATACAAACACGCTTATCTTTTCCTAATAAGATATCACTTAACTCATACTGATAAGGAGCAGGAGTTGATTTCATAAAATCTTCAGGTAAAAACATTTGACCAAAAGTAACTATGTCTTTTTTTGCCAACTCTAAAGCCTTTTCTTTTGCAGAAAGGTCAGGAGGTATTATATTAAAGTTCTTTTTGGTATTCTTTTTCATAAACCCTATCCATCATTACTAGTGTTTTAGGAGAAAGCCAGTCTCCATCCGGTACTTCAGTAAACATACTAGAGCTTTGCCATAATAAAGGACCTGCAACATATATCCAACACTTTTCTTTTTCTTTAGTGTCGTCTAATATTATATTTGCTGTTGTTCTTATATATAAACCATTTTTTGTAGATTCATACATGTCATACATAACAAGTTCATCTTCAGTTACATCTACCACTTCTACCTTTGCACCTTTTCCATTTTCGTTTTTTATTAAAGCTGGAAAAGACTTTGTTCCTGGAAATACAAGACTAAATCCTTCTACTTTACCAGTTTCGTCAAAACCTCTTCTTAATGTTCCATATACTGCTAATCTCATGAATGACCCACCTCTCCAGGTATACCTAAGTCTGTTATACCAAAAGACGTGTCATATACTGTTAAACAGTTAAAACATTTTATGTGAGTAGTATCTTCTATATCTTTGCTATACAGATATACTCCAGTTTTGCTTAGTCTATAGTAACATATTAAACAACGTTTATTTTTCGTTATTTCTTTTAACTTCCGCCAATTTTTTGTTTTTAGACCCTTGAATTGCATTTAATTGCTCCTGTGTAAATCCTTGAAATAATGTTAACGACTCTGTTGTCTTTTCTGTATCCATCATTCCAGATATTTTCATTAATGTAGTTATTGCTGTGATTTTATCTCTATCAGAAGAACCGCCTTTATCTATGATATTTCTCATTTCTTCTAATAAATAAGTTGGAGTAATATCTGCTTCATTTAGGTACTTATCTATTTCTTCTCTAATCAATTTTTTCACCCTGTCAGTTTTTAATAATAACTTTGCTTGTGATTTAGCATAATTTTCATTCTTACTAGGAAATGCTTTCATATACGCTTCTACAACGTCATCTCCTTTTGCTACATACTTACCAAACAAAAATTCTTTATCTGTTGCTTGCTTTCTTTCTCTTTTTCTAACAGAAGGAGATTTACCTTCTGTAGAGAACGTATGCATATTAGTTCTCATATCTCCTTCAATTTTAACCTTAGGACTACAGACAAAAGAACCTATTATAGTTCTAATGAATGTAGTTTCCTTCTTCCTATCCTTTTTTTTAAGAACGCCTAGGTGTAACACCTGGCATACTTGACCATCGTCGGTAACTATCCAATCACCTTTATTAGAATGTCTCCAATCTAACGATATAGGCAAAGTGTCGTATTTATTTCTAAATTCCTCTACACTATCATAAAGGTAGTGAGTTACACCTTTTACTAAACGTTCTTTCATAATTTAACTATTTTTCCTCTTTATCGTCAACGTCTTTCTCAAGTTCGTCGATAACAAATCGAATATAGTTATTAGCAAGGAATCTTAGTTCATTAGCTTGTTGGTCTAATCTCATTAATTGACCAGCTAATTCATTAGCTCTGTTGTACTGAGCTTGTGCCTCTTCTGTTAAATCAGAATATAAGAACTCAATTTCCTTACCATCATTCATTATTGTTAGCTTTTCTTCTTTCTTAGCCATTTTTCCTCCTGATTATAATGGTCTTACCATTGGTGGTGCATATTCTTCTAACTTACGATGTAGTTTTTCTAATATGACTACATCTGCTACATTATGGTCGTAAACGTATTTCATCGCTTTTTCATCGCCCCATCTAGCTTTTTGCCACATTTCTGGTTTTACTCTTGTTTTACCAGCAATACCAAAAAACTCTGTAGCTGCTTGTAATGATGAGCGGTGTAGCTTTAATTTAGATTTTACTACATAATATAGGTCTTTATGTGACTTTTGCTTGTACATTGGAAAGAATGTTTTATGATATAGTGCACGTGTTCTAATAAACGGAATATCAAAACGAGTACCGTAATATGTGAATATTACATCATATTTATTCATTTCTTCTACTAAAAGCTCTACAATTCGAGCATCTTGTTTATCAGACATCAACTCTTCTTTTGTGATTTTAGCTCCAGCAACTTCCTTTACGCCTCTTCCTTTTATACACCAAGACAACATAACATCAATATTAGCACTAAATCCAGTAGATTCAATATCTAGGTATCCGATAGTCATCTCATGTCCAGTTGTATATCTGGTAGGTTTTCTTAATCCTAAGGATTCTATTTTACGAGATACTGCTTTATATGTTCTATTATATCCAGCAATACGTATTTCTTGATACAGAACGAATGCAGACTTAGCAGTACGTTCATACTGGTCTAATATTCTGATTTCATCTTCTGTCCATCTTACTCCAGGCATTATTTACCCCATTTTTTTTGTTTGACTATCATTGCCATCAATGCATATACTGCAATATCTACAAAAGCATCTTCTATTGGTTCATTCTTTGCCTTCATATTGTGGTTTGTTGACAAGTTGATTAGTCTGTTTATCTTATCATTCATCCTTTCAATTATACCAAATAAGGATTGATTGACTTCTTTTTCGTTTTTCAACATGGTACCTAGTGCTATATTACCAGGACCATAATCAAATTGCTTTTCACAGAATGTTCTATACATTTTATTTAAAAGAATTTGAAATTCTTGTTCAGTTTGCGGGTATACTTCTTTTATGAAGTCTATTGCATTATTTTTTTTCGGCATCTTTCGGAAAATCCTCCATATCTTTTACATCTTCTAGTTCACGTATTAACTTATCCCAGTTAAGGTTTTGACGTATTTTTTCTAATTCGTCTAATTCTTGTTGTAATCTTTGCACTAATGCAGTATTACCTTGCTCTTTTGCTTTTAAGATTGCTTTTTTGATGTCTTCCATAAGAACTCTCCTACTCCTAATTGAAATAATCCGTTAGATATAGCATCTATCACTCTTTCATCGTGATTTAGCCCATAATTAAAGAATATAGCATGTAATATTTCATGTATTAATGTTTCTTCTTTTCTAGATTTGTGAATATCTTCATTAATTAGTATGATATTTTCTTTTACCATATGTCTACCATACAATTCTTTGCTTTCATCTTCATGTTGTAGTGGTAATTCTATTATTTTATAGTCATGCCCACCAATATTTATTTCTAGTGCTTTTTTTACTGTTTTTCTACTCATAATACTCCCATATCGTTAATTGTGTATGCAAATTAAGTAAATATTCCTACACAAGTCAAATATTTTTTAAAAAAATCGCACGACGTCTCAATGTTCTAGCTCCCAATGCTCTAATAATCGATATAAATACAAAATAACTTGACTCAAGTAAGACAAACAGGGTAACTTTAACAGTCCGAAGGACGAAAAAAAACACTAATGCTCGTTGCTCTGATGATATAAAGAGTATTAAATCTATTTCCTACATAATACTCGGTGTTCTAGAGAGGGTCCAATCGCAAAATTTTTTTCCAAAATTTTTCTAGTCGTCGTTTTTTACCACCTCACCAGTTTTACCCCGAAAATTCCAACTTTGTTGAAAAAATCGCAGGATTTTGTGTGTGCCTTTTGTTTTCCATATCCGGGCCGGGTCTTTTTTGTAATTGGATTTTATAAATTACGTTGAAAATTTGGATTTTGGTTAATTATGTATAATTGATGTGCATACAGTGCGCACAGTGCGCATCTTTTTATATTTTTTTATATATTTTTTTTATTTTTTTTCTTTTTTTACTTGCATCTTTCATATATACTATGTAAACTATGGTATGATATTTGACAATTTGAACAACATAAAGAAAGGATATGTTATGAGTATGACGAAGAAAGACTTCGAGTCAATCGCTCACTGCTTCACTCCCTTCACGGAAGAGGGTGAGCGTGGCATTGGCAGACAGAAGCCGCTGCGTATGATTTGCACTGCGCCGGCTATGGCTGCTTTATTGATTCCGGTCTTCCAGGAAATCAACCCACGCTTCGACATGAACAGGTTCTTGTATGCATGCGGTTTTAGCGATGCAGAAAAAGAAGATGTTTTTGAAGCCATGGGTTTAGAAGAAGAGGTATTTTAACTCTTAATAATAACGGCGGGGGCTATGATGCCCCTGCCACAATGAAAGGAAATATAATGGGTTTATTAGTAATATATGCAGTGTTCATTACATTATGGGCTATCGCAATGACAGTAGAATACAATAAGGTTGTATCATACAATCAAGGTCAAAATGATGGCAAAAAACAATGTTGTACAAGTTTGAAGAAAAAACTTGATGATATTGAATGGAAACTGTCTGGTTGGAATGAAACCAAATAACAAGAGATACCCTGGGGCTAACGCCCTGGGGTATTTTTTTTGTCTACTATCTGTAGGCGCGCGCGGGAGCTCGACCAAGGTGTCCAACCTGTTAAGCATTAGAGCTGGACTCTCGTCCCTCAGTCCAGCTCTATCCCCCCTGGGAAAACTTGACGCTTGAAAAAATAAAGCCCGAATAGCTAGTATTCGGGCTTAGAGTCCCCCCGACTTCCTAAGCCGGGAGGCGTTTATGATTTACCTTTCTATTCTGTTTTATCAGAATCTTCAACCGGTTCAAGAATTTCAATATCCATATTCTCAAACTTGGCGTGTAAACGTGGGCGAACTAAGACGTTATGTTTTACTCCTTCAACTTTCTTAATTGCCTTGTCTTGGAACTTCTCGGAATATTTATCAATAATTCTATTCACGAGTCTTGGGTTAATCTCTCCATCTCTTTTTTCAATGGCTTCCTTATCAAACTGACCTAATAAAAATTCCATATCTTTCCTAGTTTCTAAAGAATCTTTATTTGTCTTGTCTTGTTTAAGGTTCTCATTTGCGATTCGCAAAAGCTCCGACGCATTCGCAACAACGCGCCCTTCTGTGGTACCGGCTTCAGAAACTTTAAAGCCCATAGCTTTAATTTCTTCAGGAGTGAAACCTCTTGCGATTAGCTTCGCCTCCATACCTTTATCTATTGTATTTTTTGCCATAAAAGAATGTAATGAATTTTGGGGAATATTCCAAACAAAAAGAACTGTTGTTTTATAGCCAAATTCAATGATTTTATCAATATAGCCTAGCCAGACTCAAAGTCAGAGCTAGACTCTTCAAGTCTAGCTCTATACCCCCGACAAAATAATTAGCTCCTGTCAAAATAGTTGTAGGTAAATCGGCTCAAATATGCTAAGTTAAGGGCATGAAAGTATATCTAAAAATAACGACATTCCCGACGATTTTGGCGTGTTTGTCAGAAAGGAAAAGATAAAATGAAAACCGAAAAAAGACTACATACCGACAGATGTCAGACTTGCAACCAATTGTGGACACGTGAGATTGACGTTGAGGTACCTAACGATGGTATAGTATTTTATGTCATTCATAGCAAGAAGAACAAGATTGACTTGACGATTGACTTAATTGACGTACCTAAAACATATAACAAAAACGGACACACAGACGTTTACTCAGACTTAACGTTTGGACAAACTCTTGGCGTTATACAAATGTATGCCAGAAAGTATCATAAAGACAATACATTCTTACGTGTAGAATCTAACTTTATGGACACTTATGAGATAAGAGACAGACGCATTGCTTTGCGTGGTACTGAAATTACCGACGCACTTAAAACTCTTAAAAAGCAATATCGTCAGGGTAGAGTAAACAGACAGGTTAGTTAGTAGCGACAGATGAAAAAATACGACAAAAGATTCATTATAGGTTATATAATAAATAAAGAAGCTAGACTCAAAGAAAGCGATATAGACAAGCTAGTCAAAAAGTATAGAAAGGTAATTATTAAATGATTAATCAAGAACAAGAAAACGCCAAATTCGTTATACGTTGTTATAGACAATTATATCGTCTAGGACGCCTAAGTGGTAAAGGTATAGAAAGACACAACGAATTAGTCAAAGAATATAGAAAGAGATTTACAGATAGTAGACTTAAAACTATTAAAATGACAAAAAGAATTAAAAATAACATTAGAACCAATACGAATAAATGGTTTATGAGACGCCGATATGACAATTTCAATGGACACGAAGTAAACGTCTTTTGTGGTTTATATCAACCATGTCATAATAGGTCGCAAAGAACTATGAAATATGTTCGTATGGCAGGAACAAAATAATGGTAGCGACGAGTAATAACCAATACAGACAAAATTGTCGTGAAGTCTGGGTACTAATCCTTTCGGTACCGGTTGTTATTCGTCGCAAAGAATTAGCCTGTTCAAGACAGGGTATATTAACGAAAGTAGGAGATTAGACTATGTGTGGTATTTATGGAATAGCTAAGTCGCCGACGCCGTATACTAGCCGACAATTAAAAGTTGTCAAAAAGGTATTGCGTGATATTGCAATAGATAGCGAGAGCCGAGGCGCTCATTCGTCAGGTATTGCAAGAGTCGGCGCTAACACTAGGATATATAAATCACTATTGCCGTCTAGCAAATTTGTAGACACGAAAGAGTATAATCAGTCAGTCAAGTCATTGAAAGACGAAAGTTATATTCTTCTCGGGCATACACGATTTGCGACAGAAGGAGCAATAGTCAAATCAAACGCACACCCATTTAGAGTCGGCGATGTCGTCGGCGCCCATAATGGTTGCGTTTACAATATTGAAGAGATGCAAGGCAAACTAGACAAACAATGTCCGGTAGACAGCCAACTTATCTTCAAAGCAATAAATGACAAAGACAATATACAAGAAGCAATTAAAGATTTTGATAGCGACTTTGCATTGTCGTTTGTGAAGAAGAACCCAATGGTATTGCATTTGTGTAGAGAAACAAATCGTCCATTATATATAGCGTACCTTCCTGAGTATAAGACATTGTTTTATGCTAGTGAGAGTGCCTTTATTGAAGACGCTTTGTTTGATGCAGACATTAAGAATGTAGACGTTTATAGTTTAAACAAAAATACATTGTATAGTTTTGACGTATCAAGATTTGATGACGTAAAAATGAATGTAGAAAAATCTATGTTTGACTATACTTCAAGAGTCTACCAATGGAAATTAAACAAATATCCAAAAACGACGCCTATAACCTATTCTTGGGCAAATCAAATTATGCCAAATCAAACAGAGTTAGAGTTTGATGATAATGTTGACGATTGGCAAGATGATTGGAAGAATCAAGAAGCAATTGAATTGGCGCAAATGACGGGTACTCATCCGAACTCGTGGTTTTACGAGAAAAAGGAAGATAATTGGTTCCATGTCAATCCTGAAACCGGAGAAATATCGTCAGAAGAAGCTATGTTTGATAAAATGTGGGGCGACGATGTTTGGATAAGAGAAGAAAGCGAGATAGACAATGCCTCCTGAACCTAGACAATCAGTAGAACAAGAGATGAACGAAACACTTTGCCATTGTGCAGATTGTGGAGAACAAGAAACGCCGTCAAATTCTTTTGAATGTACGAATGATAGAGATGACACAATATGCGATTCTTGTAGCGATAACTATACAAGTTGTTATAATTGTGATGACACGATTCACATAGATGACGCAGAGTATGGACATGGCGATTCTTATTGTTCAGATTGTTATCACGAGAACTTCACAGATTGTGAGAGTTGCGGTGATACTATTCACTCCGACGATACTAATTGGAGCGAGAGAACAGAAGGTTATGTCTGTGAATCTTGCTATGACGAAGAAAACTATCAAACGCCTGAGTGGGAAGTTATGTCTAAGGAATATGTTGAGACAAGAACTTCTTTTGTCAATCCTGAGTACGACAGATATGAAAAAGATACTTACTTTATGATTAAGTCAAAAAGAAGTATTGGCGTCGAGATTGAAACTAACTTTGACAATGATTATAGTTTCTCGGAAATTCAAGATAATCTGCGTGTTCAAGTTGGCAAAACAAGAAATGCAGACGTTGAAGAGTGGCATGGTTTAGGTAGACTTCGTATGACAAGTGATACTAGTACGACGAATCATAGGCATCCGTACGGAGGCGAAGTAGTTATGAATCCAAGACGTGGAGACGTATTAGTTCAAGATGTTGATAGAGTGTGTGAGACGCTACAATCAGATTGGGGCGCTTATGCAAGTGTCAAAACCGGCTTACATTTGCACGTAGACGTCCAAGATTACGATTGGCTACATGCTAGTGTTTTGACGTTCTTTACGAAAATGATGGAACCTCATATATATACTTGGCTACCAAAGTCAAGATGGTATGGTTCAGGACATCAACGTTGGAGTCGTCCGGTTAGTCAAAGTGTCAATGACTTTCATTATATCTCAGATAGAGATTCTTTCGTAGATTTCTATTATGACAATGGAGGTTATACACACGAAAAGTATAACGACAAACGATATCATGGATTGAATTGGCATTGTCATTTTCAGTCAAATCAGGGCGTTGAGCTTAGATATCATTCCGGAACACTACAAACTGACAAGATAAAACATTGGACAATCTTTTGGACAAATGTCATTGACAAGTGCCATGACATTGCAGAAGAACTTGCCTACAATGGTTCTCCTTTTCAGTTTGGAGATACGACGTTATATAAGTCATTAGTCGCAAAACCTCGTATTATCTCAAAGTGTAGTAGAATCCTTGAAAAATATAGCGATGTTTATATAGGATTTGACGGAATACAAGATAGGCATATTGGAAAGTCTAGCGACATAAGTCAATATAGAAGAGATTCTGAGATGCTAAGACGATACATTGGATTAGAGAAAAAAGATAGTGCATATCAGTTGCAACCTATGGTTGAATATATCAGAATGCGACATAATCAAGCAGTAATGTCGGTAGATAATATATTTGATGTATTTGATATACCGACTGAAACTAGGGATTACTTTATGAACAGAAAAAGACAACTAGAAAATGCTATGTTGCCTAGTGTTGCAAGGGAATTCTATAATGATGTCTTTCAACGAATTACTTCTGTTATAGAGTACAATGACAAAACTATGATGTTTGAATATAAAGATATATTCCAACAGACATTTCCATTAGTCAAAGACTTTGGAATGCCTACTCATTATAGAGACGTCAACTATGATATGATTAGTCAGTATGCATAAACGACAAAGCAAGTACACCCGACGATTTTTAGTCGGGTGTCGCTTGTTTTTCTTTGATTTTTTAAAAAAACTGACGTTAAACGCTCGAGTACAGCTCGACGAAAGCGACAATAAAGTGCTTGACTTTGAGTAAAATTATTAATAGATTGGAAAAAATTATGAATATTATATTAAGCTTGCAGGTAGTTAAAGAGGTTATTGCAAAACAACTTTTGGTCTGGCGACGCTACCTGCAATACAACAATGGGAAATAAAATGAACGATACTATAAGTAAGAAAAGCGACCCTGCTTTCATCAAAATATATATTCCATTCGCTCACGATGAAGAGACTGAGATGGATGTATGGGACGTAGACTTTGCTTACAACGAGTTTGCTAATGCTATCAAAGAGTTTGAAACTGACAATGATATGCGTTATGACGCTTGGAATGATAAGCAAAGAGATTATATGAATGACCAAAGATGAGTTATCTTGGATTTATATCAGTTGAAAAGGGCGAGTCGTCTAAAGGTCTATGGGAACCAACAGTTGTTTGTAAGTGTGGCAATAGACACGAAGGCGACGAGCCAAAGATTTATGTTAAAGAATGTGAACAATGTGAGGGAAATATGATTGAACACGAAGAAGGTAATGTCGTAGATATAGATACAGACGATATGATGGTCTGTGGATACTGCGGTATTGAAGAATACTATATGAAAGATTGCGACTGCTCTGAAGAAGTTGTCACTTACTTTGAGTTTAAAGAAAGTGTAGCAGAAGAGACAATGGGCAATAAAGATGAATACCATAGAATATTAGACGGAGGTAGGTGCTAATGATAAAAACAAAAATAGACAAGACTTGGTCTATAAAAGACGAAGGTCATCTTAATGAGAATAATATTATATTCACTGAAAAGATGAGAAGATTCATAAAAGACTTAGAAAGAGTTAATAACAATCTAGGATACTACGTACTTAACCAGGAGGACAAATGGGTAAAGATAGAGCAAAAAAAGCAATAAGATTGCAAAGAGACATACTTAAAGCTACGTCTATGTTGCATAGTCTAGGATATAGAATTGAAACTAGATACATAAATGGCGCAGGTTGGAGTAGTGAAATCGTCGACAGGAATACTGGCGAAAATCACGAATTAGACGAACATAGTGAACCTAAATGGAAAGTAATTAAAATAGATGGGAGAGACAATGAGTAAAGGTTATGAGCAGTTTAAAAGAGTAGATAAAGAATTAGACGCACTACTTCTTTATTTAGAGAAATTAGAAGAAGACTACGCAAAAGCAATAAACGACGTAGATGAAAACTTCAAGCAATATAAAAGATATCAAAAAGGATATAATATATTATGTGCTTATTTTGATTATATACCTGAAGGTGATAAAGAAAAAGTTGATAAAAAACTTATGAAGCTTGACTTATAAACTTTATATTGACTATGGTAAAACTTTATAACTATATTACACTTATGAAAAACAGATACCAAACATCTTTTGTCGTAGATAAACAACTTTGGATAAAGTTTAAGTCTAAGACATTGAAAGAAGGTGTATCAATTAAAGACAAACTACATAGTCTGATGACAGATTATGTCAACAACAAGGAGACAAAGAATGCCCGCAATTGGTTTTCTCTACCCAAATGGAGATAAAGTAACGTTTGAAGACGTAAGGAAGGGCAATGTCGATATTGTTAAAATGGGTATGTCATTACCTACTTTAATTGAGATGTCGAAAGAAAGAGACCCTAATAGAAAGCCGTCTACTACGGAGTTGCTTGTCGGTACATGTGAGTCCTATCTAAAGAGAACGAAAGAATATTATGTGAATCCACAAGATAGAGCGTTTTCTTTAGCAGGAACAATGCACCACGCTAAACTCGAGCAACACGAAGACGATAGACATATGTTAGAAGAAAAGCTAGAAGAGTTTGATATAACTGGTATAGCCGACTTATATGATAAGGAGACTAAGACGTTGCTAGATTATAAAAACACTGGCTCTTACAAGTGTGCTCAACTATTAGGGATGACATACAGACTAGTACCAGACCCGTCTGGTGCAAAATATAAAATCTCTGGCAAGTGGGGTAAAAAAGGTACTCCAAAAAAGATAAAAGAATGGTACAGAGATGAAGGTTTAGCAGACTTCGGAGACTGGGGTTGGCAAGTAAATTGGTATAGATATCTTTTAGAAAAAGCTGGATATGACGTAGAACATATGTATATTCAGGTTACTTTAAGAGATGGTGGACTAGCTGTATCTAGAGATAGAGGGCTAGACAGACATATCTATCTGATAGAAGTGCCAAAATATGACGACGAAGTGTTAGAGTTTAAGTTTTTACAAGCTAGAGATGATTTACTAAAAGCTCTAGACACTGGAAACTTGCCTCAACAATGTAGTAAAGAACAAACCTGGGACGGTAAGAAGTGTGAAGCATATTGCGACGTACGACACTTATGTCCTTACAACAATGGGAGTATAAATGGGTAAAATGAGCGAATTAGATATGTATCAATCTGATATAGAAGCATTGAATGAATCACCAATGAAGACCGATATGCTAGTATCTAAACATCAACAAGTTTCAGAAACACCTACTCCTCAAGACGTAGTTAAAAGCAAAAATGGTTTTGACTATGTAGATGAAGGATATATGCGTTGGCGACTAAATCAACATTATCCTATTTGGTCTTGGGAAGTAGTGAAATATGAAACTCTTGGAGATAAAGCTATTGTAGTTCACGGACGTCTTAAAGTTATGGACGAAGGTGTGCCTCGTAGTTTTGACTCAGTTGCAGCACATAGAATAGCAGTATCTAGAAATGGCTCAGGGTATGTAGATTTAGGGAATGACCTAAAAGCTGCTAACTCAGATGCGTTCAAAGTTGCAGTAAATAGACTATGTAATGTAGCAGACGATGTTTATCGCAAGCAATATATAGATAAGAGTCTTGGAGATGTCCAAGTAAATAATCTTATGGATGTTATTGCAGAGATGGACAATAAGGAAGAAGCAGACAAAGTGCATAGAGCACTTAAGTCTGGAATGATAAATCAAGACAATTACGATAAAGTAATGTCTAAATTAATTGGGAGTGAAAAATGAGTGATGTTACCGATGTATTAAACGACATAGATAACAATGTAGCTTATTATAATCCTTCAGAAGATACGGCAGGAAAGAAGTATGCTACTATTGAAGAAGGTTCATATGAAGCTATAGTCAGTAAACTGACAATCAAAAAAGATATCGTTGTTAGAAATCAATATCTAAGCGACATCTTTGAAGCTACCTATAAACTAGACGATGACAGATATCCTGATTTAAAAGGTAGAGAAGTCAAGTCTAAAGGGTACTTTAGATTTAAGAGTCCTGACAAAAAGAAATATCCTAAACTTGAAGACAACCAAGGAAATAACAAGGGATATATGATATTTGCAGAAGCTTGTGGATTTGAAATGCAGAAAGACGACCAAGGTAGATATTTATTACCTATGGTTATGGAGTCTGATATTTCAGGCAATCCTGTGACTATCAAGGTAGTTCACGACAAGTGGACTGACCAGTCAGGAGAAGAAAGAATAACACCTACTGCTGTTAACGTCTTTAAATCAAATAGAGAAGTTACCAAGCCAGTAGCAGAAGACGAATTGCCGTTCTAATGAAGTATTCTTTCGTACTTACAAAAGAAGAAGCAAAGTCTGTTATAGAAACCTTGCAGTCAACTAGACACGAAGACGAGGACTCTATGAAAAAACAGGCTAGGCAAACCTTTGAGTCGCAATACAAAGAACAGTACAAAGAAGATGCTCCTGTTGTTGCAGATACAGATATTGTCAATCAGACAAGAGCAGCTCTAGGTCCTAACTTTTGTGACACTTGCGATTAATGGACATTAGCAAATGGAATGCCATTATGAAGTCTTTCCAAGACCTTATGGGATACCAACCTGGTATTAACGAGGTCTTGGTGACTAAAAGACTAAGCGCAATAGGATTCAAAGATATAGAGAAAATAAGTGGGCGAGAGGAAAAGTATCTCGTCCACATCTTAAGGAAACGTTATAGGGAGATATCAGATGACATTAAAAGAGAAAAAGATAAGAGAGAGAATAGAAAAGACGGGAATGACCTCAACAACTGAGGCTTTTGTTAGATACAAAGCATTTCCATCTTTTACAAAAAAAGTAGTTGTTAAGATGATTAACGAAGGATATAACATAAGTATCATTAATGACGCTATAGATTTGAGGTTTACATGGTTAGATTGCACGCAAAACATGACTTTTCCTCCAAAAAGAGTGTTAAATTAAAATTACGCACGAGGTTGCCCTTCTATGGACGAAACACATATTAGTCGACAGTTATGTCGAAAGTGTAATTATAATCGCTTAGAGGGGCATTCTCGAGAGGAAAATTTTTGAAAAGACCGATTTTATACGAGAAAAGGTTTAAACAACCAATAATATTTGATGGATTGCAAGATGGGCTTGTATCACCAACAGATATCGACTTTTGTTTTGAAGTGGGCAATAAATTTCTATTAATAGGAGACTGTAAGAAAGACGACGCTCCGTTTCCATTAGGGCAAAGACTAGTAATAGAACGTATTGTCGACACCTGGAGAGCGACCAGGAAAATATCTGTTGGGGTTATTGCCACACATAGCACAAGCCCTGAGCAATCAATAATGTTAGCTAACACAGTAGTAACTAAAGTATACTACGAAGGAGAGTGGAAAGACACTTTTATGGTCTTTGACGATTTTGTTAAAAGAATAGCAGAAAAGTTTGACATAGATAAATTAAAAAATTTGAGTTGACTAAGAAGAGAATAAATAAGTATATTTTTATATGGCAAGTAAATCAAAAGCAAAAGGTAATCGATTTGAGAGAGAATGTGTAGACATTGCAGAATCTCATGGCTTCAATGCAAAGAGAGCTTGGGGTAGTGACGGTAGAAGCATTGGCATGTCTCCTGAGGTCGATATAGTCATAAACTACTTACTAGACGAATCTACTTCAAGAGAGATGAAGGTTCAATGCAAAGTAAGAAAGTCTATTGCTAGCTATCTTTTGCCACCCGACGATTGTGATATTACTCTTATCAAACAAGATAGAGGAGAAATATATGCAACAATTCGATACAAAGATTTGTTGGAATTAATCCAACTAGCTTTTCAACTCAACTAATACATAAAATAGGGAGAGAAATATGAGAAGTGTCTTTAGTTATAAGACAAAGGAAGAGTTCGCCTCAGAAAAAGCTGAGTTCGAATCTTATTTATATTATTTTAAACAGGTAGACCCTGATAATTACAAAGAATGGTTTGACGAAGAAGTATATAAACTTTTTGCAGAAGGCAGAAAGAATCCACACTTCTTATCAGAAAGACAAAAACCTAGTAATGAAAATGTTTATATGGTTAGAGTCCCTACTAGATGTCGAGTTTGTAAATAGAAATGCAAGACAATGGTAAGTTTGAGCCAGGATATTTAGACCAGTCTGTATATAAAACAATACCTATGGTGAAAGGAGTTTGTCATAAATGCAAGGATTAGGAATATTTAGTGACGACGCAGAAAGAGCAGTATTAGGTTCTGTAATACAGGATGACAAATGTTTTGACGTAGTGAAAGAATATATTATAGAAAGCGAAGCTTTTTATGTAGATAAAAATAAAAAGATTTGGGAAACAATACTAGACTTAAAGTCAGAGAACATACCAGTAGATGTTGTAAATATATCTAGCAAGCTAAAAGGAATAACATATTACCTGACAGGACTAGAAGTTCCTACTACCGCAAATGTAGAGTCTTATGCAAAACAAGTTCATTCTGACTGGTTAAGAAGAAAGCTTGTATTACAATCACAACAGATTGCTAGTAAAGCTTCTGATGATACTAACGACATAAGCACATTATTAGTAGACGTCCATGACACAACAAGCTCTTTGCTTAACTTAGAACCTGGACAAAAATTTGATTTAGAAACATTATTGTCTATGACAAAAGACTCTTTGTTCTCCAAACGCAACCTAACTACCACTGGTTTTGCCCCGATAGATAACATAATATCAGGCATGACTAGAGGAGAAATAACCATTTTTGCTGGGCGACCTGGGAATGCTAACAACACTACAGTTGCCAATATAGCTAGAAATCTTGTGTTTTCTGTCAAAAAGGTTGTTATGTTTAATAGTTAAATGATTAACATT
>ERZ869936.1384-NODE-1384-length-17599-cov-19.899168_pt1 | contig 17599 bp, 15 predicted proteins | sample MGYA00520876_ERZ869936 | MGnify/ENA primary metagenome ERZ869936 (study PRJEB32218, sample SAMN09650985) | biofilter metagenome | isolation source: enrty point of leading RO module | place: Saudi Arabia: Thuwal, RO plant located on Red Sea | collected 2016-02-17...
TAATCGCCGTGCATTTGCATCGACCGGTGCGAGGCGACCCCCGCTGCGTTCAGTCGATTGAACATCTGAACGAACGAAATGTTCGCCTCCGCGATCGCTTTCTCCGGGCCGGGACGATGCGGCTTAGGCGACGGTTCGGCTCTTGCAGGATCGCTTTCGGCACAATGAATGTGCCGTCGGACAACGATTTGCCATCGTCCGCACTCTCACGATCCTTCCGGCGCGGTGCGCCGAGCGTGATCTGCGACGTTGACGGCACGCCGCATGCGTCCATTCCGCAACATGCCGGGTCGGATTCAGGCAACAAGCGTCCCGATCGAAATCACCGGACTGAACCGGGAAACGCCTTGGCTCCGACCCTGCCGCGGCCACGACGCATGCGACCGATCCTGCCAGGACGAACGGCTGCCTGGTCCGGGCATCGTCGTTTAACCGCAGTGACTTTCCCGGCACGGGGAGAATCAGCCCTGTGCCGCCGAAAGCGCGGCGGCGTTGCGCGAGTGGTCGGTCGCCACTGCTCGCGACACGCGTGATTCGGTTTATGTCTCAACTCAGGTCAAAGGAACTCGAAGCATGTTCAAGGCATTACTCAACGATGAAGCGGGCTTCATCGTGTCAGCGGAACTGGTCCTGGTGGCCACGATTCTCGTGATCGGTCTCATCGTCGGACTCAGCGAGGTTCAGCACTCCGTCGTGGCTGAACTCAACGACGTCGGCGACGCCATCGGAATGCTGAATCAGAGCTATCACTTCAGCGGATTCCACAAATTCGACGGCAAGCACCAACTGCACGCATTGACGGTCGGTTCCGCGTTCCGCGACAGCATGGACGAGTGCGACAACAACCAGTGCGACATCACCTGCGATCCGCCGCGTCCGGAAGGCCCGAAACGGCGCTGGTAGTCAGTGCGCAGCCGCGCCCGAAACCGTGTACCGAGGCGGGTTCATGATCGAATGCCTGGCAACCGAGTTGAGTCAATCCGTTCAATGCGCTTGATGGAGTGATTCGCGACCCCGAGGGTGGGCCACTCGGGGTCTTTTTCGTTGTTTGACAAGGTCGCCACTCGTCAGGCGGGGGTTCTTCAGTTCGGCCGGTCGGGCTGGGGATTTTTCTGCTGCGCCGATTGAGAGCCAACGTGCGAACCTGAAGACAAGGAGTCTTCAAGGGTGTGGTCTTCGCGGAAGATGCGCAGCATCTGCATGTAGAGAAACGAGGCCGTCCAGGCGATGAGCACGAGTCCGGTCAACGTCTCGACGGCGGTCATGTATCGCAGCGCGCCGGTGGGGACGATGTCCCCGAATCCCAGCGACGTATAGCTTACGAACGAATAGTACCAGTAGTCGCTGGATGCGCCGGTGACGCCGCCACTTTCCATCGTGTCCATAGTGAGCGGCACGAGCCGGCCGTAGCGCGTGTCGTCGAGGAAATCGTACCCCAGAGCAAAGATCGCAACCTCGGCCATGTGCGCGGCGAGCGCTCCGAAGACGCCGATGACGATCGGATAACGCCGGCGGCGAAGCTGTTTCTTCAGCCAGTCGGAGAGGTGCAGCAGCGCCTGGCAGTGCAAGATCACAGATGTGACCACACACAAGGCGGTGACGAGCAGAACCATGAGCATTGACGGCGAACAGAAATCTGTCGATTGAGGACGCGCGTGCGTCAGGATTCGATTGCAGGAGGCGTTGTCTCCGCGTTCGCGCTGCGCAACTCAGACAACTTGCGGAACACAACAAAGAAGGTCGGCACAAAGGTGAGCGAGAAGACTGTCGCCGCCAACATTCCCCCGACCACGGCGTTGCCGACCGCCTGGCGGCTCGCGGCGCCGGCGCCGCTGGCGACGAGCAGCGGCAGGAACCCGAGAATCGATGAGAACGCCGTCATCAGAATCGCCCGAAAACGGAGATTGGCAGCGTTCACGGCCGACTCGCGGATCGAGACGCCTTTGCTTCGCTCTTCGCTGGCGAACTCGACGATCAGAATCGCGTTCTTGCTCGCGAGGCCGACGAGCAGGACGATGCCGATCTGCGTGTAGGTGTTGTTATCGGCGCCGCGAAGGAGCAGGGCGATGACCACACCCAACACGGCCAGAGGAACGACGGCGATCACCGCCGCGGGACTGGTCCAACTTTCATATTGGGCGGCCAACACGAGGAAGACGAAAACGACTGCCAGTATGAAGACCGTCGCTTGACCCTTCCCAGCCTGGATTTCCTGGTACGACATGCCGGTCCACTCGAAATCGAAAGAGGCCGGCAGGCGTTGTGCGGCCATCTGCTCCATCAACGCCAGGGCCTGGCCGGAACTGAAACCGGGGGCGGGAGAGCCGTTGATCGCGGCGCTGGGCGAGAGGTTGTACCGCCGCACGACGGTCGGGCCGAATCTCTCACTGACGTCGACCAGCGACGCCATGGGAACCATGCGTCCCGCCGCGTCGCGCACGTCGAGACTTTCGATGTCCTCGGGGGAGGCACGGAACTCCGGTTCGGCCTGCAGGCGCACCTGATAAGAGCGATTTTCGTAGGTGAAGTCGTTCACGTAGGCCGATCCCAGATAGGCCTGCAAGGTTCCGAATACGGAACTGAGCGGGACGGACATCGTCTTCGCCTTCGTGCGATCGACATCGGCGAAAAGCTGCGGCACATTGGCCCGAAACGTCGTGTTCAGCGCCTGCAGGCCGGTCTGCCCGTTGCCGGCAGCCGCCATGTCCTCGGCGACCGCTTGCAATCGCGCGTAACCCGCGGATCCGTTGTCCCGGACTTCCATCTGAAAGCCGCCCGCGTTGCCCAGGCCGTCGATCGGCGGGGGTATGAACCCGAAAACGCGCGCCTGCTGGATTCCGGCGAACTCTTGCTGCAAGTGTTTTTGGATCGCTGCCTGGCTGAGGCCCGGTTCGTTGCGTTCCTCCCACGGCTTGAAGATCAGGACGGAAAAACCCAGGTTGGAGCCGGCGTTCCCCCCGAGCAGCGAATATCCGGCGATGGAAACCCAATCGGTGACACCGGGCGTTTCGGCATAGACGTCGTTAAGCGCTTCCATGACGCCCTCCGTCCGCTGCATGGAGGCGGCGTCGGGAAGCTGGATGTCGACGAACATGTAGCCCTGGTCCTCGGTCGGAACGAATCCGGTCGGAAGCTGCCCGAGCGACCATCCCGTAAGGCCCACCAGTCCGACATAGACCAGCATGACGAGCGCTACGACGCGTACCAGATGTTTGATCACGAATGTGTAAGCGCCGGTGATTCCATCGAACGCGGAATTGAACCATCGAAACAGAACGAACTGGCTCTGCTTGGGAGGACGCAGGACCAGGCCGCACAACGCGGGGCTGAGCGTGAGCGCGTTGATGGTGCTGATAATCACGGCCGCAGCGATGGTCAGCGCGAACTGGCGATTCAATTGTCCGGTGATGCCCCCCATGAACGCCGTCGGAACGAACACGGCGAGCAGAACGAGCGTGGTGGCAATCACAGGACCGGTGATCTCGGACATCGCCTTGACGGCGGCATCCCTGGGCGAAAGGCCGGCCTGGAGATGGCGGGTCGTGTTTTCGACGACCACGATCGCGTCGTCCACGACGATTCCGATGGCCAGAACGATGCCGAACAGCGAAAGCATGTTGATCGAAAACCCGAGGCCCGCCATGACGGCAAACGTGCCGATTAACGAAACCGGGATCGCGGCGACAGGGACAATGGTGGCCCGCCAGTCCTGCAGAAAGATGAAGATCACCAGCACCACGAGCGCGGCCGCGATGAGCAGCGTGTTGTAAACTTCGTCGATCGAAGCCTCGACGAAGCGTGTGGTGTCGAAGGGGATCTGCACCTCCAGGCCTGCCGGCCAGTCGGCGGCGGCCTGAAGTTCGTCAATCTTGGAGCTGACCAGGCCCGACGTCTCAACCGCGTTGGCCTCCGGTAGCTGGTAGATGGCGAGCGATGCGGACGGTTTGCCGTTAAAGTTGGAATCGAACGTATAGTTCTTGGCCCCGAGTTCGACCCGGGCGACGTCCGCCACCCGCAGCACGCGCCCCCCTTCGCCGGTCGTGATGATGATCTGCTCGAAGTCCTCAACGTTTTTCAGCCGTCCCTGGGTGTTCACCGTGAGTTGAAACGCTGTGCCGTCGGGCGCCGGGGCCGCACCGATCTGTCCCGCCGCGACCTGCACGTTCTGTTCGCGGACGGCGTTGACGACGTCCTCGGTCGTCAGTCCGCGCTGCTTGAGCTTCTGCGGATCGAGCCAGACGCGCATGCTGTAGTCGCCGCGACCGAACACCGTAACCTCGCCCACTCCGGCCAGCCGACTCAATTCGTCCTTGATGTCCAGTCCGTAGTTGCTCAGGTACAGCGCGTCATAGCGATCGTCCGGCGAATAAAGCGCGACGAACTGCAGAATCTGCGTCGACTTCTTCTTCGTCGTGATGCCCTGGCGGCGCACGTCTTCGGGCAGTTTGGGTTCTGCGATGGCGACCCGATTCTGCACGAGCACGGACGCCATGTCCATGTCGGTGCCGAGTTCAAACGTCACCGTCAACGTGTAGGTTCCATCGCCGGCGCTGGTCGAGGACATGTAGATCATGCCTTCGACGCCGTTGACTTCCTGCTCGATCGGCGCCGCGACGGTCTCTGCGATCGTCTCGGCATCGGCGCCGGGGTAGATCGCTTTGACCTCTACAGTCGGCGGTGAGACCTGGGGGAATTTCGCCACCGGGAGAGTTTGGAACGTCACGACTCCGGCGATCACGATCACAATCGAGATCACCGACGCGAAGATCGGGCGATGGATGAAGAACCTGGACATCGGCAGCCGCAGTCTTTCGGAGTTTATTCGTCTGTCTCGGCCGTTGTCGCTTCGTCTCCGTCAACTTCGCCGTCTTCAGGCCCGTCTGCTTCCTCTTCGCCGACATCCAGCAGCGAGATTCCGTCCAACGAGATTTCCGTGGGATCGACCTCCGCGCCGGGACGTATCCCGAATCCTCCGGCAATCACGACTCGGTCGTCCAAATCCACTCCCTCTTCAATGACGACCATTCGCAGCACCTTGCCGAAGGGGCTCCCCCCGCCGTCTTCGGTGGACGATTCGCCATCGGGCGGAGTCGCGTCGATGGAGGGCCCCGTGACAACGCCTCGTCGGGCAAGTTTGCCGGTCTGGTCCAGCACCTGCACATAGGCGCCTTGTTGATCGCGGGCCAGGGCAAGTTCTGGAATCAGCACTGCGTTCTCAATCTCGTCAATCTTCACCCGCACTCGAACAAACAGCCCGGGCAGCAGCCGGTCATCGGGATTGTCGAAGACAGCACGCAGGGACAATGTTCCGGTGGCCTGATCGACTCCCTCCTGATCGATGTAGTCGAGATGACCTTCGAACGGGAAGCCGGCGTCGATCTCACGATGCAACCGCACGCGAATCTGCGACAGATCCGGAGGTTCTTCCACACCTTGTTCTTTTCGCTCGTCAACGGCCGCTTCCTTGAGAACGAGCACTTCGCGATCGCTGAGATTGAAATTGGCGTAGATCCTGCTGCGATTGACAATCGTGGCCAGATGGGTCCCTTCCTGAACCAGGTTGCCGACCTTGACCTCCGTTTTGGTGATGCGGCCGCTGATGGGCGCGGTCACGGCCGTATATCCCAGATTCAACTCAGCCTGCGCCAGATCCTGCTTGGCCTGGTTACGGTCCGAGTTGGCGGCCTGAACGTTGGCCTTCGCCGCTTCGACATTCGCCTGTGAAGCCTTGAAGGCGGCGACCGCCGCGTCATACGCCTGTTGGGTCGTGGCGTCCTGCTGCTTGAGATTTTCCTGGCGCTCGTAGTCTTTCCGGGCCCGCTCCAATTCGACCTCGAGTGTGCCTACTTGCGCCTGGGCGACCTCAATTGCGGCCTGAGCCGCTTCGACGGCCGCCGCCGCCGCGTTCTTCGTCGCCTCATACTGGTCGGGCTCGATGATGTACAGCGAGACGTCTTTCGCGACCTGATCACCCGGTTCGAAGTTGACTTCCTTCAGAAACCCGGTCACGCGCGCCCGCACTTCCGCCCGCTCGACGACTTCCGTTTCGCCGTTCTCTTCAATGTAGACCGGAACCGATCGCTGGACAGGCTTGGCGACCGTCACCGGCGGTGGAGGCGGGGGTTGGTACTCGTTCTGCGCGGCGGTGCATCCGGTGAGGAGAACGACCACGAGCGTCGCGGCTCCGTTGCGACCGTAAAGTCTCTGTCGACGGCACATGGCTCGCATTCTGATGTGGTGCCCGAAGAACTTGAGCATGGCGGCGCATGCGGGAGTATCTCCCGGAACCTGCGGCCGTTGCCCCCGCCAGCCCGCCGCCCCGCCACATTCGCCCGCACACCGCTCCAATCGCAGTGAAGAGCGGATATCTGGAGATTCTTCAGAAAACCGCGTCAACTACAAGCGAACCGCACAAGACTCTGTCACAAACCGACGCCCTGGATCGAGTCGGCGGGGTCCGTTCCACACGCCACACCGGGAGATGCGCTCGGAATCTGCGTTACCGCAGGAATTCGCTGGCCTCGTCGAGGAAATCTTCGCTGAGGGTGCGCATCTCTCCCACGGCTTCCGCCAGGGGGACGGCGACGATCTTGAGGCCGCGCAGCGCAACCATCTTGCCGAAATCGCCTTTCAGCGCCAGTCGGGCCGCGTGAATGCCGAGGCGGGTTGCCAGGACGCGGTCGTACGCACTGGGAGAACCCCCGCGCTGCAGGTGGCCGAGCGTGACTTCACGGGTTTCGATCCCAGTCCGCTCGCCGATGACCTCGGCGACCCGCGACCCGATTCCGCCGAGCATGACATGACCGAACTCGTCCTTCTTGGCCGCCTTGGTGACGAGCCCTTCTCCCTTCAGCTTGGCGCCTTCGCTGACCATGACGATGCCGTACGGTTTGCCCGAGGCCCGGCGGCGCTTGAGAAGTTCGCAGACGGCGTCGAGGTCGGTCTCCCGCTCGGGGACGAGGATGGCGTCGGCGGCGCAGGCGATCCCCGAGAAGCAGGTGATCCAGCCGGCGTGCCGGCCCATCACCTCCACCACCATGACGCGTCGGTGGGATTCCGCGGTCGTGCGGAGTTTGTCGACCGCGTCCATCACGGTATTCAGGCAGGTGTCGAATCCGAAGGTGAAGTCGGTGCTGCTGAGGTCGTTGTCGATCGTTTTCGGCACGCCGACAGTCGGCAGCTTGTGGTCGTTGTAGAGTTTGCTGGCGACGCCGAGAGTGTCGTCGCCGCCGATGGCGACCAGGGCGTCGAGCCCGAGGGTTGCGAAGTTGGCGGCGACCTGGTCGACCAGTTCCGGATTCTTGTACGGATTGGTGCGTGAGGAACCGAGAATCGTCCCGCCCCGCGGGAGGATTTCGTCTGTTTCCATCGCATTCAAGGGGACGAAGTTCGCCTCGATGGCGCCTCGCCAGCCTTCGATGAGGCCGATCGTCTCGCCTCCCGCATTATGGATCGTACGGACGACCGCACGAATCACGGCGTTCAGTCCCGGGCAGTCGCCCCCACCGGTCAATACGGCGGCTTTCATTCAACAGACCTTTCAAGACTCGGTCATCCGGTCGAACCGAACGCTGGCGGAGCGCGAACCTGGGCTGTCGCACGACCGGCTGCCGGAAGTTTCGACGCCGCATCGTAGGATCGAAGGCGCTGGACCTTCAAGCGCACTCGCGCGTCGACTGAAGTGAATGGAGACTGGTCGGCGACACCGGTCCGACGGGTCGCTCACCCTCCCAGATGCCACGTCCGCTCGACGAATTTCGTGTCGCCGGTGGACTCGATGAACGTGTTGTGGCTGAGAATGTCCCTTGCCAGGGGAATGGTCGTCTTCACGCCGTCGATGACGAACTCGTCCAGCGCGCGAATCGCCGAGGCGATCGCTTCCTGGCGCGTCGGTCGATGGACGATCAGTTTTCCCACCATCGAGTCGTAATACGGGCTGATGGTGTAGCCTTCATGCACGTGAGAATCGAAACGGACGCCCGGGCCCCCGGGTACGCGCAACCGGGAAATCGTTCCCGGACATCCGCGAAACTGGTTCGCGGGATCCTCGGCGTTGATCCGTACTTCGATCGACGCGCCGTTGCACGGAATCGTCCGCTGCTTGAGCGCCAGTTTTTCGCCGGAAGCGACGCGAATCTGCTGCTGGACCAGGTCGGTGCCGGTCACCATCTCGGTGACGGGATGCTCGACCTGAATGCGGGCGTTGACCTCGATGAAATAGAATTGCTGATGCTGGTCGACGAGAAACTCGCACGTGCCGGCGTTATGGTATCCGGCCGCCTCCGCGAGTCTCACCGCCGCCTTGCAGATGTCTTCCCGCACCGACTGCGGGAGATTGCTCGCCGGACTCTCTTCGATCAGTTTCTGATGCTTGCGCTGCATTGTGCAGTCGCGTTCCCAGAGGTGGACGACGTTGCCGTCGCGGTCTCCCAGCAGTTGCACTTCCACGTGCCGCGGCTTTTCGATCAGCTTCTCAAGATAGACCCCGGCGTTTTTGAAGGCCTTCTCGGCCTCTGCGCCGGCGGCCTTGAGTTCGGTGCGGAGTGAGATCTCGTTCATGGCGGGACGGATGCCCTTGCCTCCCCCGCCGGCCGTCGCCTTGATCAATACGGGATACCCGATCTTGTCCGCGACGCGCACGGCCTCTTCCTCATCGCGGATCAGGCCGTCGCTGCCGGGAACGACCGGAACCTTGGCTTCAAGTGCAACCTGGCGGGCCGAGACTTTGTCTCCCAGCAAACGCATCGCCTCGTGCGAGGGGCCGATAAACTCGATTCGCGACGCGCGGCATTGTTCCGCGAAGTCGGCGTTTTCCGCGAGAAATCCGTAGCCGGGATGAATCGCCTCGACGTTTCCCAGTTCGGCAGCGGAGATGATCCGGTCGATGCGGAGATAACTCTCCGTGGCGGACGCCGGACCGATGCAGTAGGCCTCATCCGCGAGCGAGAGGTAGTGCGCCCCGCGGTCGGCCTCGCTGAAGACGGCGACCGTGCCAATCCCCATCTCTTTGCACGCGCGGATGATCCGCAAGGCAATCTCGCCGCGATTGGCGATCAGAATCCGTTGAAACATCCCGCTTACTCCGGCTGGACCTGAAACAGAGGCTGGCCGAAGTCGACGGGGTCGCCGTCGCTGGCGAGAATCTTGACGATCGTGCCGGACTGTTCCGCCTTGATCTGATTGAAGAACTTCATCGCTTCGACGAGACAGACGACGGTGTCGTGCTTGATCTTGTCGCCTACTTTGACGAAGGGCGGATCATCCGGGCTCGGCGAGCGGTAAAACGTTCCCACCATCGGGCTTGTAATCGGGACCGTTCCGTCGCCGGATGAGGCGGGAGCGTCGCTCGCCGCTGGTTGCGCCGCCGGAACGGCGACCGGCGGAGGAGCGGGAGCCGCCGCCGGAACGGCGGAATAGACCGGCTGCACTTCCTGCGCCCCGCGACGGAGAATCCATTTCTGATCGCCCCGCATGAGTTTCACTTCACGCAGATCGTGCTGCTCCATCAGTTCAACAAGCTTCGTGATTCTTTCGAGATCGAACGATTCCTGTGAGTCGTCGGACATCGCTGGTGACCTTCGTGGTTTGCGCTTGCGAGCAACGGTGCGCCGCGTCGATTTTTGAGACGAGCTGCGGGATTCGGCGGACTGGCTGGTACGGCGCTTCTTCGTCTGTTTCTTCACGACCACACCTCTCGCCGTCAATCATCGGGAGATCGCGGCGTACTCAACCTGGTCGGAAAGACCGAATTGATTAAACCGAACGGGGTTACAGTGAGAGGATCATGTCATCAAACCGCTTGGGAAGCGACTGCGACAGCACTTCGGCTCCGGTCCGCGTGACGAGCACGTCGTCTTCGATCCGAACTCCCCCCCAGCCGGGAAGATAGATTCCGGGCTCGACAGTGACAACCATGCCCGCCTTGAGTTCCATGGGCGATTTCGGAGCAAATCGGGGCTGCTCGTGGATGTCGAGGCCGATCCCATGCCCCAATCCGTGTCCGAACCGCTTGCCGTAACCGGCTTCGGCGATTACGTCGCGCGCGATCCGGTCGACGTCTTCGCACTTGATCCCGGGACGGATGGCCGCGATGGCGGCTTCCTGCGCCTCAAGAACGATGTTGTAGACCTTTTCCAGCTTGGAGGAAGCCTTGCCGGTGACGAGCGTCCGTGTGAGGTCGGACCTGTAACCGGATGCGGTTTTCGCGCCCCAGTCGACAAGGAGAATCCCCGCGTCTCCGATCCGCAGCAATCCGGGTCGGTAGTGTGGCAACGCCGCGCGATCGCCGACCGCGATGATGGCAGGGAAACTGAAACCGTCGGCGCCCAGCCGCCGCAAAGCGTGCTCCAGTTCGAACGAGGCGTCCCGTTCGGTCAAATCGGGCGTAAGAATCGCCTTGAGGTACTCCAACCCCCGTTCCGCGAGGTGCACGGCGGTCCTCAACTCGTCGATTTCGCCGGCGTCTTTCACCGCGCGGATTTCATTCTCGATCGCACTGCTGACCGGGACGAATTCGATATCCTCCAGTTCTCCGGAAAGGCGGTTCTGCAACTCGACCGACATCACGTGGCTCTCGATTCCCACCCGCCTCAGTCGCGGCTTTGCCCGCTTGAGAGACTCGACCACTGCCTCAGGCAGCTTGACGTCGGTCGTGCGGATCAATGTGTCGAGTCCGGGACATTCCTCCTCAAGCTGGGTGGTGTACCGAAAATCGCTGACGATCAGAGTGCTTTCCGGCCGCACCAGCAAACAGGAGCTGTCGCCGCTGAATCCGGTCAGGTAAGAAACGTTCACTTCGGACGTGACGAGGAAGGCGTCGAGCTTCTCTCGCTGAATGATACGGAGGAGTTTGCCTCGCCGAGTTTCGTGACGATTCATGTTGCGTGTACGATAGGAGGAGTTGACGCCTGCAACTGCCGGCAGAAGCGCCTCAGCATAACGGACAACCCGTCGCGGGGCCTATCAGCCGTTTATGAGACGCCGAAATCGTGAATGACACGCTGACATCGCTGTTGACCGAACTGCAGGCGGGCCGGTTGGAGGTTCCGGAGGTCGTTGAGCGATTGACGACCGGGAAAACGGCTGTGACGGCCGATGCGCAGGTCGACCTCGACCGTCAGCAGCGGTGTGGATTTCCGGAAGTCGTCTTCGCCGAAGGCAAGACGAGCCAGGCGATTGTTGAGATCTTTCAGCGGCAGATTGCGGGTGGGCAGGACTGCCTGGCAACACGGGTGACGCCGGATCAGGCCGCGGTCCTTCGGGAGCAGTTCCCGGAAAGCGTCTACAGCGAACTCGGCCGGACGGTGCGGATCGAGGTCGCGGAGGGGAAACTGCAGGGGCGCGTGACGGTGGTGACGGCGGGCACGAGCGACCGGCCTGTGGCGGAGGAAACCCTGGAAACGCTGCGGTGGATGCGTTGTGAATGCGAATTGATCGTGGACGTCGGAGTGGCCGGGCCGCACCGACTGCCGGAACATCTCGACCGATTGCGGGGGGTCGATGCGGTGGTGGTCATCGCCGGCATGGAGGGGGCGCTGCCGTCGGTGGTCGGAGGGTGGGTCGATTCGCCGGTCATCGCCGTGCCGACGAGCGTGGGATACGGTGCGGCGCTCGGGGGCCTTGCGGCGCTGCTCGGGATGCTGAACAGTTGCGCATCGAATGTCGCTGTGGTGAATATCGACGCCGGTTTCAAGGCGGGTTACCTCGCCGGCCTGATCGCCCGGCGGCGGACCAGTTGACTGACTGCCGGGAGTTGCCTGAAAAACCGACTCTCGTTACTATTTCTCCCCTTGAGGGGCTGATGATCGCGGATATGACTGAGCCGGCGTGCGATCGGCTGAATTTCGCGGGCTGAGAGTGGACGAAGTACCGGAGCCAGTAACGTGAGTCTGGATAAGAGTTTGAAGGGAAAAGGCCGGCTCGCCCGCGCCCGCAGCGTGCTGACCCGCGATGAACGGATCGCCAAGCTGAAAGAAGAGGCTCGCTGGGAAGAAGGCCAGAGTCCGTTCGGCCTGCCCAAGATCCGCGTCGTGAAGTCGACGATCGGCAAGAAGAAAAAGAAGAAGGCGGCCGACGAAGAGGAAGCCGCGGCCGAAGGCGAAGTCAAGAAGGACGAAGCGTAACCCCTGGTTGGAAGCCGACTCGTTCTTACGGTCCCACCACCGCGATCGGCGCTTGGCGCAGCGAAGCCTGTTGGCGTTCAGCCCGCCCAGTACGTGCGATCGAGCGTGCGGTAGTTGATCGCTTCGCTGAGGTGAACCGAGGTGATCTCTTCGGCCGATTCCAGGTCGGCGATGGTGCGGCTGACGCGGAGAATCTTGTCATGGGCGCGGGCCGAGAGGCCCATTTCCTCCATGGCCGATTTCAGCAGCGCCTCTGCGTCCGAGTCGAGGCGACAGTAGCGGCGGATCTCACGGGGCGTCATCGTCCCATTCGTTCGTTCCGGATGCCCGTCGAACCGTCGCCGCTGGACGTCGCGGGCCGCCACAACCTGCTCGCGCATCTGCTCGCTGTCGGTCCCGGTCTGATCGTCGGAGAGTTCTCGAAACGGGACGGGCGGAACCTCGACGTGAATGTCGATCCGGTCGAGCAGCGGTCCGCTGATTCGCGAGAGATACCGCTCGATCTGCACCGGGCTGCAATTGCACTGGCGTTTCGGATCGCCCCGGAATCCGCACGGGCAAGGGTTCATTGCGGCCACGAGCATCAGGCTGGCGGGGAAGGTCACGCTCCCCATCGCCCGGGAGATCGTCACACGGTGTTCCTCGAGCGGCTGGCGGAGGACTTCCAGCGTCCGCCGGTTGAACTCCGGCAGTTCATCAAGGAACAGCACTCCGTGGTGGGCCAAGGAGATTTCCCCGGGGGTCGGCGTGCTGCCACCGCCGACCAGTCCCGCCTCGCTGATGGTGTGATGCGGCGAGCGGAACGGCCGGGTGAGCAGCAGCGGTTGTTCGTCGGGGAGTCGTCCGACCGCACTGTAGATTCTCGTCGTCTCGAGGCTTTCTTCCGGCGAGAGCCCCGGCAGAATCGTGGCCAGTCTTTGTGCGAGGAGTGTTTTCCCCGTGCCGGGAGATCCGATCATCAGTAGATGGTGCCGCCCGGTGGACGCGACGGTGACGGCCCGCTTGGCCGACTCCTGCCCCTTCACATCGGCGAAGTCGATCGCATACGTGCCGTATTCGGCGACGGCGTCTTTCCAACTGAACGAGGCTGGGGGAACGTCCAGTTCTCCGCTGAAAAACCCGACCGCCTCGGCGAGCGAACCGACCGGAATCACCTCGATCCCTTCGACGACCGAAGCCTCGCGGGCATTGTTGACAGGCACTACGAGTCCGCGTTTGCCGTCGCTCTGGCATTGCAGCGCCATCGACAGGGCGCCTTTGATCGGCCGGACCTCTCCGTCGAGCGCGAGTTCACCGACGGCGCCATACCGATCGAGCCGGTCGGATTGCAATTGCCCGCTGGCAATCAGCAGCCCCAGCGCAATCGGCAGATCGAAGGAGGCCGCCTCCTTGGGGAAGTCGGCGGGCGAAAGATTAATGACGATCCGGTCCATCGGGCGCGAATAGCCGCTGTTGACGAGCGCGCGTTCGATGCGATGCGTGCTTTCCCGCACGGCCGCTTCCGCGAGACCGACGAGAATCGTCTTCGGCATGGCGGCCGGCGAGAGGTCGACTTCCACGTCGACCGGCCGCGCGTCGATCCCGAACAGCGAATACGTGAAAAGTTTCGCGAGCATGGCCCCGGTGACACCCGGCGTGCCTTCACCGATTGTGTTGAGTGGGCCGAAAGACGCCGGCCGCGGAGGGCTCCGTGAATGGGTGCGTTCCTCAAGTCATCCTATCGGCGTCGCCGGCGGTTCGCCATCTCCGCGCACAGAAATCTGGCGGGCACCCACCGCAAACTCATTTCCCTGTTGCGGCCCCTCGTTGCGGCCCCGCGGCGGCCGGACGGGTGGAGAGCGGTTGGCCTGATTCATCCCAACAACTGCAACCGCCCGACCGGCGCGATGCGTCGTATCGTTCTTTACTGACGTTGCACCGACTACACTGGCAGCATCCACGCGGGACGCCTCATTGTGATTGCGAACCAGAATTGAAATCGAAAGCTGCCTCAGCATGGGATTGAACGGAAGAACCGTCCTGATTACCGGCGGTGGTACGGGGATTGGCGCGGGGATCGCCCTGGCGATGGCCGCGGCAGGCGCGCGGGTTGCCGTCTCAGGTCGGCGCGAAGATCCTCTCAAGGAAACGGCCGATCAGTCCTCTGCGGACAATCGGATCGTTTTTCAAACTTGCGATGTGGGGGACCGCTCCAGCTCTGAGGCGCTGGTCAAGTGGGCGACTTCGGAACTGGGATCGGTCGACATCCTGGTGAACAGCGCCGGGCTGAATATTCCCAAGCGAGCGGTGGCGGAACTCGATCCGGCCGACTGGGACAAACTGATCCAGGTGAACGCAACCGGGGCGTACAACTGCATCCACGCGGTGTTGCCGCAGATGCGGGATCGCAAGGACGGTCTGATCGTGAATATTTCGTCGATCGCCGGAATCCGGGCCTCCCTGTTGGGGGGAGTCGCTTACAGCGCCTCGAAGTTCGCGATGTCGGCGCTTGGCATGTGTGTCGGACTGGAGGAGAAGGACAACGGGATCCGCGTGACGAACGTCTATCCGGGCGAGGTCGAGACGCCGATCCTCGACAACCGCCCCGTCCAGGTTTCGGCCGAACACCGGGCCCGAATCCTGCAGCCGGAAGACGTGGCCGCGCTGGTGGTGACGATCGCATCGCTGCCTCCGCGGGCCCACGTCCCGGAGATTGTCATCAAACCGACCATACAGGCCTTCGCCTGAAACGTCAGCCCGAGTGCAGTGAGGGTTGAACAGAGACGCTGGAAGAGGCCACTGAGAATTCCGATCGCTGAGGTTCGTTGATGAAAGGGAATGGAGCAGGACACACGCCGGTTGAAGGAGAATCTCCGGCAGCTCCGTGGCAAGCGCCCGTCGACCAGCAGGTCGCGGCGATTGAGGAACGGCTCGTCGGCGTCCGCCGGCACCTGCACATGCATCCGGAGCCGAGTTGCGAAGAGTACGAGACGTCGCGGTACCTCGCCGAGCAGCTTGAACAGGCGGGAATCAGGACGCGGCTGCTGCGCGACGGCCTGGGGGTCATCGGTGATTTCGATCTCGGCCACGTGACGGAGACGACTCCCCGCATCGCGCTGCGGGCCGACATCGACGCGCTCCAGATCCAGGACGCCAAACGGACGCCCTATGCGTCGCGGAAATCGGGACTCTGCCACGCCTGCGGGCACGACGCCCATGCCACGATGATTCTTGGTGCGGCCCTGGCGGCCTCTGAAATGCACAAGAGCGGGCGACTGCCGGGGGGCGACTTTGGCGTGCGATTGCGGTTTCTGTTTCAGCCGGCCGAAGAAGAGTCGCTGGGTGCGCGGTGGCTCGTCGAGCAGGGCGCCGTGGACGACGTGGACGCGATCCTGGCGCAGCATGTCGACCCGGAACGCACCTTGGGGACGGTCGGGATCCGGTACGGCGTCTTGACGGCCAACTGCGACGAGGTCGAATTGATCGTCGAAGGCAGCGGCGGACATGCCGCGCGGCCGCACCATACGCGCGATCCGATCGCCGCCGCCGCCCATCTGATTTCTGCGCTCTACCAGTTTCTGCCGCGATCGGTCGACGCGCGCGATCCGGTGGTCTTCACGGTCGGCAAGGTCGCGGGGGGCACGTTGTCGAACGTGATTCCCGACCGCGTGGAGATTCAGGGCTCTCTTCGAACGCTTCAGGCCGAAACGCGAACGCGCGTCCACGACCGTATCGAGGAGATCGTGCACGGCGTCAAGGAGGCCAGCGGGACGACGATCCATCTACGATTTCCCACGTCGATCGACGGCGTCAACAATGACCGCCGTTGCACCGCCGCGCTGGAAGCGGCGTCTCGCGAGGTGCTCGGCGACGAGGCCATCCAGCCGGTGGAACTGCCCAGTATGGGGGCGGAAGACTTCGCGGCCTATCTGGACCGCGTTCCGGGCGCGATGCTGCGGCTCGGCTGTGCGCCCCCCGGCTTCACCGCCCCGTTCCTGCACGCACCGGACTTTGACGTCGACGAACGGGTGCTCGCGATCGGGACGCGGATTATGCTGCGAGCGGCGCTGCGGCTGGCGGACGGATCCGGCGACTTCTCCGGCGGGGCGGGAATCTGAGTTTATCACGAGGCAGGGCCTCGGACGGTGCAAGCTGCCGCTCGCCGGCGGGAAGCCGCTCTCGCTGGTCGCTGGAGCTTGACTCAAGGCCACAACTTCCGGGGAAAAAGTCGCTTCATCCCTGAGTCAAGCCTTCCGGGTTGCCGGATTCGTGCTTCGCACGACACAATCCCTGCAACAATTCGCGATTCGGTGCGCTGAGCATGTCAACAGCAACGGTCTCACCGAATTCGATTCTCGTCCGCCGGAGGCGATTCCATGCCCGCCCTGACGTTTACCCGGAACGAATCTCCCACCTTGGGGGTGGAAGTCGAACTGCAACTCGTCGACGCCGAGTCGTATGAACTGACCTGCGCGATTGACGACGTCACCAGCCGGCTGCCGCCGGAACTGGCGAATCGCGTCAAGCCGGAACTGATGCAGTGTTACCTGGAAATCAACACCGACGTCTGCCGGGACGTGGGAGAAGTGCGGCGGGATCTGCAGAGTACGCTGACCGGCCTGTACGAAATCACCGACCCGCTGGGCGTGAGACTCTTCTGGGCCGCCACGCATCCTTATTCGTCCTGGCGGAGGCAGGCGATCACGGTCAACGACCGCTACTACATGCTGGTCGACCTGATGCAGGACATCGCCCGGCGGCTGGTGACGTTCGGCCTGCACGTGCACGTCGGCGTCGAGTCGGGCGACAAGGCTGTGATGGTCTGCGACCGGATGCTCCGCCACCTGCCGCTGCTGTTGGCGCTCTCGGCGAACAGCCCCTTCTGGGAAGCGCGGCCGACCGGCCTGCACTCGAACCGGTCGAAAATCATGGAGATGCTGCCGACCGCCGGCCTGCCGCACCAGATGCGGAACTGGAGCGAGTACACCTGGCTGATCAACCACCTGGTCGACACGGGGTTCATCAACACGATCCGTGAGATCTGGTGGGACATTCGGCCGCACAACAATTTCGGCACGGTCGAGATCCGTGTGTGCGACATGCCGCCCAACCTCGATCACGTGCTCGCCATCACGGCGCTGGTTCAGTCGCTGGTCGTGGCGATTTCCCGGCAGATCGACGAGGGGACTTACCAGTCGGAATACCATCCGATGATGGTGGCCCAGAACAAATGGCGGGCGACGCGGTACGGCGCCGGCGCCAGCCTGGTCAACAGCGACGACTACAAGCAGTTCACCGTGCAGCAGACGGTCGACCAACTGGTTGACCGGCTTCAACCGATCGCCGAAGAACTCGGCTCGACCGCCGAACTGGAATACTGCCGGAAGCTTCCCGGCCTGACCGGCAGCGACGAACAGTTGCGACTGTACGAGCAGACCTACAGCCGCCACGAAGTCGTCAAACAGATGCTGGACGCCCACGAATGGCGTCCGGAGTGA
>ERZ869936.1385-NODE-1385-length-17591-cov-36.190237_pt1 | contig 17591 bp, 10 predicted proteins | sample MGYA00520876_ERZ869936 | MGnify/ENA primary metagenome ERZ869936 (study PRJEB32218, sample SAMN09650985) | biofilter metagenome | isolation source: enrty point of leading RO module | place: Saudi Arabia: Thuwal, RO plant located on Red Sea | collected 2016-02-17...
TTGTAGCGACGGATCCGTTTCTGACGGCCAGCGCCGTGTCGAACCGGGCCGCCTCGTAAGTCTTCGGCCGGTCAGGACCTGGATTGCCTCGCCCAGGGCCGGACCGCGCCCCCTCTGCGACCTACTCTTTGACTAGAGGGTCTCATGTTTATTAAGGGGACTCAGGCGCGCGGGGTGCCGAAATCGTCGGTCGCCGCGGGCGCGTTGGTGCGGGTTCTTGTCCCCCCTGTTGCTCGCCAGGAAACAGCTGGTCGCGATGAGAGAGCGGGTCGCCATGAAAGACATTCAAGAAATCTGCGGGTCCCTGGTCGCCGTGTTGCGGGCGGCCACTTTGGTGTTCGTGGCGGCGTGCCTGTGGTCGCTGACCGGCGTGGCCGTGGCCGCCGACGTCTCGCCCATCACCTCCTGGACGACCGGCACCACGGGACCGAGTCGCACGACTTCGGGCGACGATCGGCTGCTGATCTTCACCGCCGGCATGGAAGACGGGGCCACCGAGACCGTGACCTCGGTGACTTACGGCGGCCAGGCGCTGACGGAAATCATCGGCCAAACCACCGGCTCGGGCTTCTACGGCGGCGCGCAAATCTTCTACCTTGACGAGGCGGGCATTTCCGCGGCCACCAGCAACACCTTTTCGGTGACCTGGTCGGGGAACGTCAACGTCTCGTTCTACGCCGCGCGGATGTACGAGAACGTCGACCAGACGACGCCGATTCGCGACTCCGATCAGGGCAACAGCCCTTCCTCGTCCCCCAACCCGATCACCACCCCGGCGATGACCGTCGTGGCGGGCGATTACGTGGTGGCGGCGGCTCAGTGCGGCAACCAGAACAGCTACACCTGGAACAACAGCTTCACCGAGGGCACCGACTCCGGCAGCGGCTCGGCCCAACATTCGACGGCGGACAAGTTGATCACTTCGAGCGGCACCCAGGTCGCTTCGGCAACCAACGGAGGCCCGAATCGCCAGGTCATCTTGGGCGCCGTCTTGCAAAGCGTCCCGGAGGTTGCGGAGATCTTCTATGTGCGGCCCGACGGAAACGACACCAATTCGGGAACCGGTTCGTCGGCCAGCGAGGCCTGGGCGACGTTGGCCGCAGCCGTGGACAAGACCGCGCTCGGCCCGGCCGACATTGTGTACGTCATGACAGGGACCTACACGGGCGAGATTACGCCCAGCGTCGACGGCAGCTCGTCGCAACCGATCCAGTTCATTGCCGACACATCGGGGGCCCAGTTCGGCACGGCCGGTGCGGTCACGATAACGACCACCGGCGGCAACGAGGTGTTCGACTTGAACGACGATGACTATCTGGAATTTGTCGGCTTTACGATCCAGGCGGTCGACAACGGTTCGGGGCAGCAAGCGATCGAACTCGACAACTCCGACGGGATCGCCTTTCGCCAGTGCGAGATCTACGACGCCGACCGCCACGGCGTCGACGTGGGCAACAATTCGTCGTTGGAACTGGAAAATTGCCTCATCCGCGACAACGAGAGTGACGGGATTCGCTTATCGAGCGGCACGCTCGTGGTGATGAATTGTACGATCGTCAATAGCGGGAGCGACGGTATCGAGCAGGACGGCGGGTCCTCGACGATCACGAACTCGATCATTGCCAATAACTCATCCGATGGTCTCGATCGCGACGGCGGGACGATGACGCATACGTACAACTGCGTCTTTGGCAGCGGCGACCAGGACTTCGAAGGCGTGAGCCAAGCGACCGGCGAGATCACGTCCGATCCGTTGTTTACCTCCGCCAGCGACTTTCATCTGCTGTCGAGCTCCCCCTGTATCGATACGGGAACGGCCAGCGGCAGCCCGCCGAATGTCGATCTGGAGAACGTCGAGCGACCCGCCGGCAGCGGCTACGACATGGGTTGTTACGAATTCAGGTCCGAGAAAGGCCACTGGGCCCTCGACGAGACGAGCGGCACCACGGCTGCCGATTCTTCCGGGGCCGGCAACGACGGCACGCTCAGCGGTACCACGTTCACCAGTAGCTCGGTCAGCGTTTGTCCCACCGGTAGCACGGGTCTCTCGCTGGACGGCACGAACGACTATGTCGACTTGCCCGATCTCGACTTCGATTACTCGGGTGGCTTCAGCATCGCGATGTGGATCAAACCGACGGCGACCCCGTCCACGCACTGCGCGCTGCTCGGCATTTCGAACGGCCAGGACGTCGACGACATCTGGTTCGGCTGGGTGCCGGGCACGGGATTGGAAATCTACATCTCCGATACCACGGACGGCGGGACGACGCGCTGGCTCGACGACCTGAACGATCCGACGCTCGATGTGTGGCACCATGTCGCGGTGACGGTCGACGGCTCGGGCAATGCCACCATGTATCGCAACGGAATCTCCATTGCGACGGGGTACTTGAGTTTGCCGGCCAATACAAATCGCACGGAAAACCACATCGGCGACTCGGTGTGGCTCGATCATTTTGAGGGCGAGATCGACGACGTCCGCTTCGAGGCGGGCGTCTACACCGCGGCCGAGGTCAGCGCCCTGTACGGCTTGCTGGCCCACTGGAAGTTCGACGAGACAAGCGGCACCACGTTCGTCGATTCGTCGGGCAACGGCCACGACGGCGCCTTCGCAGGGGGCACGCCGACCTGGGTGGATGGCAAGGTCAACAACGCCGTCGACTTCGACACCTCGGGCGACTATGCCGACACCGACGCCAACTTCACGCCACCGGCGACCGGCACGATCGCCTTCTGGATGAAGGTCGACGGGGCGCCCTCGGCCCGCGAGCGAATCCTGGGCCTGGGGGGCGACTGGGAAATTCGTCACGAACCGAACGGAGAGCTCACGTTCGATATCAATGGCGAGGGTGGCTCGGACGTGGGTGCCTTTTTCCACTCCAACACGAAGGTCACCAGCTCGTCGAGGTGGTACCACGTCGCCGCGGTGTTCGACGACGTCACCGATACCTTCGAGGTCTACATCGACGGGGTGCTCGACAACAGCGGCACGAACACCATGACGGCCCAGTCCGCCAACATCCTCTCTTTCGGCACGCGGACCGGATCGACCGAGTACTGGGTCGGAAAGCTGGACGAAGTGCAGATCTTCGATCGCATGCTCTGCAGCGACGAGATCCAGGAGATCTACAGCTCCGCACCCACGACCACGCTCCGCATCATCCGCTGGCTCGAACAACGGTAGATCGACGCGACGCCGGCGTCGGCTCTTGCCTTTTTCGAGCAACTTTCGAGAATCACAGTCGCTTTGGCCAACCCGCTGCGGGTGGCTGTCCTTGGCCCCCCGTCTTAGGTGCTTCGCTTGGAAAGCCCGGAAAAGATTCTTGTCGCCCTGGCCGCGGTCTTCGTATTGGGCATCGGCGGCCAGTGGCTCGCCTGGCGGGTCCGCGTACCGTCCATCCTGCTGTTGATGGGTCTGGGCGTGGTGGTCGGCCCGGCCACGAATTGGATCGTGCCTGACGAACTGTTTGGCAGCGTTCTGCTGCCCACCGTGTCGCTGGCCGTGGCGGTGATTCTTTTCGAGGGGAGCATGAACCTGCGGCTGGCCGACCTGCGCTCGATCGGTTGGCCGCTCGGCAGTCTGCTCACCGTGGGCGTGGCGATCACCTGGGTCCTGGTGACGGCGGCGGCCCGCTATGTGCTGGCTCTTGACTGGGCCACCTCGCTGCTATTGGGGGCGCTGTTGGTGGTCACGGGACCCACGGTCATTGGACCGCTGCTGCGCCACATTCGGCCGCTCGGTCGCGTCGGCCCGATCGCCCGTTGGGAAGGGGTCGTGATCGATCCGATCGGGGCGGTGTTGGCCGTGCTCGTCTACGAAGCCCTCTTCGTGCACAACGCCCCCGATTTCGGTTCCGCCTGGCAGATCGGGGCCTGGGGTCTGATGCTGACGCTGATCGTCGGTATCGGACTCGGCGGTGGCGTGACGATCTTGTTGCTGTTCGCCTTGCGGAAGCATATGGTGCCCGACCACCTGCAAAGTCCCGTCACGCTGATGGTCGTGCTGGGGGCCTTTGCGGCTTCGAACGTGATGCATGAAGAAACGGGGCTGGTCACGGTTACCGTGATGGGCCTGGTGCTGGCCAATCAAAAGAAGGTCACCGTCAAGCACATTCTCCAGTTCAAGGAGAATCTTACCGTCCTGTTGATCTCGACCCTGTTCATCGTACTCACGGCACGGCTCAACTTCGCCGACATCGCGCAGCTCTCGTGGCGGGGTCCGCTCTTCGTGGCGGTGCTGATCGTCTTCGTCCGCCCGCTATCGGTGTACGTGGCCACGATCGGCACGGGCTTGAAGCTGGCCGAGCGAGCCTTTCTCGGCTGGCTGGCTCCGCGCGGCATCGTGGCCGCCGCGGTCGCCAGCGTGTTCGCCCTGCAATCGGCCGGGGGAGAGCGGCCCCTCGGGTCCGAGTTCGTGGCCGCCACGTTTCTCGTCATTGCCGGCACCGTGCTCGTCTACGGATTGACGACCGGCTACGTCGCCCGGCGGCTGGGCCTGAGCGTGCCTGATCCGCAGGGCGTGCTGATTGCCAGTGCGCATCCGGCGGCCCGGGCCATTGCCCACGCCCTCGGCAAGCAGAACATCGCCGTGCAGGTGGTCGACACGAATCGCGAGAACATTCGGATCGCGCGGATGGAGGGACTGTCGACGCTTTACGCGAATGTGCTTTCGGAAACGACGCTGGAGAAACTCGACCTGGGCGGCATCGGGCGCATGATGGCCCTGACGCCGAACGACGAGGTCAACTCGCTGGCCGCCGAGCACTTCAGCGAATTGTTCGGTCGATCGCAGGTCTATCGCCTTGCTCCGCAACAGGGCGCCGGCGACCGCAAGGAAGTGTCGGAGGAGTTGATTTTCGGCCGCAAGCTGTTCGGCGACGAGGTCACCTATCCGGCCCTCGATCACCGTTTCGAGGAAGGGGCGATCGTCAAGGCGACGCGGCTCACCGAAGAATATCCCTGGTCCGAGTTTCTCGAGAAGTATGGAGAATCGGCCCTGATCCTGTTCAAGGTCGACGAGCTCGGCAAGCTGACGATCTCGACGACCGACTCGCCGCTGAAGCCGCGTCCGGGAGATACCGTGATCGCCCTGGTCGACCCGAGCGAAGGGGACAAGTCGGCCGTCGTCGAGGGAACCGCGCCCGCAGGCTAGCACGGGTGGCGCCCCCGCTTGTTGGCGACCGCACGGGCAACGCACCGCGGACACTCTAATCTGCCCCGTGCCGTCGGGGTACAATGAGCCGGTTGCTCGTTTTACCTCTCGGATCGCCGCGCGTATGTTCTCGGAGCGCTCTCTCGTCGGCCCGGCCCTGACGCTTTGGCTCGTGGCGTCGCCGCTCATCGCCGGCCTGGCCGGCTGCCATTCGGCAACCGCCGATTCGCCGTCCGCAGAGGCATTGGCCCAGACCGACGAGGCGACACCGGTAGCGGCCCGCCCCGACGCAGACGCGTTCGACCCCCTGCGCTACGAGAAGGAGATCCTCGTCCGCGGGCTGCACGACCCGATGCAGATCCACGTCCTCGACGACGGACAGATCTACTTCCACGAGATTCACGGCAAGCTCAAGCACTACGACCCGCAGAGCGGCGAGGTGACCGTCGTCGGCGAAATGCCGTCGGTCCGCTATGGCGAGGTCGGTTTCATGGGCCTGGCGCTCGACAACGACTTCGCCACCAACGGGCGGATCTACACTCTTTATTGCCCGCGGGCGAAGCGCGATCATCTGCGGCTCTCGCGGTTCGAGATCCGCGCGGGCCGGCTCGAGCTCGACAGCGAGCGGATGCTGTTCGAGTACCCGATCGATCCGCAGAGCGCGGCGCACATGGGGGGCGGCATGATGATGACGCCCGACGGATTGCTCTACATCGGCACGGGCGACAACTGCACGCCGATTCCCGAGCTGCCGGTCGATCAGCGCGACGGGTTTGCGCACAACGACGCGCTCCGCTCCTCGGGCAACTCCCGCGATCTGCGGGGCAAGGTCCTGCGCATCCGCCCGACGGACGACGGCGGCTATGAAGTCCCGGCGGACAATCTCTTTCCCGACGGCAAACAGGGCCGCGCAGAGATCTACGCCATGGGCGTGCGCAACGCCTTTCGGCTCTTCGTCGACCCGCAGACCAAATGGGTTTACTGGGGCGACGTGGGGCCCAACATTCGGCTCGACTTCGAGGTCGGCCCCAACGGCTACGACGAGGTGAACCAGGCCCGTGCCGCGGGCAACTTCGGTTGGCCGATGTTCACCGGGCCCAACGAAGCATATCGCTGGTGGGACTTTGCCACGCGGACACGCGGTCGCTGGTTCGAGGTCGACAACCCGGTCAACGATTCGCGCAACAACACGGGCCTGCGGCGATTGCCGCCTCCGCAGCCCGCCTTTATCTGGTATCCGACGACTGAGTCGCCCGAGTTTCCCGAGCTCGGTAGTGGGGGTCGCGCGGCGATGTGCGGTCCGATCTATCGTTACGACGCGGCGCTCGACTCGCCGGTCAAATTGCCCGCCGCGCTCGATGGCCGATTGCTGATTTACGACTGGACCCGCAACTGGATCAAACAGGTCGTGCTTGACGACGAAGGACGCATCGAGCGGATCGAACCGTTTCTCGATCACATGCTGTTTCGCAAGCCGATCGACATGAAGTTCCGCAGCGACGGGACGCTCTACGTCATCGAGTACGGCGATCGCTGGGGTGGCAACACCGATGCCCAGATCGTGCGGATCGTCTATCGCCGCGGCAATCGTCCGCCGGTGGCGGTTGTTCGGGCCGATCGCAGCGCGGGCAAGGAGCCGCTCACGGTGCGGCTCGACGCCGGCGACTCGCACGATCGCGATCGCGACGATCGGCTGCGTTACGAGTGGCGCGTCGGCCCCCTGCCCGAGGTCGTTTCGACCGCGGCCAAGTTCGAAACGACATTTTCCGAGCCGGGCGTCTACGACGTCGAGTTGACCGCGATCGACGCGATGGGCGCACAGAGCACCGCGAAGCTGGAGATCCGCGTCGGCAATACGCCGCCGGTGGTGCGGATACTCGAACCGCCGCACGGCAGCTTCTTCGAATGGAAGGAGCCGCTGCTCTATGCCGCCGAGGTCGACGACGCCGAAGACGGCTCGACCGCCGCAGCAGAGGCGAGCGGCCGCCGCATCGATCCGGCGCGACTCGTCGTGCGGACGAAGTATCAGCAGCGGCGGGCCTCGACGGACGTTGATGCTCTGGGTCAGCAACTGGTCAACGACGACGCCACACTCGAGCCGGGGCTGGCGATGATGCGGCGCACGACTTGTTTTGCGTGCCACATGGCCCGCAACGCCTCGGCCGGTCCGCCGTATGAACAGGTCGCGCGAAAGTACCAGGGCGACGCCTCGGCACGCGAGCGGCTCGCGAAGAAGATCATCAGCGGGGGCGTTGGCGTTTGGGGCGTCAAGCCGATGCCGCCTCATCCGCAACATACGCTGGCCGAGACGCGGCAAATGGTCGACTGGGTCTTGTCGCTGGCCCATTCGTCGAGCAGCGCTCCGCTGGCTGGCACGCGCGGCGCGTTTCGCGCGATCGATTTTCCCGACATCCGGGCCGACGCGGGCGTTTACGTGATCACGGCCAGCTACACCGACGAAGGTGCCGCCGGCGTGCCGCCGTTGACCGGCCAGGCGGTGCATCTGCTGCACTCGCGAAAGAAGAAGGCGGCGTTCTTCGACACCCGTCGGGGCGCGGAGATTGTCGACGAGTACGAAGGCGAACACACGATCGTGGGCCGCTTTGCCGATGGCGACTACGTCAGTTTTGCGCAGATTCGCCTGACGGACGTGGCCGAGGTTTCGTTTCGAGCCGGCGCGCTCGGCGACGTGGGGGGGCGATTCGAGATTCGTCAGGACGGACCCGAAGGACCGCAACTCGCCGCCGCGACGATGAAGCCTTCGGTCGGCTACCAGTATCAGAAGGTGCCGATTCGCGATCCGGGCGGCGTGCACGATCTGTATGTGGTGGCGGTCGTGGATGAGGCTCTGCCAGGCGACAAGAGCCAGCCGGCCGAGGGTGCGACCGGCAAGACGTCGAGCAAACCAGATCGAGGTCACGCGGACAGCGCAAAGGTGCTGGGGCTCAACTGGATCGGCTTTCATTTGACGCCCGCAGCCCAGGCGGCCCGCGAAGCGCGGATTGCCCGGGCCGAGGCGAAGCTGGCCGAACAGGCGGAGCTGGCCCGTCGCCAGACGCCACCGCCGCGGCCGTTTGTAAAGAACTGGGTGCGCGACGATCTGATCCGCGACGTGCGCGATCTGCACAATCGCGTTGGCGAGATCGAGGCGCTCGACCAAGGCGGCCGACTGTTCCGCGAGCTGGCCTGCGCCGCGTGTCATCGCGCGGCAGACGTCGAGCAAGCCGCCATCGAGCAAACCGCCATCGGGCAAGCCGCCGCCGAGCGAGTCTGGCCCGGCCCGGCGCTGACCGACATCGCCAAGAAGTACCAGCAGGCCCCACAACCCGGCCTGTCGGTGCTCGACGCGGTGCTCGAGCCGTCGGCCCAAATCGACGAGCGCTTTCGCACACAGATGTTCTTCTTGGAAAGCGGGCGCCAGGTCGTCGGCATGGTCGTGGCCGACGACGACGAGACAATCACGGTCGTCGAGAATCCGCTGGCCACGGACCGCCTCACGGTGATCCGTCGCGCGGACATTGAAGAGCAAACCCCGTCGGCCGTCTCCTTGATGCCGGCCGGCCTGTTGACGACACTGTCGCGGGAAGAGATCGTCGCTTTGTTGACCTATGTGCTCGCAGGCGGTGCGGACGAGGCCGCCGGGAGAAGTCCCTGATGAAGTTTTTCGATCGCTACCGGCTCACGGCACGCGCGCCTTCCACGATGCGTCGAGCCGTGCTGCTGTTTGTCGTGTCGTTGCCGGCGATCGGCGGCTCGCTGTTCGCCGAAGAGGCCGACTCGCCCGCCACCACCACGAAGATCGTGCTGATCGGCCACGAGCTCGATCACCCCTGGGCGACGCACATGTACTTGCCCACCTGCCAGTTGTTGGCCATGTGTCTGGAGCAGACCGAAGGGGTCGAGGCGATCGTCTCCGACGGCTGGCCAACCGACGAGTCGGTGCTCGACGGCGTGTCCGCCATCGTGATGTACTCCAGTCCCGGGGCCGAGCTGATGCTCGACGGGCCGCATGCCCGCGCGGCGCAAGAGCTCATGAAGGACGGCGTTGGCTTGGTGGCCATCCACTGGGCCACCGCGGTCAAGGAAGCCAACAAGGAGCGCCTCGGTCGCCGGTACCTGCAATATCTCGGCGGCATGTGGGTGCACTTCGTCGGGCTGACGATCGGCGATTCGACCCTGGCACAACTGCAGCCGGATCATCCGATCTGTCGCGGCTGGCAGCCGTATGAGTTGAACGACGAGTTTTATTTGAATCCGACCATCTCCGAGGCCGCCACACCCTTGCTTCAAGTGCAAGCCCAGGGCAACGATCTCGTCGTCGGTTGGGTTCACGAACGTCCTGGCGGAGGCCGCTCATTTGGCACGACGCTGGGCCACTTTCATCGCAACTTCAAGATCGAGGCCTTTCGCCGCATGATGGTCAACGGCGTGCTTTGGTCGGCCGGGGTCGAGGTGCCGGAGGAGGGAGCGCCGGTCGACGTCACGGCGGCCGACGTGGCCCTGCCGCCGCGTCCGGAAGAAGACCGGTAAGCGACCGGTCAAGACGTCGTAAACATTTGTAAAAAAACGAGTTGCGTAGCCGCGATAATTCTAGACAGAAATTCCCGCCCCCCTTAAACTGAAAGTGCCAGCAGGTTGCCTGCCGAAGAGACTTCGGCCGGCCGGTTTGATCACCGGGAAGTGCAACTTGTCCGGCCCCGATCGAGCAGGAAGCTCGGCCCCACGCCCTCCCACCTAAGCCGCCCTCCGCGCCATGACGAAGTGTCTGCGTGCCATTGCCGCTTCGCTGCTGCTAACGGGCGCGGCTTTCGTAATTTCGCCCGCGATTCTGATCGCCGCAGAGGGCCCCACGTTTTCGCCGCGCGACCTCGAGTTCTTCGAGAAGCAGGTGCGCCCGCTGCTGGTCGCCCGTTGCTATGAGTGCCACAGCGAGACGTCGGACGAGGTTGGCGGCGGGTTGCGACTCGATGCGCGCTCTTTGGCCCTGGCCGGTGGCGACTCGGGTCCGGCGTTCGTGCCGCACGAAGTCGAAGGCAGCCTGTTGATCGAGTCGATTCGCTATGGCGGCACCTATGAGATGCCGCCCGACTCGAAATTGCCGGAGAGCGAAATTGCGATTCTCGCCCGCTGGGTGGAATTGGGCGCCCCCTGGCCACCAGAATCGATCAACGATCGCGCCGACGCGAGCGAGGCCTTCTCGATCGACGATCGTAAAGCGCGTCACTGGGCCTGGTCGCCGATTGCCGATCCCGGCGTGCCGCAGGTGCGCGACGAGGATTGGGCCCGCGACCCGATCGACAACTTCGTCCTGGCCGAGCTTGAGGCCCGCGGTCTGCAGCCGACCACCCGGGCAGATCGGCATCGCTGGTTGCGGCGCGTGACGTTCGATCTCACGGGCCTGCCGCCAACGCTCGACGAGATGGAGGCCTTTCTGGCCGATGACTCGCCGCAGGCGCACCAGCGGGTGGTCGATCGCCTGCTCGTCTCGCCGCGCTACGGCGAGCACTGGGCGCGGCACTGGATGGATCTGATTCGTTACGGCGAAACGAAAGCCCATGAGAGCGATTACGCGATGCCGTTTACCTGGCGGTATCGCGACTACTTGATTCGCGCACTCAACCGCGACGTGCCGTTCGACCAATTTGTGCGCGAGGCGATCGCCGGCGATTTGCTCGCCGAGCCGCGCACCAATCCGGACGACGGCTCGAACGAATCGGCCAACGGTCCCGGCTTCTTCCAGATGACGGACGGCCATCACGGTCCGCCCGACATTCACATGGAAGAGGCCCGTGTGTTCGACGGCATGATCGACACCACGGGCAAGGCCTTTCTGGGAATGACGGTCGGCTGTGCCCGTTGTCACGACCACAAGTTCGACGCCGTGAGCACGGAAGACTACTACGCCCTGTACGGTATTCTGGCCAGCTCGCGGCTCGATTATCCCAACGTCGTCTCGGCCGAGTTGCTCGCGGCCAAGCGGGCCGAGCTGGAGGCCCAGCAAGAGCGGGTGAAGCGCGCAGTGCTGGTCGCCGCGCGGCAGAAGATCGCCACGTTCTCGGCCGACGCCTTGGCCGATCACAAAGCCGCGCACGACCCGGCGCATCCGCTCTATCCGTTGTGGCGAAGTCTTTCCGCGACGCCGCGCGACGAAGCCTCCGAAAACGAAGAGCCCGTGGTGGCCGCGGTGACGTCTTCCGATCCGGACGCGGCCGCCGCGCCGATCGATCTGGGCGGCGCCGACTTCGCCGGTTGGAAGACCAGCGGCATCGGTTTCGGTACCGCGCCTCGCTCGGCCGGCACGTTCGTAATCGCCCGCACCGGCGACGATGTGTTGCAGACGTTTGTCGGCAGCAGCGCGGCGGCCGGGCATCTCAGCTCGCGGATCGACGGTTCGATCAAGTCGCCCATGTTCGTGCTCGCCGATCGCGTCAGCCTGCGGGTGAAGGGATTGGGCGGCCGGGCGCGCCTCTACATTCAGCATTACGACCTGGTCGGCCACGGCCCGACGACGCAGAAGCTCGACGTGGCGATCAACAAGGATCACTGGCATTGGGTGCACTTCGACACGCGTTACTGGCAGGGCCGGCGGGCGTATGTCGAGGTGCTGCACAACGGCCACGAAATGGTTTTCCCGATGAACGCCCAGCACAAGCCGCGGCATCACAACGGTGCCTATGTGGCGGTCGATCGGGTGTTGCTCAGCAGCGAAGGCGAGCGGACACCGCGCTGGCAGGGACAGTACGACGGGGTGTGGGGCCTGTTGAGCGTGGCCGCCGCGGCCGCGTCGGATGAAGAGTCCGCTCGGGGCGCCGGGGCAACGCCAGACGGCGAGCCATCGCCGGACGTCGTCGAGGCGGCCCGCGGGCAACTGACGCGACTGCTCGACCGCTGGCAGTGGGATCAACTCTCGTCGGCCGAGGGCGACGTCGTCGAAGCTCTATTAACGGCGGGGGGTCCGCTCGCGGTCACCACGGCCGACGCGCCGGAACTCGCCGCCGCGGTCGAGCAGTATCGGGCCATTTGGCGCTCGATTCCAGAGCCGGTCTATGTCCGCAGCATGACCGACGGTTTTGGCACCAACGAGCCGGTCTACATTCGCGGCAATCCCCACGCGACCAGCTCCGAGGCGGTGCCGCGGCGTTTTCTCGCGGCGCTCGACGGTCGGCCTTTTGAAACCCGCGAGAGCGGGCGGCGCGAGTGGGCCGAGGCCCTGGTGGCCGACGACAACCCGCTGGTGGCCCGCGTCATCGTGAATCGACTTTGGCAGCGGATGTTCGGTCGCGGCATCGTGGCCACGGTCGACAACTTCGGCGAGATGGGCGAGCGGCCGAGTCATCCCGAGTTGCTCGACTACCTGGCTCGCGAGTTCGTTCGCGACGGCTGGTCGCGCAAGCGGCTGCTGCGGCGCCTGGCGCTTTCCAGCACCTATCGACTCGGTACGACGCCGTCGACCGCGGCCGCGGAGCTCGATCCGGAGAACCTGTATCTGCAGCGGATGCCGATTCGTCGTTTGCTGGCCGAGCCGATTCGCGACGCGATCCTGGCAGCCAGCGGCAGTTTGCGGCATGAAATGTACGGACCGAGCGTGCCGGTAAATCTCGATCAGGCGCCGCCGAGTCGCTCGATTCCCGAAATTAACGGCCCGCTCGACGGCGACGGCCGACGCTCGGTGTACCTCGAGATGCGGCGCAACTACCTGCCGGGCTTTTTGACCGCCTTCGATCTTCCCACCTCGGCCGAACCGCGCGGTCGGCGCGACGTGACGAACGTGCCGGCCCAGTCGCTGGCCATGATGAACGATCCCTTTGTGATCCAGCAGGCCACCGCATGGGCCGAGCGTTTGCTGGCCGACGAGCGGTTGAGCTTGGAGCAGCGCATCGACCGCGCCCATCGCCTGGCCTATAGCCGACCGGCCCGCGAAGGCGAGATCGAGCGGGCGCGCCGCCTGCTCGGCGATCTGGCGGCCGCGTACGACGTATCGCTCGACGACATGTACGACGACGTGCGGGTTTGGAAAGACTTTTGCCACCTGATGCTCAATCGCAAAGAGTTCATTTTCATTTACTGAGATTCGATGCGGCGTGACGCGCGAGCGCGTCGGATTGCTGAAACACGAACGCTGAAACACGAACAGTGGCAGAGCCAGAGCCACCCTTTACCACACTGAGAGAACGAACGTGACGATCACGCGACGCCAACTCTTGACGCAAGCCGGCTTGGGCCTGGGGGCGCTGGCCCTGGGCGACCTGGTCGGACGCGAGAGCGCGGCCGCCGCTCCGGCAGCGCGGGCGCCCGGTTCGTTGGCTCCGCGGCCTCCGCATTTTCCGGGGCAGGCCAAGAGCGTGATCTTCCTCTACATGGACGGCGGCGTCTCGCAGGTCGACTCGTTCGACCCGAAGCCACTACTGGCGAAGGAGCACGGCAAGAAGCCGAAGTTCAAGATCGACGCGACCGTGTTCAACAACATCGGCACGCTGTTGAAGAGTCCCTGGCAGTTCGCGCGGCACGGCGAGTGCGGGATGCCGGTCAGCGAGTTGTTTCCGCACATTGGCAGCTGTGCCGACGACCTGTGCGTGATTCGCTCGATGCAGGGTCCCGTGCCCGATCATCCGAATGCGAACTACGCGCTGCACACCGGCTACGCCATGCACGGCAAGCCGTCGATGGGCGCCTGGATCTCCTACGGGCTGGGCACCGAGAATCAGGACCTGCCGGGCTTCGTCGTGATTCACGGCGGCCGCGTCCCCTCGGGCGGGGTCGCGTGCTTCAGCAACGGTTTCTTGCCGGCCAACTACCAGGGTTCCATCTTTCTGCCGACGAAGCCGCGGGTGCGCAACATCGCCTCGCAGGAAGCTTCGGAAGAGGTTCGCCAGCGAAAGCTCGAGTACCTGCGACAGTTCGATCGCGAGCTGGCCGATTCGTTGGCCGCGGGCGAGGCGATCGAGGCGGCGATTCGCAACTACGAGTTGGCTTTCCGCATGCAGAGTGCCGTGCCCGAGGCGATGGACCTCTCGCAAGAGACCCAGGCCATGAAGCGTTTCTACGGTATGGAAGAGAGCTACAAGTTCACGCAGCTCTACGCCACGCAGTGTCTGCTGGCCCGGCGGCTGGTCGAGCGTGGCGTGCGATTCGTGCAGCTGACGATTCCGCAGAAGCCGGGCGTCGATCGTTGGGATCAGCACAGCAATCTCGTCGACGGCCACACGCGGAACGCCCGCATGGTCGACCAGCCGATCGGGGCCTTGATCAAGGACCTGAAGCAGCGGGGTCTGTTGGAGTCGACGTTGATCGTGTTTAGCGGCGAGTTCGGCCGCACGCCCTTCGCCCAGGGTGCCAACGGTCGCGATCACAATCCGCAGGGCTTCAGCCTCTGGATGGCCGGCGGCGGTGTCCGGGGCGGCACCGTGTACGGAGCGACCGACGAGTACGGCTATCGGGCGATCGAGAACAAGATGACGCTACACGATCTGCACGCCAACCTGCTGCATCTGATGGGCATCGACCACGAGCGGCTCACCTTCCGACACAGCGGACGCGACTTCCGTCTGACCGACGTCGAGGGTCGGATTGTGCCGGAGATTCTGGCCTAGAGCGGTCTTGGATAGGTGTCGCGTTCTTGGTGTGGGCGCGGCAAGTTTGGCCACCAGACCGAAGCAGACGAATTGGTAAATTCGTCGATGCACCTTCGTCGCCCCCATCCTATGGGCCGCTATTCGCTGAACATGGCCGCCATGTCGGCGCCCCAGGCGTTCACGCTGTAGCTGGCCCGCGCCGAGAGCTTATCGGTCGAGACGACCCCGCTGAGCAGGAACCAGCCGGCCGCGAGGACCAGAAAGATGGTCGTCGCCGAGGCGATCGAACGGGCGTAGCCGAGCATGCGGTCGGCCAGCTTGGGATCGGTCTTGGAACAGAGATACGCGGCCACGCAGATAGCCGCGCCGATGGCGGCCAGATTGATCAACAGATCGTTCGTCTGCATGGGCAGCAGGTCGACGAACATGCGTATTCTCCCGCGAACTAATGAACGTTTAAACGTTGGCCAACGCTCCAAAACTTAGCGCTGCAATGGAAACATAGCTTGCCAACGACAGGAATGTTGGCGGAAATCGCACGTCAGGAACATCCAGAATCGACATAACCGGTACGACCGACGCCGGCGACCGATACCCACGCGGATGTGGGTCGGCGGTCCGCACGTTGGCGGAGCGGGACCGCGCCCGTTCGCACATGTCCCCGGCATACCTGCACGCGACAACCGACATGCGCGGCTTTCGGGGTGTGGATGGCCGTTGTCCGCGAGATTTCCCGCGGCGCGGGGCCGGCTGCGAACTACCCTTGGAAAGCCCTTTATTGAGCCCTGCGCAGCCAATGAACCAGGCCGACCAGCGGGGGGCCGGCATTCCAGCTATCACCGCCGCGGCGAAGGGCTCATTGACAACGCAGCCATCAAACCATCGGCGGATGCCACGCGAGGTTCGTTCCGTCGATCGTGGGGCCAGAGAATTCATACGAAGTTGGGCGGACGCGATATGACAGCGACGACCGAAGGTGCCTGCGAGTACGGTCTCTTTCCGATCGCCACGAAGACGCTCTGCGACGGCAGTCCGCCGGACGTGGAGATCTTCTTGAAGGGTGGCAAGGGAGCCCGGCCGACGCTGTTTCACAAGCGGGGGACGCCGCTCGATCAACCGGCGCTCGAGCGGCTGCTGGACAACGGCGTTCGCACGCTCTACGTTTCGTCGGCTGAAATCGATCAATACAACGACTATCTGTTGGCCGAGGTGATGGCCAACGAAGATCGCCCGCCGTTGGAGCGCTTCGAGTTGCTGCGCGACGCTTCGCAGAGCGTTGTGCTCAACGCGATGGTCAGCGGTCACGCGGAGAGCGTGCTGCAGGTGACGGGCGAGTTCGCGGAGCGTCTGGTCGACGTCATCTGGGACCGGCAGGTCGTGTTGATGGACCTGTTCGGCGTGATGGCCCACGACTACACGACCTTTACGCACGCGTCCAACGTGTCGACCTACTGCCTGATTTTGGCCGAAGCCCTCGGCATTCGCTCGGCTCAGCAGCTGGTGTCGATCGCGCAGGGCGGTCTGCTGCACGATCTGGGCAAACGCCACGTGCCGAAGAAGATTCTCAACAAGAAGTCCCAGCTCTCCGAGACCGAGTGGAGAGAGATGCAGAAGCATCCCACGCTCGGCTTTCAAGAACTGTGCGGGCAGGACGACGTCGACCTGGGCCAGTTGATGATGGTTTACCAGCATCACGAACGCTGGGACGGCAAAGGCTATCCCGTAGGCATTCCCGCGGAAGAGACGCATCTGTGGGCCCGCATTTGCGCCGTGGTCGACGCCTTCGACGCGCTGACGACCGATCGGCCCTACCGACGCGGTTACGTCGCCGAGAACGCGATCAACTATCTCGACATGCAGGCTGGAAAATCATTCGACCCGGAGATCGTCCGATGCTGGATTGCGATTCTCAAAGAGAACAGCTAGAGACGGCGATCCGCGGTCTCAAGTGCCTGTTGTCGCTGCCGCCGGAGTATACCGGCGACGTGCTGGGCGATGTGCAAATGCCGTCGGTGCCCGGGTGCGAGCGGCGCTTTTCCCGAATCTATTGCCCCGGGCCGCTGGTGCCCGCGGGTTTTCGCTATCAGCCGTCGATTGCGGCGGTCGCCCGCGAGCCGGAATGGTATCGCGTCTACATGGTGAATCTTTCGCGCGGCGGTTTGCAGATCTTGCACCACGAGCAGGTGTTTCCCGGCGAGCATTTCGAAATAGGACTGCTCGACGGAAGCCGACGTTTGTGCCGCGCGGCGTGGTGCCACTACTTGAATCACTGCTGCTATCGCGTGGGGGCTGCGTTCGTCAAAGAGTCGAGCGAAGCACCGGCGGCGGACTAGCGATTCGACTTGAGCCGCTCACAAAGTCGCCGCACCTCGCGCTGCAGCTCGGTACTGTTCCAGCCCGCCGCGTCTGCCTTGGCCAGCATCCTGCGTTGCTCTTCGTGGGGCAATCGCGCGACCGCGGCGTGGGCCGACCAGGAGAGGTCGGCTCGGCGATTCTCGGGCGGCACCCGGCGGGCCACCGACTCGTAGCGCTGCAGCATCTCGGCCGAGACGTGGCCCTCGCAAACCTGCGAGAACATCTCGCCGAAGTGAGCGTCGCCGGCGTTGAGCATGTCGCCGATCCACCAGGGGCTGGCCCGCTGACACCAGAGGGCAAACTGCAGCGGTCCCGCCCAATCTTCGATCGGCGGTTTCCCCTCGATCTGTACCGCGCTGGGGAGGAAGCGGAAATTTCCCAGAGAGACGCTCGGTTCCATCGGCCTGCTTCGTAACCTGTCTGACTCGTAACAATCTTCTCGTTGTAGGCCATCTCGCTTGGCGGCACGGGAACGGACCACGCCGGCACGGGGATGCACCGGCACGGGG
>ERZ869936.1386-NODE-1386-length-17585-cov-4.115231_pt1 | contig 17585 bp, 25 predicted proteins | sample MGYA00520876_ERZ869936 | MGnify/ENA primary metagenome ERZ869936 (study PRJEB32218, sample SAMN09650985) | biofilter metagenome | isolation source: enrty point of leading RO module | place: Saudi Arabia: Thuwal, RO plant located on Red Sea | collected 2016-02-17 ...
TGCGGGGCTTTTGTGTGCTGTTTTTGTTGTTTCAACCTTCGGGGCAAGATTGGCATGCGCCGACTTGGGTCGTAGTCAAATCCCGCCCGTTACCGTTCCGGTTGCCTGACCGGAAAGCGGTCGGGTTAGAGCCGGGGTGGGCCTTGCCGGAGGTCGGGGTGTCTGTCTCCCGCGCCGACGCTGAATTCTCGAGACTCGGGTTGTTGTTGGGGTCGGCCATGGCTGCCGACATCGAACAGAAGACCAAAGCAGCGGTAGTAAAAAGACTTTTCATACTCTCCTTGTTTGAGATCAATAACGTAATTAATAAATATGTCAATACTTAAGAATAATTACGTTTTTGTGCACAAGTAGAGGTTGAAAAAATTCCAAAATGGGCGATAATACTTAGACAACGGAGGCAGCCAGCGATGGCTGTCATTTTCGTTGTCTCGCGTTCGGGGTGAACGTAGAGGAGACGAACTGAAGTGTAACCGATACCGTTAGATTTCAACTCATCTCAATTGTTCTTTTAGTTCTTAAGCACATGACTATGCAAAACGAAGATACCCAGGTGCCAGCAGACGATCAATCGACTGCCCCACCTGAAGAAGCATCATCTGAATCCTCAGGGAACGTGAGTGCCGCACAAGCGGCAGACGACACCTTCTTGGTGCAAAGTCTTACTGTAGTGGCCTTCGCCGTGATGGCGATGTCATTCATCTCACCCACCCTATTCGGGTAAAATTAGCAATCTTCTAATAAGCATGATAAAGCCCGGGCATTTCCGGGCTTTTGCTTTAGTAAATTACTGAGGTTGAAAACCGATGATAATTTACTTATCCAGGCGAGCAGAACAATAGCGAGCACTAACGAGCATATTGTTCTAGCGAGATCGGGCAAGTGAGTTTTAGCGAGAATCGAGCGAACTAATATCGAGCCTTGCTATTTTTCAATATATCCGTATACTACGCACCAGCATTTTACAAAGACCTATGTTCGCTGATTGTCTGCTTGCAGGCATGAGAACCACTGGGCAGAAATCGCGCCGTTTTGGGTTGGCGAGCTTCTGCTCGTACCAAAACGGCGCGATTTTGCGTCTTGGTGTAAAAGAGTCCGAGGACTCTTTTACGAGGGTATATAAATTAGAATGCAATTTATTAACTAACCAAGAACAGATAATGAAATTTATTCTTGGCACGAAAGGAGCTATGACCCAGGTCTTCGACGCCGATGGAGTGGTGCATCCAGCTACCATTCTGCGCGTTGAACCGAACGTCATCACACAAGTGAAGACCAAGGAGACTGATGGGTACGATGCCGTGCAGGTGGCGACCGTGGCTCAAAAGGAGCACCGCGTCAGCAAGGCAGAGCAAGGTCATTTCGGCAGTGCATATAAGCACGTCAAAGAATTCCGCCCGAGTGCAGTGAAGCAAGAGACCATCGAAGGACTCGAAAAGGGAGCGTCAGTTGACGCGACTACATTCGAACCCGGTGATGAGGTCATTGTGAGCTCAATCTCCAAAGGTAAGGGATTCCAAGGTGGTGTGAAGCGCCATGGCTTCAAAGGAAGCAAGGCGACACACGGCACCAAGCACCACGAACGAGCTCCTGGCTCGATTGGAGCGACTGGTCCAGCTCGTGTCTTTAAAGGCACGCGCATGGCCGGCCGCATGGGCGCTGACCGCGTCACCGTGAAGAACCTGACCGTCCTGCAGGTAAACAAGGACGAAAACATCCTCCTCATTAAAGGAGCGATTCCAGGTCGAAAAGGAACATTAGTAGAGGTCCGTGGCGTCTAATCATATGAGTATGGAAGCAAAAGTATATGACACAACCGGGAAGGAAGCTGGGAAAGTAACCTTACCTGAAGCAGTCTTCGGTGCTGATTGGAACCCCGACCTCGTCCATGAAGTCGTCGTTGGTATGCAGGCTAATGCCCGCGAGGGTATCGCCCATACCAAGGACCGTTCTGAGGTCCGTGGTGGTGGCCGCAAGCCATGGCGCCAGAAGGGAACTGGTCGCGCGCGACACGGTTCTCGCCGCAGTCCAATCTGGACAGGTGGTGGTGTGACCTTTGGTCCCCGCAATGAGAAAGATTTCTCCAAGAAGATTAACAAGAACCTGAAGGCTAAGGCACTCGCGAGTACACTTGCGAAGAAGCAGGCTGACGGTGAGATTATCTTCGTCAAAGAGTTGACCTTTGGTGAGCCAAAGGCAGCTGAAGCCAAGACTGTCTTTAGCGCCCTCGCGAAAGGGAGTGCTCATGAGGACATGGCTCGCAAACGAAAGAATGCAGCCTTGATTGTTCTCTCAGGACGTGACCTCAACACCGAGAAGAGTTTCCGCAATTTCGGAAACCTCGAAGTGAAGTCAGTCAAAGACATCAATCCAGTCGACCTCCTCACGTACAAGTACGTGGTGGTCGCTGACCCAGAGACTTCACTGAAGACTCTTGAAGAGCGTGTTGCAATGAAAGCCGCTCGCATTACTACAGCAGATAAGAAATAAGTATGGCTCTCTTCGGAAAAAAAGAAGACAAGAAGAAAGCAGAAGACACCAAAGCGGTAGAGACACCCAAGGCTGATAAAAAGTCTGAGAAGAAATCTGTAAAGAAAACGACTCAGCCAGCAGTGAATCTCGCCAAGGCTACAGATCGCGACCTTTCTCGTGTGTTGGTTCGTCCACACATTACCGAGAAGACAGTTGGTCAAAGTCAGCAGAATGTGTACACCTTCGAAGTGCGCCAGGATGCGACTAAGATTGACGTCCGTGACGCGGTTACCATGGCCTTTGGTGTCACGCCGGTGAAAGTGAACATCGTTAAGAAATCACCACGACAGGTCCGCTCACGCATGCGTGGCACGACCGTCAAGCAGAAGGGGATGAAGAAGGCGTATGTCTATCTTAAAGACGGCGACTCCATCACCTTAGTGTAGTTGTTGCAGCGAATTGAATTTTGTGAAAAAGCGCCCCGCGCTTTTTCACCCTCGAAATTCATCTACACCAATCTCCACTAAGAAACCTCGTATAGGAACAAAAGGATTACACGTATAGGTTCTTCGAACCTGCAAAGTAAGCAACATGAAAAAATATAAACCAACCTCGGCCGGACGTCGCGATGGCTCCGTGATCGAGTACAAAAAGAAACTAACTAGTACCAAGAGTACTCCAAAAAAGTCACTCACCAAGGGTAAGAAATCGACTGGTGGCCGTAACAGTCAGGGTCGCATCACTACCCACTACCGCGGTGCTGGTAACAAGCGCAAGTACCGCGCGATTGACTTCAAGTTCGATAAGAAAGACGTACCAGCGAAGGTTGAGGCCGTCGAGTACGACCCGAATCGAACGGCGTTCATCGCCCTCGTGCTCTACGCTGATGGTGAGCGTCGTTACGTGCTGGCTTCCAAGGACATGAAGGCTGGTGATACGTTCATCGTCTCTGAGACCGCCAAGCCAAAGAAAGGAAATCGCTTGCCGCTTGGCAACATTCCAGCTGGTACGTTCGTACACAGCATTGAGCTGAAGCCTGGTGCGGGGGCTCGGATGGCACGCAGCGCTGGTAACTCAGCTGAAATTGTCGCTCATGATGGTGGCTTCACTCAGCTGAAGATGCCATCAACAGAAGTTCGTCGCGTTATCTCGACTGCGTGGGCAACCGTCGGTGAGGTATCAAACGACGAGCATCGTCTGGTATCAATTGGTAAGGCTGGTCGCGCACGACACATGGGTCTTCGTCCGAAGAGTCGTGGTTCAGCTCGCAACCCAGTTGACCACCCACATGGAGGTGGTGAGGGTCGCAGCCCACGAGGACATCGTCGGCAGCGTACCAAGCAAGGTCGTCCGACCGGTAAAGGTCAGAAGCATCGTTGACCTAAGAAGTACAGCAACAAACTCATTGTTTCCCGGCGTAAGGTTGGCAAGCGACGATAGCGGTATGACAAACAAAAAGGCCCTCCCGGGGCCTTTTTGGGTAAACGCCGGTAACGAAACAAGCTTAAACAGCCCCCCAGACTGTTTAAGGGTAAGCGACGATAAAGTCTTGTGTACCAAAAAACACCCCGCTGGGGTGTTTTTTGTTTGTACAGAGAAAAAGGACGGCCTCAACGGTCGTCCTTGGTATTTTGCAAAAGTTTTAGTTTTTCTCTGTATGCTCCCTCGAGCAAATGAATAAATTTCTTGCCGTCAAAATCTTTGTTAGGACGTATACACAATATAGCAATTGCTCTACGTACGGCCGCTGATACGACCGGTTCAGCCGAATCAGTTTTGGACATAGTAACGCCTCGCTGGTTCTCGTTCGTAAACAGCCTATCATAGTATTGGCTGTATATGTGATACCATGCTGGTACTGACAATAATTACCTTATTCTATGTTTTCATTTCTGAAAAAGCTTTTTGGTAAAGAAGCAGCACCAACCGTAGCTGATACTAACGGACCAGCCGTTGAGAATGATGATATTATCGCACGCGTACAAGGCGACTTGGGCGCTGAATCTGACAATTCTATGACCGGTAAGATCCAACAACCAGTTACAATGTAACCAGAAGCTGATGCCGAAAAATCAATATAGATCGCACACTATATAAAATTCGCCCCGGGCCATTCTGGTCCGGGGCGGGTTTTTTTATGCGACGTATTCTTCGCGATTGCCAGCATTTTCAAGGTGCCGGCGGAACAAGGTTTGGCTAACCGTACGACGACTCCACCAACGTCGGCGGATGCGGAGTTCTGGGTCACAACGATTGATAGCAACCCTGATGAGCATCATCGCTTTCCAAATCTCATCGAAATCGCCGCGGTCGAAGAAAGTTATCGAATTTTCTTTAGTCCAGCAATAATTCCATTCATGATTACGGTGCTTTTCGAGCCGATGGCCTGCTACGAGTGGAATGAGATGTCGTCCACTGCGAATGTCCCAAGTCATAGCCATTGCTCCGTAACCCACAACCCTGAAGCCAATGATACTAGCGGTTTTCAGGTCCGGTGCCTGGATAACAGCCCCTCTGGGTTGCAGACATGGTTCAGCGACGGTCATCTCCAAGATCTCTTCCCAGGTTGTCCAACCGTTTGGTTGTATGCCAGTTTTGTACCTGAACATGCCATTGCGGCTTTCGTAGACGACTCGGCGGTAAAACCCGTGCTGGTCTGGTTTATTTTGCCGTGGCTTGGTCACAAAAGGGCTTTGTTCGACCAAGTCGTACAGCGACAAGCCAGGTCGCTGGCCGTCTAGTTGTTCAAGAACACCCGTCAGCGAAGGAACAATTGAAAGTTCGAGGGACATCTCGTCTCCTTTCTATAAGCCGGGTGTGGCACGATTGCTCAGGGACCCAGTCTGGCTATCATTCCAAAAAATAAGCCGATAGGCAACTTATTGACAAAAAACCTTGCTCTGGTAGGATATCCCCGTTCCGAATTAGGGCAGTTATTGGCACTATCTAACCAATAACCGCGTTACAACTTGGGAATCTCATATCAGGCTGGCCGTTACATTGCCTGATTAGAGGTTCCGACCTATACCATCCGCCTCGCGGCTGGTTTATTTATTCCTCAGACCTAAATCTCAATCAATTTGATGAGATACAAGGCGAACAAGTGACCTCAGTACGAACCGTATCAGGTATACGGTGAGCTGCTGAGGAACGAAGTTCAACGCCGTAGGTCGCAAATTTAGAGAGATTTAAAATGTCACGATCGCTTTACAAAGGACCATATGTCGACGAAAAGCTCCTCAAAAAGGTGTCTAATCTCGACGTAAAGACCCACAAGGGTGCTATCAAGACCTGGGCGCGCCGCAGCACCATTTCACCAGAAATGGTCGGCTTTACCTTTGGTGTACACAACGGCAAGGACCACATCGAAGTCTTCGTTTCAGAAGAAATGGTTGGCCACAAGTTCGGCGAATTCGCTCCAACCAAGAAGTTCTGGCGTCACGGAGGTAAGATGCAGAAGGAACTCGATCAGAAGAAGAAAGAAGCTGAGATTGCTGCTGCTAAGGCTGCCAAAGCGTAATAATCTGAATATCCATTATGAAAGCAATACTCAAAAATTATCGCCAGTCACCTCGTAAAGTCCGCCTTATCGCTGACCTCGTGCGTGGTAAGAAGGTCAAGGATGCCCTTGCGCAGCTACAGTTTGTAGACAAACGCGCCGCTGAGCCATTTGCCAAGGTGATTAAGAGCGCCGCCGCGAATGCCGCCCAAACTGGCGCAGACGCTGAGAATCTCTTCATTATCAAGGTCGCTGTTGATAAAGGCACTGTCTACAAGCGCTTCATGCCTCGCGCTCGTGGTTCAGCTTCAGCCATCAACAAGCGCAACAGCCACATTATGGTCGAACTTGGTACTAAGAAAGCTAAGGCCGCTACTAAATAACGCTTATGACACACGTAGTACATCCATACGCCCAACGTCTTGGCATCATTCGTGACTGGAAGTCACGGTGGTTCACCAACGACAAGAAGAAATACCAGGAGTACGTTCGCACCGATGACGCTGTGCGTACCCTCCTTAGCAAAAAGCTCAAGGGCATGTCTATCGCCTCAGTTGAAATTGAACGTGATGATAAGGTCTACCGCATCATCATCCAAACCTCTCGTCCAGGGCTCGTTATCGGACGCAGTGGCGAAGGTGCTCAGCAGCTGAAGAAAGACATTGACCAGCTGATGCGTACGCTGAAGCTCACCGAGAAGCCGGAGCTCAAAATCGACATCGAAGAAATCCGTTCACCAGAATCAAACGCTGCTATCGTAGCGCAGATGGTGGGTGAAGGGCTCGAGAAGCGCATGCCGTTTCGTCGTGTTTTGAAGCAAACAGCTGAGAAAGTGATGGCCAACCGCGACGTGAAGGGAGTTCGTATCCTCGTTGGCGGTCGTCTCGGTGGCGCTGATATGGCTCGCCGTGAGCAAATCAAGAAAGGCCAGATTCCACTCCAGACACTCCGCGCTGACATCGACTTTGCTCGCGAACGAGCGGTCCTCCCGTACGGTACCATCGGTATCAAAGTCTGGATTTATCGTGGTGAGGTGTTTACCGACCGCAAGGCCGGTGCTGAAGACACCCCAGCTCGTACTAACCCTAATGCACGATAAGGCGTATGTTGTTTCCTAAGAAAGTAAAACACCGAAAGTGGCAAGTGGGTCGTAAGCACCCAGATAAGCTCAAGCGACCAGCCACTCGTGGCGTCACGGTTGCCTTCGGTTCATATGGCCTTAAGGCCACCACTAACGACCGTGTGACCTCAAATCAAATCGAGGCTGCTCGTCGTGTTATCTCTCGTACGCTTGGTAAGACTGGCAAGATTTGGATTCGAATTTTTCCAGACAAGCCACGCACTCAAAAGCCTGCTGAAGTTGGTATGGGTAAGGGTAAGGGAGATCCAAAGGACTTCATTTTTGAAGTTCGCCCCGGTCGAGTATTGTTCGAAATCGATGGTGTACCTGAGGAAGTGGCCCGTGAGGCGCTTCGTAAGGCTGGTTGTAAACTGCCAGTCAACACCAAATTCGTATTGCGTGAAGAAACTCGCGTGTAATTAAGTGAATGCATATGACTAAGATGAAAGACATCCAAAGCAAAAGCGACAAGGACCTGACTGACTTTGTAGCGGAAAAGCGCGAGGCCGTCCGGACCTTCCGTTTTACTCACACGAGTTCACGTCCACGCAACGTTCGACAGATTCGTGCTGATAAGAAGGACATTGCCCGTGCGCTGACTGAACAGCAGACGCGCACCAAGGAGACTAAGCCTTCAACTAAATAATGAGTATGGCAGAGAAAGAAACAAACACCACAACCGAACGAAAAGGACGCGTGCTGCGCGGTCGGGTTGTTGGCAGTGCGATGCAAGACACCTGCACGGTCATTGTTGACCGCTACGTGAAGCATCCGAAGTACAAGAAGTATCAGAAGCGCAGCAAGAAGTACTTGGTGCATGACGCGGGCAATACGGCCGAAGTCGGACAGCTCGTATCCATCAAGGAGGTCGCACCCATTAGTAAGCGAAAGCGCTTTGCGCTCGTAACCGATAACCAATAGCGTATGGTACAACCACAGACTATCGTGAAAATCACTGACAACTCTGGCGCTAAGATTGGCCGCGTATTCAAAGTACTCGGCGGTTCAAAAAAGCGCTACGCAGAGCTCGGTGAAATGGTGGTCCTCTCAGTTCAGACTGCTGAGCCACGTAAGCAGGTAAAGAAAAAGGACGTCGTTTACGGTGTCATCGTTCGTCAGAAGAAAAAGTATCGCCGTAAAGACGGTTCATACATAAGCTTTGATGATAATGCCGTTGTGTTGGTCGACAAGGAGAAGAAAGAACCACGCGCGAACCGTGTCTTCGGACCGATTCCGCGTGAACTCGCTGAGGCGGGCTACCAAAAGATTGTTTCATTAGCACCTGAAGTTGTATAACGCGTATGGCACAGAAAATCAAAAAAGGAGACACGGTTGTAGTGCTCTCTGGTAAAGAAAAAGGGAAGAAGGGCGCTGTACTACGGGTGCTTCGTGATGAAGACAAAGTGCTCGTTGAAGGTGTCAATACCGTGACCAAGCACGCTAAGAATCGCCGCGTTCGCTCCAAGGGGCAGGTGATTGAAAAGCGGATGCCAGTTCATATCTCAAAGGTAGCATTGCTTGAGGGTGACAAGCCAGTCCGCGTCGGCTTTACCTTTGAAGGTGAAGGCAAGGACCGCAAAAAAGTTCGCGTGGCTCGCCCAAGCGGTAAGAAAATTTAATGACCATGCCTATGGAAATGATGAAAGAAAAAATGAATACTGCCTTTGAGGCACTCAAGAGTCAGTTCAACTACGGCAATGTGATGCAGACACCTCGCATTGAGAAGGTGGTGATTTCAGTTGGTACTGGTAAGGTTGACGACAAGAACAAGATTGAAGTCATCCAAGACCGTCTGGCACGTATCACTGGCCAGAAGGCGTCACCACGCCCAGCCAAACAATCAATTGCGTCTTTCAAGTTGCGTGAAGGTGATATCATCGGCTACCAGGTCACCCTCCGTGGTACCCGTATGCGTCACTTTATCGACAAGCTGATTCACGTGGCGTTGCCACAGACGCGTGACTTCCGTGGTCTTAAGCCAACCGCTATTGATGAGATGGGGAACATCACGCTCGGTATCAAGGAACACAGCATTTTCCCAGAGACGGCTGATGAAGACATTAAGGATGTATTTGGTTTGGCAATCACGATTGTGACTACCGCCAAGACCAAGGAGGAAGCAGAAGCCCTATTGCGGCACATTGGTTTACCTTTGCAAAAAATTGAGGTTGAAACTGAATAGTTTCAAATACAGTTTTTTAGAACGAGACCTTCGTCTCGTTCGGCAAAGGTAAAAACCGGAATGATATATTTTGCTCAAATCCTAGAGCAAAATATGAATGAGGTGGGCCCGATAGTTCTTAGTAAAATTTCCACGTAGTGCAAATTTTACTTAGAAACTAGTGGGTGCCACTCCAGAAAATTGAGACTGAAACAGAAGCCTAGTTGTAAATGCAAAACAAAAGGCCGCCGGCATTCGCCGGCGGCCTTTTGTTTTGCATTTTATATGCTAAGGTACGCGGGGATTTGGCTGTTGTGCCAACATAACCAACGAAAGGACGACGCCATGGGCGGAAGTGAAGGAAGCGGCCCTGCAGCTGTAGGTACCCAAAAACACATGTTTGCGCTGCTTGCGGCCACGCATGAAGCAATCCAATCTGAAATTTTTAACACCTGGTATCGGGCCAACTTTCCGCCTATCGTCGACGGGGTGCCGAAGTGTGCGGCTGGCCTGTATCGCTACTGGCGAGCCGAAGATGGCAGCCACCAGGACAGCGAATATGGTGACTTACCAAGTCGCGAGACCTCGGCTACCACAGTCGGACGCAAGGTTGGTGCAATCGTGTACTCGTACGGCAAGTACGTCACGAGTGCAGAAGCACGGTTCGTGCCAGAGAATCTTCAAACGCAAGCGAAGAAAGTAATCTGGCTGGGTGCTTCCCAAGTCTCGAATGGTTTTGGTATCGACGGTGATATCGATGCTTGGACCGGCGATCCTGAGCTTGTCGATCACCTCAAGATCCTCACGGCTCAACTCCTCTCTGGGCGTCTCACCGAGAAAGATTGGTGGGCTCGCTCAAGCCTTGATTGGCCAGGTATTTGGGATGCCATCATGTTTGCGAGTCAATTCGGCATGACTGCAGACCGGTATCTGCTGATGCGGGCAGATATTCAAGACATCATGATTCCCGTTGCGAAACAGCTGAATCTGGCTGCGGCTTGAGCCAAAGCCAGTTGAACATTATTTGAAGCGCACGGCCATTCTGGCCGTGCGTATTTTATACAAAAGCCCGGACGCGTGAGCGCCCGGGCACAAAAGGTTCATGATGCTGTGTCGCTGTCTTCGCCCATGGCTTCTTGGACGATTTGAGCAACTTGTGCACGTACTTCATCGAGTCGAATGACGGTTGCGTCGAGTTTCGCAGTTTCGTCGGCCGGCTGTTGCAAGAGGTGCATAATTTCCTCAAGTACAGTCGCGAGTGCGGTGCTGTGATGTTGGCGATGTTTAATCGCCTGCAGTCCACCTGCTCGGTCAAGCTCGAGGAGCGCTTCTGATACAATCCCCGCTGCGCGCAGGAGCTTTTGGCAATACTCGGCCGAAACGGACTTGATGTCGTGGCTGAGATAAAACTTGCTTTCTGCCGCACGCAGCTCGCTGAGCGTTCCTCCAGCGTAGGTTTCAAACCCCAGCACAATGGCGCGTCTGATGTCGATGGCCACACTGCCGAGTTTGTAGTCTTGTTGACGTTGACGTACCCAGACGAAACAACCAAGTGCAAGCGCGGCCCAGGCGGCTCCTGGAGCCAGTCCGACGACGGCCATCTGGATGTAATCCATTTCGGACAAAACCTCGGTTGCTTCACTGACCACGTACATGTCGTGGACAAAAAAGGCAAGCGAAGCAAACATCAGCACAAGGGCCAGATAGCCGACTGCAGCCAGCACACCGTTGCCTCGAAGAGATGAGGACAGGGTGTTTTCGCGCTGCAGGTCAATGTAGTCGATGAAGTCAGTGATTGTTGGTCGAGTTTTGTTTGGTTCCACCACCGTACCATTCCTTCCCAATGACTCTTACTCTATGTCAACCATACGCTACTTTTCAAAACTTTCAACAGTGTGTCACTAAAGCAGTTAGGGTAGGGATAGTTTGACGATATCAATATAGTATTGTATTGTTTTCAAGGAGTGGATGCGTCCACACAACTTGAAAAAACACCGACAGATCTAACTCCACCGTCGGTAACATATATCACTAGCAAAAAGGAGAAAGCTGATGTGCTTTCAGCTGATACGTAAGTTCATCATCATGGCTTTGCTTTTGACGACCCCGTTTTCGTCTCTGGCGCTAGCGCCGTGCGGAGATGTGGTTGTCGACACGGCTGGGGTCTTGAAGGACATTCCAGCTATCGAAGCGGCGGCTGCAAGACTTAGCCAAGTGTCTGGCGCTGATGTGCGGGTTCGGATTGAACCCAATCATGGCAGCTCTCGGACACTGGATGGTCACGTTGAAAACATTGCGGACACAACTTGTGCAGAGTGGACAAATGATGACGGTTCGCGCTATTCGAATCTCATCATGTTCTGGGTAACGATGAATCGTCAAATCGGTGTCTATTTCGGTGACAGCTGGCGCCAAGAGCTCGATTCCGCGTGGATCAAGATCAAGGATAACAAAATCATCCCATCTTTGCGTGACGGCAACTTCGATCGTGCGTTCATTCGTGGTATCGAAGAAACTGCTCGCGTGATTGAGCAAGCCCAACAGCCGACCCCACAGCCTGTTATTGTTGAGCGAGAGCCGGTACAAATTGTTGACCAACGTGAACCAACAGACTGGCGTCCTCTGGGTAATGTGTTGATGGTGGTTGCTGGTATTGGGGGTGTCGTTCTGCTGTTCTGGTTCGTTATTGTGCCTGGGTGGCGTACGTATGACCGCAATCGTGGCATGCGCCGCGAAGCGTTGGGGATGGTAGCGTCTTGCTATCATGCCTACGAACTCCTCAACCCTCGGAAAGCACGACTTGAGGAAGTATTGGGCACACTAGAAAAACGATCGGTGACACCGGAGTGGGCCAATGATTCGATCTTCAAAGGTTGGCACAAAACCTTCGTAACCATCATCGAATCGGCCAACGGCGCCAACACTGCCGTACAAATGCTGGAATCTGGCCCATACGAAGAGGCTGGAACCTATGAAGATTATCGCGTGGTGCGTGATCAACTCAATGGCCAACTCAAAGTGCTCCAAGAGATGGCTGGTCAGCTGACGAGACTGGAAGAAGTCATCCATAGTGAGCAAATACTTGCGAGCTCTATCGATGCAGTGGCGGCTGAGGCTCGGGCGGCGTATGGTCGTTGCAAAACCGTGGTCGACAAGACCGAGAGTGAAGGCTTCCTTGTTTCCAGTGAGCGGAGAACCCTCAGCGAGGCTGATGCACTCTTTGAACGTGCTCGTAGTTTTCAAGACGAGAAACTCTACGCGCGGGCGCAGCAGACTTACGCTGAAGCGGTCATAGTGGCCGAGCGGGCAGCAGAGACGGCTGAAGAACTACCTCTGTGGCGTGATGCGCTTAGGGAGCGGTGGCAGGCACTCAATACTGAGCGCCAGAAACTACAACAACGCCTGCCGACAACCAGGGCAGCGCTCCAGTCTATGGTGGCGCAGTATGCGCGGTCTTCGTACGAAGATATTGTTGGTAACGGTACCGAGGCAGAAAACCGCCTCAATCAAGTGCCAGACATGTCCAAGGCCATTAATGCGCTGTTGAACGAGCAGTCATGGGCGAAAGCACAGATTGCGCTTGAACAGGCCGAAGCAGTCCTCGCTGATGCTGAATCACTCCTGGATTCCATCATCAAGCTCAAGGACAATCTTGACAGTCTGGTTGGTGACACACGTGATGAGTGCGAAGAGGCGGAGCGGAGCATTGCCGCAGCTCGGGCGTTTTTGGCCACGAATCCGAAATACAATTCGGACAACCATCAAGAACGTTTGAGAGAGGCCGATGAGCTTGTTAGGCAAGCTAAGGCACAAACAGTGCAGGATCTGCCGGATTATCCGGTGGCATTTAGGGCTGTGGCCAGAGCTGACGATTTAGCAGACCAAGTGCTGTTGGTTGCCCAGCAGGGCAAGCAGCGGGACGAGGAACGTCGTCGTCGGGCGTTGCGCGAACGTCGCGAGGCGCTGGCTGAGCTCGACACGGTGGAGCGATACATTCACAACCATCGTTCGGACGTGAGGGCAACAGCCAAGAGTCATCTGCGTGATGCTCAGAGTACAGCTGATACCTTACGTCGCACTGAAGATACACTCATTATCCTCGAGCTCGTCAAACAGCTCAATGAGAGGCGTAATGAGGCTCATCGGCTGGCCAAGCAGAACTTTCGCAAGGCCGAAGATGCGCGCGCAGCAGCTCGTCTTTTCTCGAGCAGTTCGTCCACATTTGGTGGCTCCTCAAGCAGCTGGGGTTCGTCCTCGTCTTCTTTCGGTGGTGGTTCATCGTCATTTGGAGGCGGGGGAGGCTTCGGTGGTGGCTCCTCAAGTTGGTGACTAGTTCTTAAACACAGCCTTCCCTTGGAAACGAGGGGAGGGTTTGGGGCGCGAGGCAATAGCCGAGCGCCCCTTTTTTTAAAACCTTGTGTTTTTCTTGAAATCACGTATAGTACTGCCCATTACCGCTTCGGTGGGGATCGAAGTAGTAGAAGACTCATATCGAGTCGGATTATCAGGAGCACAGGTCATCGCATCTAGATGAAACCAGCTCAACAACCCAATAACTTCAACAAGAATGGCTCGAAAGTCTATTATTGCGCGCGCAGAGCGCGACCCGAAGTTCAAATCACGCGTGGTAAATCGCTGTTTTAAGTGTGGTCGAAAGCGAGGCTACATGCGTGATTTTGATATGTGCCGCGTGTGCTTCCGTGAGGCAGCACTCGAGGGACATATTCCAGGAATCAAGAAATCATCATGGTAAACGATCCAGTAGCAGACTTCATCATCCAGCTCAAGAATGCTGGCATGGTTGGCAAGGCGAACGTTGCCGTGCCGTATTCAAAACTCAAGCACGCGATTGCTGACAAGCTCGTCGCAGCTGGGTTCATTACTAGTGCTGAACAGCGTGGCAAAGGTGTGAAGCAGGAGCTCGTCTGCGAGCTTCGCTACGACGCCGGCAAACACTACATTCGTGGGGTACAACGCATCAGCAAGCCTGGTCGCCGTCTCTATGCTGGCGTGGCTGAGATTCACCCTGTGAAGTTTGGTCACGGTAAGCTCATTCTCTCGACACCGGCCGGTATTCTGACCGATGACGAAGCGCGTGAGCAAAACGTTGGCGGTGAGCAACTCTTTAAGATTTGGTAACTATGAGTCGTCTAGGAAAACTACCAATCACGGTGCCGTCAGGCGTAGAAGCTACGTTGGCTGATGGTGTACTGACCGTTAAAGGTCCCAAGGGAACGCTTACTCGACCAGTGGTCAAGGCGGTTGACATTAAGATTGCCGATAACACTATCGTAGTCAGTCCAGTTGAAGGTGCCGAGAACGCTGCGGCGCTGTGGGGTACCTTTGCTGCACACGCAAACAATATGATTGCTGGTGTGACTGAAGGCTTCGAGAAGGTGCTCGAAATTGAAGGTGTGGGGTACCGTGCTGAAATGAAGGGCAATACCCTCGTTCTTAATATGGGCTTCTCACACCCAGTTGAAATGGAAGTACCAGCTGGTCTTGAGTGTGTCGTTGAGAAGAACGTCATCAAGATTACAGGAGCAGATAAGGACGAGCTTGGTCAATTTGCGGCCAACGTCCGCAAGGTACGCAAGCCTGAGCCGTACAAAGGCAAGGGTATTCGCTACCAAGGAGAACACATTATCCGCAAGCAAGGTAAGAAGGCCGTGTAGCCTAATAAGAAAACGATTATGGCAACTAAAACAGCACAAAAGACAACCGAGCGAGCGCGTCGACGACTACGCATCCGTTCACGAGTTGTGGGCACAGCTGAGAAACCTCGCTTGGCGGTATTCCGCAGTAACAAGTTCCTCTACGCGCAGCTTATCAACGATGAGGCCGGAGCAACCATTGCTTCAGCTGATACGCGCAAAGCCAAGGGCAGCAATGCTGCTGAGCGTGCGACTGAAGTTGGTAAAGCGATTGCCGAGGCAGCGAAGAAGGCTGGAATTGAAACTGTGGTTTTCGACCGCGGTGGCTTCAAGTACCAAGGGGCCGTGGCTGCGTTAGCAGACGGTGCTCGCGAAGGAGGTCTAAAACTTTAGGGTTGAGCACTGGCTATTTTGAGAAGGTTTTCTCAAAATAGCGATGGTGCGAAACCCTTTCTTCGAAACAGTCTGGGAGACTGTTTCGAAGAAGAAAGAACTTGTGAGGAGGCTCACAATAAATAAACCCTGAAACTAAATTACATTTAAACAAAATTAAAATGGCAGAAGAAAAACAGGCAGCTACAACGGATGAGTCAACCGCAACGGCGGTGGCAACAGCTCCGGAAACAGAAGCTCCGAAGACGGACGCGTCAACCGATGCACCTGTGGCCGCTGAATCAGGAGACACCCGGAAGGGAACTGACGCAGCGACCGGTGCAACTAACAACGACCGTCGCGGTGGGCGTGGTCCTCGCGGTGGAGGTGATAAGCGTAACGAGCGTCGTAATCCACGTCGCCCCCGTCGTAACGAACGCCGTGGTGAGCGTCAGCGACCAGAGTTTGAGCAGAAGATTATCGGCATCCGCCGCGTGACGCGTGTGATGGCTGGTGGTCGTCGGTTCTCATTCTCAGTCTCGATGGTTATCGGTGACAAGAAAGGTCGCGTTGGTGTTGGTGTTGGTAAAGCGAGCGACACCCAGCTCGCCATTGAGAAAGCGTATCGTGACGCCAAGCGTCACATGATTACGGTCGTGACCAACAAGGACATGCACATCCCACATGATGTTGATGTGAAGTACGCCTCAAGCGAGGTAATGATTATGCCGGCACCTGGTCGTGGTATCGTGGCTGGTTCGTCAGTCCGTACCGTTCTCGAACTAGCTGGTATCAAGGACGTAACCGCTAAGATTCTCTCTCGTTCGAAGAACAAACTTAATAACGCTCGCGCCGCTGTGGAAGCGCTGAAGCAACTCCGCGCGAAGGCAGAAACTAAATAAATAGTATGCAGTTACACGAACTACAACCGAATACTAAGAAGAAGAGTGCCAAGCGCGTCGGTCGCGGTGGTAAGCGCGGTAAGACCTCAGGGAAGGGTCACAAGGGGCAGAAGGCGCGCGCTGGTAACAGCTCTCGTCCGGAAATCCGTGAGCACATCAAGAAGCTCCCAAAGCTCCGTGGACATGGTGTCAATCGGGCCAAGACCGTCAATGCTGATAAGGTATTGCCAACTGTCATCAATGTGTCTGCGCTCAATGAGCTCGATGCTGGTACGGCCGTCAATCCGAAGTCATTGGTCGCTGTTGGACTCATCAACTCACGTCGAGGCAAGGCGCCAGCCGTGAAGATTCTCGGTACTGGTGAACTCACCAAGAAACTCACGGTGACTGACTGTCAGGTATCAAAGACCGCGCAAGAGAAAATCGAAAAAGCTGGAGGAAGCGTTGCGTAATCACGCAGCGCTTCGCGCTTTTTACCCGCGTGCGCTACAATAGCCAGCACGCACTCATTATCCAGACAATCCGAACCCTATGGATACATTCGTACAAAAACTCAAAATCATCATCAATGATGCGTCCATCCGCAATCGCATTCTTTTTGTGCTTGGTGCGCTCATCATCTTCCGCGCGATGGCGGCCATTCCGATTCCAGGTGTGGACGTCTTCGTGCTCCAAGAATTCTTCAACAACAATCAATTCCTTGGTCTCCTTAATATCTTCTCCGGTGGTGGACTCGCCAACCTTTCAATCGTGATGCTTGGTGTGGGGCCGTTCATCACGGCGTCTATCATCATGCAGCTCATGACCGTCATGAGCCCCAAACTCAAGAGTCTTCACACTGAAGAAGGAGAGGCTGGTCGCGCCAAGTTCGTTCAGTACAGCCGTATGCTGACTTTGCCACTGGCGATTTTGCAGGGCTTTGGATTCCTGACCTTGCTCCAAAACCAGGGTGTGATTGTCGGACTTGATACCTTTGGCTTCGTCACCAACGTGATTCTTGTCGTTGCAGGTTCCATGCTTCTCATGTGGATTGGTGAGCTTGTCACTGAGTATGGTATCGGAAATGGTGTTTCTATCATTATCTTTGCCGGTATCGTCGCGACCTTGCCAACCACGATTTCGCAGCTGTTCTTCAGTTACGACCCATCACAGTTGCCACTGTATCTCGGAGCGACCCTCATTACGTTGGCAGTGACCTACGGAGTAGTCGTGATGACCGAGGCGGAACGTCCCGTGCCAATTACCTACTCGAAGCAGGTACGCGGCGGCAAGACCTACGGTGGTACGCAGACGTACCTGCCACTTCGTCTCAGTCCAGCTGGTGTGATTCCGATTATTTTCGCGCTGTCGATTCTACCCTTCCCACAAATGCTCGTTGATATCTTGGCGCCATTCTATATAGGTT
>ERZ869936.1387-NODE-1387-length-17581-cov-8.127867_pt1 | contig 17581 bp, 14 predicted proteins | sample MGYA00520876_ERZ869936 | MGnify/ENA primary metagenome ERZ869936 (study PRJEB32218, sample SAMN09650985) | biofilter metagenome | isolation source: enrty point of leading RO module | place: Saudi Arabia: Thuwal, RO plant located on Red Sea | collected 2016-02-17 ...
GCGGGGGTGGGGCCGGGCGCAGCCGTGAGTTACGATAGCGGGCACAACCTTCCAAAAGGTCATCAGCTCCCCGGGAGAACCATCGCCATGACCAGCCGAACGAAGTGGATGCTGCTTGCCCCGCTCGCCCTAACGCTCGCCTCAGCGGGTGCTGTCGCGGCTGAGCCGCGGCTCGAGAAGACCGAGTTGTATACCGCCGGCGAAGAAGGCTACGCGAGCTATCGCATCCCAGCGCTGGCGGTAACCGCCAAGGGCACGCTTTTGGCGCTCTGCGAGGCCCGCAAGAGCGGCCGCGGCGACTGGGGGCCGATCGACATCATGCTACGCCGCAGCACCGACGGCGGCCGCACCTGGTCGTCGCGGCAGAAGGTGGCCGAAGTCGACACCGAGCATCGTAAGAATCCCGTGGCGCTCAAGCAGAACCTCACCGATCCCTCGGCCGTGACGCAGAACAATCCGCTGATCATTCCCGATCGCGACGGCAGCGCGCACCTGCTATTCTGCCACGAATACATGCGCTGCTTCTATCGTCGTAGCGACGACGACGGACAGACGTTCAGCGAGCCGGTCGAAATCACCGACGCGTTCGAGCCGTTTCGCGAGCACTACGACTGGAAGGTGTTGGCCACCGGACCGGGACACGGCGTGCAACTGCGTAGCGGGCGGCTTGTGGTGCCGGTGTGGCTCTCGAGGGGCACCGGTGGGCACGCTCATCGCCCCAGCGCGATCAGCACGATCTACAGCGACGATCACGGCGAGACCTGGAAGTGCGGCGACATCATCGCCGGCGAGAACGATCCGCTGGTCAATCCCAGCGAGTCGGTCGCGGTCGAACTGGCCGACGGCAGCGTGATGCTGAACATCCGCAGCGAGTCGAGCCCCAACCTGCGTGCCGTGGCGATCAGCCCCGATGGCGCCACGAACTGGACGCGTCCGCGGTTCGACCAGGAGCTGCCCGAGCCGGTGTGCATGGCCAGCATGTGCCGCTTCTCGCTGGCCGACGAGGAGGGTGGAAAGAACCGTCTGCTGTTTTCCAACCCCCATAACCTCAAACGGGCCGACGGCAAGGAGGAGCCCGGCAAGAATCGCGACCGGCGGAACCTGACGGTCAAGCTGAGCTACGACGAAGGGGAGACCTGGCCGGTGGCAAAGGCACTCGAGCCGGGACGCAGTGCGTACAGCGATCTGGCTGTGGGGCCGGATGGGACGATCTATTGCGTCTACGAGCGGTCGAGGAAAGTGGGCGGGCGGCACGTGTCGTGCCTCGCGGTGGCGCGGTTTAACCTCGCGTGGTTGACCGATGGGGAGGACTCGCTGGGGGAGGAGTAGTTGAGACGGAAGACGCGCCGTCGCCGATGGCTCCCGGCTAAACGGCCAGGCAGCGGGCGCGGGAAACGGCGGGGCGGACGGTAGAATGGCGGAATGGCTTCGATCGGGGATGTCTACCAGGCGGCCGTGCAAGCGCACCAGGCCGGGCGGCTGGCCGATGCGGAACGGCTCTACCGGCAGGTGCTGGCCGCCGAGCCGCAGCACGCCTACGCGCTCGATATGCTGGGCCTGTTGGCACTTCAGGCAGGGCACGCGGATGTGGCACGCGAGCTGATCGGTCGGGCCATCGCCCTGGCGGGCAACGTGCCGTTGTTTCACGTTCATTTCGGCAGCGCGCTGCATGTCGTAGGCCGCCGCGGCGAGGCGCGAACGAGCTTCGAACGGGCCCTGGCCCTCGACGCCAACACGGTCGAAGCCCTGCTCGCGCTGGCACACCTCGAACGGCAGGAAGGCCACACTGATCGCGCTCGAGCATGTTTGCAGCAAGCGACTGCCGTGCAACCCGCCGCCGCCGGCGGACACTATCAACTGGGCAATCTCGAAGCCGCGGCGGGCAACTGGAGCCTGGCCGAGCAATGTTTTCGGGCGGCGCTGGCGATCGACTCGCGCTCGGCCCCCGCCGAGGCCCGCCTGGGCGTGACGCTGCAAGCGCAGCAGAAACTCGATGAGGCTGTCGAACACTACCGCAAGGCCCTCGCGCTCGATCCGAACTCCGCCGAAGCCCACTACAACCTCGGCACCGCGCTCGCGGAGATGGGCCAAGCGCAAGAAGCCGTCACCCACTACGAGGCGGCCATTCGCATCCAGCCGAATCATGCCAGCGCTCATACCAATCTGGGCGCGTTCTATCAGGAAGCCCTCGACTACGAGCGGGCGCTGGCACACTACGAGGCCGTGCTGCGCGTCGAGCCGCATGCGGCCGAGGCCCACTACAATCGGGCGCTCATGCTACTGACGCGGGGCGAACTGGCCGCCGGCTGGCAGGAATACGAATGGCGTTTGCGGCTACCCGGCTTTCCGATCCACGTGATGCGCGAGCCGCTGTGGGACGGCTCGCCACTGATCGACAAAACGCTGCTGGTGCATGCCGAACAAGGCTTGGGCGACACGCTCCACTTCATCCGCTACATCCCACTGGTGAAGAAGCTCTGTCCGCGGTTGCTCGTGCAAGTGCCTCCGGCGCTTGTGCCGCTACTCACGCACTCGGGCTTTGGCGACCTCCTCGTCACCGACGATGCGCTGCCGGCATTTGACGTGCAGGTGCCGATGCTCAGCCTCCCGTGGTTGCTGGGAACGACGCCTGAGAATATTCCAGCGCCGATTCCCTACCTCGGCGTGCCGGACGACATGGTCACGAACTGGCGGCGGCGGCTCAGCGACGTAGAGGGCTTTCGCGTGGGCATCGCCTGGCAAGGCAGCCCCGCGAACAAGGGCGACTGGCGTCGCTCGATGCCGCTTTCGGAGTTCGCGCCGCTGGCTTCCGTACGGGGAGTGACGCTCGTGAGCCTGCAAAAGCGCGACGGCGAGCGGCAATTGCGCGACGCCGGCTTTCCCCTGTACGAGCTGCAAGGCGTGTGGGACGAGATGGCCGGGCCTTTTGTCGACACTGCCGCGGTGATCCAGAACCTCGACCTGGTCATCACGGCCGACACGGCCACCGCGCACCTAGCCGGAGCGCTGGGCGCGCGAGTTTGGGTGCCGCTGGGCACCAAGGCCGACTGGCGTTGGTTCTTGGATCGCAGCGACACGCCCTGGTATCCCACCATGCGATTCTATCGTCAAACGCAGATCGGCGAGTGGGGCGACGTGTTCGCCCGCATGGCCGACGATCTGGCGGCGTGCGCCGAGAAGAGTGCGTAGCCCAACTCGGGCAGCTGCCGCCGCCTAAAGCTCGCGAATCTTCACGTTGCGGAAGTCGAGCCGGGTGCCATGGTTCTGCAGGCCGACGTAGCCCCTGTCGCGCTTGAGGCCGGGGTGCGTGGGCTCTTTGTCGGGGTGGGCGTCGAGTTGGGCGTCGATGATCGGCGTGCCGTTGAGCGTCACCTGCACCGTGTCGCCGACGCACTTAATGTGCATCTTCTGCCACTCGCCGGCCGGCTTGCTGGCCCGGGTCTTGGGAGCGGCGATATCGTACAGGCTGCCGCAATACTGGTAGTCGTTCAGCTTGGCGTATTGCGGGGCCTCGTCGTCGAGAATCTGAATCTCCATGCCGGCAAACGCCGGATTACCCTGATGCGGTGCGCGCAGAAAAACGCCACTGTTGCCGCCCTCGGGCACTCGGAACTCGAGCTCGACTTCGAAGTCGCCGTACTCGTCGACGGTCGAGAGCCAACCGCCTCCGCCACCCTTGCAATACAACACGCCGTCTTCCACGTGCCAGCTCGCCATCGGTCCGCCTACGGCCTGCCAGCCGTCGAGGTTCTTGCCGTTGAACAGCGGCTTCCAATCGTCGGCGCCAGCCGTGGAAGCAAGCGTGGCCAGGACCGCAACAATGAGGGCGAGCGAGCGGGCAGGACTATGCATGGGGGTCGACTCCGAGGAGGATAGATGGTTTATCGTGTTCGTTTGGGTTCTTACTGCTTCGAAAGGTCCAACTCGCAGGCCGCGACGTTGCCGAAGCACTCATCGACTTCGACGCGCAACCTTTCCGGCTTGGTGCTGGTGCGCGCTTGAAGCGACTCGGCCAGCCGCAACCCGATGTGCCGGGCCAGCATCTCCGAAGTGGTGTTGGCCACGTCCAGCAGGACGCAATCGCAGCGGGGGAAGATCCAGCGGCGATCCCCGTACGTGGCCTGCACCTCGCGCTCATCGGCCGTCACGCGGATCTGCGGGTGCCGCGTGGGCAACAGCATGTGGTGGTCGAGTTCGTCGACGATCTCCTTGAGCGCGTCGCGAAAGGCGATAAAGTCGACGACGTACTGGTCGTCGTTCAGCGGTCCGTGAGCCTCGGCCGTCACACGGTAGTTGTGGCCGTGCAGCCGCTCGCACTGGTCACCATAGGTGATGAAGTGCCCGGCGCTGAACACCAGGTAGTCTTTCGACATGCGAACGTGATACTGGTCGGCCACCGAATGCCCTTGCTGCCTAGGTCCCTCAGGAAGGATGTACCAGCCGAAACGGTGGTTTGATTATCTCATCGCGCAAGGCGACGAACAAACCGGCGGCCACGAGATCGGCCGTGGTGCCCGGATTTCGCATGTGTCCGTCGGCGCGGAGCCAGAAATCGAGATCCGATAGCGCCCCCAGATAGTCTTCGTCGCCGGGCCGGCCCGAGGCCAGCACGTGGGCGGCCATGTCCGAGGCCTGCTGGGCTACCTTCGCTCCGCGGCGGCGGGCAATCAGGCTGTCGGGAAACTCGCTCATCAGTTCCAGGTAGACGTGCACGATCGCGTCGGCCAGCAGCATACCGGCATCGAGCGCCCGCACCAACCAGGGAACGACCGTGGTGAACACGTCTTCAAACTTGCAAGCGTATTGCCGCGCGACCATGTCGTGGTCAGCGGCCATCTGCATGGCCCCGATCAAGTCCTCCGGAGGCTCGCCCGCCACGTCGGCGCTTTCGACCTTGCCCAGCCCACCGGGACGCGCCAGGCGAATGGCTTGATAGACGTCGCGAGCGTCCTGGGGCGTGAGCTTTTCAAGCACGTCGCCGATGCCGCGCTCCAGCGCCTTGGTGCGCGGCACTTTAGCCATCGGAGCCACAAGCAGCACGGTGCCCAGGTTCGTATTCGTGGCCACGGCGGCTCGCGTGGCCTTTACCGCCGAGAGCACGGTGTGCCCCAAAGGCAGTTCGACGGCGAGCTCCATGATCGGCCCCACCACCGTGGCCGCGACCAGGAAATCGGGATAGCTCGTATCCTCGAAATCGGCGCCGCGGTGAATATTGCCCGGCTTGGGAGCCGTGGCCTCCATGATCGTGGCCAGCGTGAAGCACTGGCCTACCGGCAGCGGGCTCAACAGCGCGTCGGACGGGGAAGGGTTCATGCGCGGGGCGTCTCGCTTTGAACAGAACGATTGGGGATTGCGAGCGGCTGGCTCGACAAAAAGCGATCGACGAGCGGCACAATCTGCTCATGGGCGTCCTCGACCACGTAGTGGCCCGCCTCGGCCAGCCGATGAACTTCCGCCTGGGGAAAGAACTGCAGGAATCGATCCAGGAAGGCCGGTGTGAAGCACCAATCGCGCATGCCCCAAATGAACATCCACGGGCACGCGGCCAGGTTCGGCAAGCCGCGCTCGATGGCCGCCAGTGTCGCGTAGCTGGCGTGATCCGGCGACATCGGAATGTCTTCCACAAAGCGATAGATCGCCTCGCGGTGCGACCAGCGATCGTAGGGGGCCAGCAATCCGGCCCGCACCTCGGGCGTCATCCGCCGGCGGTCGGCAATGGCCATGGAAAGAGCGGCGCGGGCGAACCCGTTAAGCCCTTGCACGGCCAGCCGCCCCAACAGCGGCGTGCGGCATACGCGAATCCGCCAGGGCATTTCGGTGGAGCGGAACGCCGCGGTGTTGAACATGACAAACCGGCCAAAACGATCGCGATGGCGCAGTGCGGCCCCCAAGCCGATGGCCCCGCCCCAGTCGTGCCCCACGAGCGTCACGTCGTTCAAATCGAGGCGATCCACGAATCGGGCCAGGTTGTCGACGTGCCGCTCGAGCCGGTATGGATAGCCGCGCGGCTTGTCGCTCAGCCCGCAGCCGATGTGATCGACGGCAATCAGCCGGTAATTTGGAGACAAGGCCCGCACCAGCTCGCGCCAGTAGAACGACCAGGTGGGGTTGCCGTGCACCAGCAGCAAGGTCTCGCCGCGACCTTCGTCGATGTAGTGATAGCGGTGCCCGTCGAGATCGATCTCGCGGGAAGCAAACGGGTACAGCGATCGCCACATCAGGGTTGGCATAGGATACGGATCGTCGGGCAGGTCCGGGTGCGAGTCTGCAATATAGTCGTCGACTGCGGCGTCCGACTACCCGGGGAGCGCTGGCGCGCCGGCGCCGTGCGATGGTGCGCTCTGTGCCCGTTTTTCGGGCTCGCAAGTGCTTGGCGGCTCCCCGCCTGGCTCCTACCATGAAGGGAGTGCCCGCGGACGGAGGTGGCCGGGGGTAGAATTGAGCGTCGTTTCCTTGAGGGCAGTAACCGTGAGGTAATCGTGGTCGAACAAAACTTCCAGCCCGAACATTTCATCAATCGCGAGCTGAGTTGGCTGGAATTCAACGCCCGCGTGCTGGAAGAGGCCGAAGATGCTTCGAACCCGCTGCTGGAGCGGGTGAAGTTCCTCTCGATCTTCAGTTCGAATCTCGACGAGTTTTTCATGGTCCGCGTGGCGGGACTGCGCGAGCAGGCCTTCGGCGACGGCGCGCCGCAGGATTATACCCCCGACGGGTTGCGGGCCGTCACGCAGTTGCAGCGTGTCGCCCCCCGGACGCAGGAACTGGTCTCGGCCCAGTATCGCTGCTGGAACGAGTCGGTGCTGCCACAACTGGCCGACGAGGGCATTCGCATCCTCTCCCATAGCGAGCTCAACCACGAACAGCGCGCGTCGCTCGACCAGTTCTTTCGCACGCGGGTGTTTCCGATCCTCACCCCGATGGCGATCGATCCCAGCCATCCCAGTCCGCACTTTCACAACCGGCAGCTCTATCTGGGGGCCATGCTTAAACGGAAGCGCGGCCTGGGACCGCAGCAACTGTTTGCCGTCGTGCAGTTGCCACCGGTATTGGCCCGTTTCATCGCGCTCGATCCGGCGGAAGAACAAAAATTCATCCTGTTGGAAGAGGCCGTGGCCGCCCGGCTGCCTGAACTGTTCGGCGGCTTCGACACACTGCACTGGATGACCTTTCGCATCACGCGCGACAGCGACATCGAACTGTTGGAACAAGAATCGGACGACATGCTCCGCCTGATCGAGGAGCGTCTCAAGGCCCGGCAGCGCGGTGACGCCGTGCGGCTGGAAGTCAATACCGGCGCCAACGAAGAGCTGGTGCAAAAGATCGTCGCCGAGGAATCACTGCGTGAAGCGGGCGAGAACGCCCCCGACGGCTACAGCGAGGTTTATCGTCTGGCCGGGCCGCTAGATCTGACCGGACTGATGGAACTGTACGGCGTGCCGAATCGCGACTACTTGCGCAGCCCTTCGTTCACGCCCCGCACGCCCCGTGGCTTGCGGTCGCGGCGCGGCGAGGACCTGTTCTCGGCAATCGCCCAGCACGACGTGCTGCTGCACCACCCCTACGACTCATTTGATCCTGTGGTGGAGTTCGTCTCGGCGGCGGCGAAGGATCCCAAGGTGCTGGCCATCAAGCAGACGCTGTATCGCATCACGGCCGACTCGCCGATCACGCGGGCGCTAATGCAGGCGGCCGAGAACGGCAAGCATGTGACCGCGCTGGTGGAACTGAAAGCCCGCTTCGACGAAGAACGCAACGTCGGCTGGGCCCGCCAGATGGAGCGTTCCGGCGTGCACGTCGTGTTCGGCTTTCTCGACCTCAAGACCCACTGCAAGGTATCGCTGGTCGTGCGGCAGGAAGGCAGTTCGCTGCGCCGGTATGTTCATCTGGGCACGGGCAACTATAACCAGATCACCGCCCTGCAGTACACCGACCTGGGCATGTTCACCGCCGACGAGGACTTCGGCGACGATGCCTCGGCGCTATTCAACCTGCTCACGGGTTACTCGCAGGGGCATCCCTGGCGGAAACTGGTCGTTGCGCCCGAACACTTGCACACGCGCACGATCGACCTGATTGAAGAGCAGGCCCAGCGGGCCCGCGAGGGTCGGCCGTCGCGTATTTTCGCCAAGCTCAACGCGCTGGTCGATTATCGCGTCATCGAGGCTCTGTACCGCGCCAGCCAGGCGGGTGTGCCCATCGAGCTCTTAGTCCGCGGCGTGTGTTGCCTGCGTCCGGGCATGCCCGGGATCTCGGAAAACATCCGCGTTACGAGCATCGTCGACCGCTTTCTCGAGCACAGCCGGGTCTACGTCTTCAGCCCCGACGACGAAGCGAAGGTCTTCCTGTCCAGCGCCGACTGGATGCCGCGCAATTTCCACCGCCGCGTGGAAGTGATGTTTCCCGTCGAGGCGCCGGAACTACGGCAGCGCATCCTGAAAGAGATCATCCCGACCTACCTGAGCGACAACACCCGGTCACGAATTCTGCTGCCCGACGGCCGCTACCAGCGGCTGCACCCGGCCGAGGACGAAGAGCCGCACCGCAGCCAGGAGGAGTTTATCGAGCTGCGCGAACCAATGCAGCAGCGCGGCCCCATCACCAGCGGCGAGAACGGGGCACCGGCGCAGGCGCCTTCTGGGGCGGCACGCGCAGGCGGACCGAGTTAGGCGTGTTACGCGCTAGGCGATCGCTTGCCGCTAGCGCGGCACGCCTCCGCGCGTCGGCGGCGCGGCGTTGCCCGTGCGTGCGGCCGGAGCCCCGGCGCGAGCGTTCAGAGCGCTCAGCACGGGATTCGTCGCCTCCAGACCGCTTTGGTACACGATCGGTTTGTGGATCTCGCGCATGATCATCCGCGGATCGGTCAGGTTCGGCGGCTCCGGATCGGCACGCAGAATGAGCTGCACCTGGTGCGTCCGGGCAAAGCGTTCCAGCTCGCCACGCAGATCGCTGAGCAGACCAAGGATGATCTTCGACTCCTCGTCCCGGATTTCTTCGGTGATGCGTTTCTGGTCGATTTCGTAGTCGGCGCGGGTCTTCGCCAGCTCGAGTTCGAGCTGCTTGCGTTCGGGGCCGTTGGGCATCTGCCGCATTTTCTGCGTCAATTCGTTGCCGCGTGTTGCCCTTTCCTGCAAATCCTTGGCCTTGGCTTCGTAGTTGGTCTTCAGCCCCTCCATGGCCTGCGTGAAGCGGGCGGAGTTTTTCATGACCTCGCTCATGTCCACCAGGGCGGTGCGCGTATGGGGTACCTGCTGCTGCGGGCGCTGGGCCCAGAGCGTCGTAACGGCAACAACCCCCACGCAGCCAGCGGCGGCAGCGGCAATGGCGACAGGCAATTTCATTCTGTTGGCACTCCTCGAGCGGCCTAGTCGAACGGGTGAGTCGAACAAAATCCGGGCACTCAACGCAGGCACCCCCTTGCCGGCAGTTTTTTGAGGGCGGTATTCTGCCGACATCGGTCGGTTGCGTAAAGGGCAATTGGCCCCCCAAAATGGCCTTTGGCTCGTCGCGCCTCGCCGACTGATAGCAGGTCCGCCCCCGGGCGGTTCACCGTCCAGCGGTCGGTGCGCGTTAGCGCGGTACCGGCTCGGGCTACTACATCGTTTCGATGGAGCACGACGCATATGACGCATCCCTGGCACGACATTACGCCGGGAGAGAATCTGCCGCGCGATTTCACGGCGGTGGTCGAGATTCCTATGGGCTCGAACGTCAAATACGAGCTCGACAAGAAAACCGGTCTGCTGCGACTGGATCGTGTGCTGTACTCGGCGGTATATTACCCGGCGAACTACGGCTTCATTCCCCAGACGCTGGCCGAAGACGACGACCCGCTCGACGTGCTCGTTCTCAGCCAGGAAGCCGTCGCTCCGCTGACGCTGGTTCACGCACGCGCGATCGGGTTGATGACGATGATCGACACCGGCCGGCGCGACCACAAGATATTGGCCGTAGCCGTGGACGACCCGGATTACCACGGCATATACGATTGCCGCGAATTGCCGCCGCACCGGCTGACGATGCTGCGGCGTTTTTTTCAAGACTACAAGACCCTGGAAAACAAGGCGGTCGAGGTGGACGAGATTCAGCAGGCGGCCGCCACGTTGCCGGTGATCGAAGCGGCGCTACAGTGCTACAGCACGCAACGCCGCCGCGGTTTCGCCGGGGCCGACTAGCTAGGCTTTCGCTCCTCTTCCCCACGCATCTTCATGTCGCTTCCCGGCCCCACGATCAACCCGTACGACGAACTTCCCTTTCCGAGCCAGCCGCTGCCGCAAAGTCATCCCGACCGGCTGGCTGCAATCGGAAGGCTGTTCGGCATGCAGCCGCCGCCGGTCGAGCGGTGCCGCGTGCTGGAATTGGGCTGCGCTACCGGGGGCAACTTGATCCCCATGGCCGAGGCGCTGGACGACTCCCGCTTCGTAGGCATCGACTACTCTCAGGCCCAGGTGCTCGCCGCCCAACACTCGGCGGCGGCGCTGAAGCTCGAGAACCTCGAATTGCGGTGTGCCGACATCGGCGATCTGGGCGACGAGTTGGGAAGCTTCGACTACATCATCTGCCATGGAGTTTTTGCCTGGGTGCCCCCGGCACTGCAGGACAAGATCCTCTCGATTTGCCAGCGGTCGCTCACTCCGCAGGGCATCGCCTACATCAGCTACAACACCTATCCCGGCTGGCACCTGCGGTCGGTGGTGCGGGAAGTACTCAGCGAACACGCCCTGGGAGCTTCGGCCAAGGATCGCCTGGCGCGCGGCAAGGCCGTGCTCGAGTTTCTGGCGGCAGCAATGGAACAGGAGCAGACTCCCTACGCCCGGCTGATGAAGGATGACATCAAGCTCGTGCTCGCCCAGCCCGACGCTTACGTCTACCACGAGTACATGGAGGCGGACAACAACCCGCTGTACTTGCACGAGTTTGTCGAACGCGTGGCCGACTTCGGACTCGGCTACCTGGGCGACGCCGCCCCGGCCACGATGTTCGCCTCGAACTTTGGCCCGACCATCGAGCGCCAGCTGATGCAGATTGCAAACGACGTGGTCGGCGTGGAACAGCACCTCGACCTGTTGCGAAATCGCGGCTTTCGCCAGACGCTGCTCTGCCGCAAGGAAGTCCCGCTCACCCGCAAGCTCGAGCCCGAGCGCCTACAATCCTTGTATCTGCGCGGCTACCTCAAGACCGAAAAGCTGATGGTCAACCTCAAGTCCACGGAGCCGGAGCGATTCAACAAGACGCAAGGACTGGGAATCTCGACTCCCTCGCCACCGCTGAAGGCGGCCCTTATGCACTTGAGCCAAAGGTGGCCCCGGGCCTGCTCACTGGATGAACTGACCGAGGCGGCCGGGCGGCTGTTGGGCGACGAGGGGGCGCCCCGCGAGCTCTCGCACGCAGACCGTGTGAACCTGGGGCACAACCTCGTTCAATGCCTGGCCAGCGGCCTCGTCGACGCGCTCGCCTCGCCGGATCGCTTCACCACTGCGCTGACCGAAAAGCCGCGAGCTAGTCGCCTGGCGCGATTCCAGGCCGGCCGTATGAAGAAAGTGACCAACTGTTGCCACGAGTTGATCGAGTTAGACGACGCCGCGCGCAACGTGCTGCAGTACCTCGACGGCCAGCACGACCGCGCGGCCCTGGTGCGGGAGCTGACCGAAGCCGTCGACCGCGGCGACGTCTCGATCCTGGTCGAGGGGTTGCCGGCCACGCGCGGCGCAGCCGTTGCCAGCGCCCTGGAAAACACGCTTGACGCCTCCCTCAAAAATCTGGCCCGCATGGCGTGTCTCGTGGCCTAACCCACGCCCCGCGACCATGCTCTCCACATATGACCACGACGAACCTTGCCGAGTACTACGACGCCGTGGCCTTTCCGGGCCAGCCGATCGCGCGCGCGCAGCCGGATTTCCTGGAAACGAGCGCCCGGCTCAGAGGCCTGCACGCCATGCCCGCCGCCGAAGCGCGCGTGCTGGAGTTGGGCTGCGCCACCGGCAGGAACCTGCTGCCGCTGGCCGAGCGCTATCCCCAGGCCAGCTTTGTCGGCATCGATAATTCGGGCAAACAGATCGCCGCGGCACACGCCGCCGCCGTCGAAGTCGGGCTTTCCAACGTCGAGTTTCTCAAGGCCGACATTCTCGACCTGGACCAGCGTCAGGGAACGTTCGACTACATCATCGCCCACGGCGTCTATTCCTGGGTCGATGAGCCCGTGCGCGACAAGCTGCTGGCTGCATGCCGAGAGCATCTGGCACCCGAGGGCATTGCCTACGTCAGCTACAAGACCTACCCCGGTTGGCATGTGCACAACATGCTGCGGCACATGATGCTCTACGACAGCCGCAATGCCGAGACACCCGCCGACAGAATCGCCCGGTCGCGCCGGCTGATCGAGTTTCTGCAGGCCGGGCTCACCGAAGACAACCCCTACGACTCGCTGGTGCAAGGCGAAATGGCGGTGTTGGCGCGGCAAGGCGACGAATACTTGTGGCACGACCACCTGGAACCGTTCAGCCACCCGGTCTACTTCAAGCAATTCGTCGAACACGCTCGAGGACACGGGCTGCAAGTGGCCGGCGAGGCGTCGCTGGGATGGCGGCCCGTCGATCAACTCGCTCCCGAACTCGAGCAGAGGCTCGCCACGATCACGCGCGACGCACTCGAGCAGGAACAATTCCGAGACATCGTCCGCAATCGCGGTATGCGGCAGACGTTGCTATGCCACTCGGCCGTCGAGTTGCCGTCGCGGCTCTCGCCCGAGGTCTTGCGAGGGCTCTATCTGGCGGCCCCGTTGCGGCCCGAAGAGCCGCCGATCGACTTGAAGAGCACGGGCGTCCAGCGTTTCTTCGGCGCCGCGGGAATGCGGGTGGGCACTCCCCTGCCCCTGGCCAAGGCGGCACTGTCGCACCTGGGCGAGGCGTGGCCCGAGTATGTGGCGTTCGACGATCTCGTGGCCGCGGCTTGCCGTCGGGTCGAAGAGGCCACCGCGACGCCCTCGCCGCCTGAAGACGTGCGGCGGCTGAGCGACAATTTGCTGCAATGCTGCCTGGGCCAGGTTGTTTCGTTGTACGCCGCGCCGCCCTCGTACGCCACGCGCGCCACCGATAAGCCGCTGGCCAGCCCCTTGGCCCGTTCGCAGGCCCGCGCGACCGACGTGGTCGCCAACCGCCGGCACGAAGCGGTGCGGCTCGACTCGTTCGACCGGCACGTGCTCGATTTGCTCGATGGCAACCGCGACAGAAATAAGCTCATCGAAGAACTCGCGGCGGCGGTGGCCGAAGGCAAGCTCACCGTGCTCGAGCACCAGCAGCCGGTACGCAGCTACGACGAAGCGTCGCGCATTTTTCAGGCCGCGCTGCCCGAGGCGCTCGAACGGCTGGCCAAGCTGGCCTTGCTGGTCAAGTAGTGCGGACTAGCCGCTTACCCGCCCATGGCGGAGAACATCAGCCCCGGCAGCTTCCAGGCCGAAGGCTGGTGGCACAGGGCCAGCATCTTCCAGGCGACCGGCTCGGGGTTCTTGTGCGTCGGGAACCAGATCGGCTTGGGCCAGATCACTAGCGGCCCCTCGAGCACGGTCTTCTGCACGTGCTCGAGCATAAAGGTGTTGTGCACCGAGCCGATCCCGCTTTGCGCGTCCTCGAGCGTGCCCGAGGGATAGCCGCCCCAGGGCGGACTCATCATCGCATAGACCAGGGCCGGCCAATGGTTCACGCCCACGGCCCCGTAACGCAGGTTCTCGAGCGCTGCATCGAAGCACTCCGCACCGTGCGGATCTTTACGGAAGCTGGGATGCACGGTCAGTGCGGCGCTCAATGTGCCCCACAAACGGTCGTTGGCGAAGTCGACCGCCGCGTTCAGGAAAGCCCGCTCGTCGGGAGCCTCCAGGGCGATCTCGGCACACACGCAGACGAATGATTCCTCGCAGAACAACTGCGGCATGGCCTCGGGGTCGGCATTGCGCACGAGCGTCCAAGGCAGCGTCTCATCCGACTCCGGCGGGGCCTGCTGGCCCGAAAACCGCTCGAACCGGTCGCGCGCTCCGGGGTAGTACGCCTTGCGGCGCGGCACCCGCGACATCACCTCCTCGACCATCTTCAAAAACTGCTCGCGCTGCGGCCACGCCTTGTGCGTGACGATCATTTTCGTGGCCACACAGTTGAACGAGGCGTTGTTCACGATCGACGTGGCCAGGCTTTCGGCCTGGAATCGCAGCTCTTTCTCAGTATAGGGGCCGGGCACGACGATCCAGGGGCTCACGTTGCCCAGTTCGCTGGTGATGCGTTTCTTGAGCACCGGATCGTGCTCGCGCTTGCGCCGCTCGCGCTCTTCGCCGGGAGGGCCCCAGGTGATCATGTCGTGCGAATGGATCGACCCGGTGATGTGTACTTCGTCGACCTGCGGATGCTCGACCGCCGCGGCTCCTACTTCGGCGCCGCCGTAGATGATCCGCACAAAGCCCTCGTCAATGAGCCGCTTGAACAGCCGCTGGAAGATCGGCCCCAGATACTCATTCACGGGGTTCATCTTCAACAGCACGACGCTCGTTTCCTGGAAGACCTTTGAAATCGTGTCGGTAGCGGGAATGCTCGAGACGTTGCCGGCTCCCAGCACGAGCACTGTTTGCGCGCCGCTGGGCTTGACCAACTCGCTTCCCAGGCGGTCGAGATCCGCCCGCTTGACCTGCGGGCCCAAGTGCGCCGTGGCCTTGAAGCCGGCGAAGGCGATCGTGTCGAAAATGCCTTTGACCGGCGTCACCTGCACCGTCAGCGTGCCGTCGGGTTTCTGTTGCGGCGGCGCCGGCAGCGGAATGTGGCCCTCGCGCTCCAGCGCCTCGTAGTTGTTGATTAAGAGACGCAGGTGACGCACGGTCGAAGCTGGCCCGGCCGTGACTTCCTCGGCCCGTAACGTACTGCCCGGCGCGATGCCCTTGGCCTCGCAAGCCGCGTCGACCCATTCGCGCGCCAGTTGCACGGTGCGGTCGAGACAATCCTGCATCAACTCGCGGCGTTGTGCCAGCGACAACTTGGCCAGCTTCTCGCGGGCATCGGCCAACTCGCGGACGCAGCGATCGACGTGTTCGACGGGACTGGGCGTTTGCTTGACGGTCAGGGTCGACATGCGGCACCTTCCTGCGGGTTTGCGGTGGACGACGACTTGGGCGGAACGTGGCTGGCAATCCACTCGCTCAACGCGCAAATCGTCAGGCTCGGGTTCACGCTCAGATTGACCGGCACCACCGAGCCATCGGCAATATAGAAGTTATCATATCCGAACGCGCGGCCATACTTGTCGATCACGCCTTCGCTGGGGTCGCGGCCCATGGGGCACCCCCCAAGAATATGTGCCGTCGAGGTGAGATTGAATAGTGCCTCGCCCCACGTGCAGCCCGTGTCGCCGTCGACCTTCTCGGCCAGGCGATCGGCCACTTCGCCGGCAATCGGCAGGTATTTCGGCACTTTGTCGGGCGAATCCCACACCGAATCGACCTGCCGCTTGAACGGCCAGAACCACCGCCGCCGCAGCTTGAGGCTCATGTGGTTGGGCAAGCTCTGCATTACCAGCAGAATGCCCGTCTTGCGGGCCCAACCCCACGGCTTGCACAACCGCAAGAACTTCAGCGGCCGACGGACAATCTCGCCGAGCAGACGCAGCGGCCGCGGCCAGGGCGGCTCGTCCTTGACCATCACGGTGCTCAACAGCGCCATGAAGTCCTGCCCGCGGCCGTAGCGGACCATCTCGACGTGCGTGTCGGGCGTGGGATAGAAGCCCGAGGCGATGGCGATGCCGTGCGTGTAGTCGGCCTCGCGGCGACGGGTGGTCACGCCCACGATGGCCTCGCTGTTGGTGCGCACGAACGTGCCGAGACGATCCGAAAGCCGCGCAAGCGAACCGCGCTGCTTGCACTTGAGCAACAGGGGCACTGTGCCCAATACGCCGCCTGACATGACGATGCCGCGAGCGCGAAACGTGCGGCGGCGTTTGAAAACCCAGTCGGTGATCTTGCGTGTGTCGACCTCATAGCCGCCTTCAGGCAGCTCGCGGATGTCGAGCACTTCGGTTTCGGGAATGACTTGCGCGCCGAGCCCTTCGGCCAAGTACAGGTAGTTCTTGTCGAGCGTGTTCTTCGAGCCGTGGCGGCAGCCGACCATGCAGCCGCCGCACTGGATGCAGCCCGTGCGTTCGGGCCCCCGGCCGTCGAAGTACGGATCGGGCACAGTCATGCCCGGCTCGCCGAAATAGACGCCAACCTGCGTGGGGTGGTAGGTATCACCGCGGTCCATGTCGACGGCAATCTCGCGCAGCACGTGGTCGGTTTCGCTGGGGCAGATGGCCGTGGTCGCGCCGAGCATCCGCTGCGCCGTGGCATAGTGCGGCGCCAGCAACTGCTTCCAATCACCCATCGAACTCCAGCGCGGATCGGCAAACACGCCATCGGGCGGTACCAACAGCGTGTTGGCATACACCAGGCTGCCGCCCCCCACGCCGCAGCCGTGAAAGATGAGCACGTCGCGCAGCATCGTGATGGCTTGAATGCCAAAGCACCGCGCCAGCGGCGCCCACAGATACTTCCGCACGTTCCAGTTGGTGCGCGGAAAGTCCTCGGCCCGCCAACGCTTGCCGCGTTCCAGCACGCCGACCGAGTATCCCTTCTCCGACAGCCGCAGCGCCGTCACGCTGCCGCCAAAGCCGGAGCCGACAATCAGATAGTCGAAATCGTAATCGCTACCGCCCATGCCATTATTTGACCCGCAGCAGCAAGCGCGATGCAACCCTGGCGGGGCGACGTGGTCGGGAGGCCTAGATGCGACCTAGTAGACAATGAAGTGGCCTGCGGGCCACGCGTCGAACGGCTCGCTCCAGCCGCACGGGAGGCGGCCCGCCTGATAGACGACTAGCAGCTTTTCGAAGAAATCGGGAAGGCCCTTGAACCGCCGTGCGTAGGCAGCGTAGATCGCAATCATTCCCAATTCAAAACGAACGCCTCTCGACAAGTGGGGCAAATCCATCCGGTCAAGTGCCGCATTCACACCCGGCATGACCTCGTTGTCCAGTTTTTCGTTCGTGTAGTCAGCCAAAGGGTTCCAATGGGATCCATAGCACTCAGGGTGGTTCACTGATAGGAATGCCGTGAGATCTCCACGCGCCTCGTTTCGCACATCCGCCCATAAGTCCGATTCGCGGCCCGCGACTGCAGCAGCCAATATCGGCAAGCGATCAACGTAGATCTCCATATCTAGCGGCTCATCTTGGCCACATTTCTCGAACCACCGAATCACTTTCAGACTTCGATAAATCTCGAGATCAGGCTCCACGCTAGATCTCCAGAACCTGGTGGAAGTGGACGCGAGGCGGACCCGCTCCGGTGCAAGCACGAGTCTCTGTGTCAGTAGTCCGGGTACCACTGCACATACAGCTTGGGCTCTCCCTGAAATCCCGCCGCTCTCAGCTTCACCTTCGTCTCCTGCATGATCGTCTCAGGCAAAGCGCTGCCCCGGCCGGTAGACGGTCCGGCGTCGCCTCACCACTGGGCAATGCGCGGCCGGCCGCGCCGGGGCGCTCCGCCGCGGCCGCCATGCGACGTGCAGCGGGGCGCCTC
>ERZ869936.1388-NODE-1388-length-17578-cov-5.423215_pt1 | contig 17578 bp, 16 predicted proteins | sample MGYA00520876_ERZ869936 | MGnify/ENA primary metagenome ERZ869936 (study PRJEB32218, sample SAMN09650985) | biofilter metagenome | isolation source: enrty point of leading RO module | place: Saudi Arabia: Thuwal, RO plant located on Red Sea | collected 2016-02-17 ...
GTCGCCGGTGCCGAAGTCGAGCTGGGCGAGCCGCAGCAGTGCCTTGTCGGCCCAGTCGGAGTAGGAGTACTCCACCGCCACGCGCGAGAAGAGCAGCCGCGCGTCGGTGCCCGAGCTCGCGATCGTCGCCGCGGTGTAGAGCGCCTCGGGGTAGAGCGGGTTCGACTGCGGGGTGCGGTCGAGGTACTCGGCGATGGCGGCGCGCGCGCTGTCGCCGCGCCCTTCCTGCGCGAGGCGGATGATCGCCACGAACTGCGGCGAGGCGGGGAACTCCGCGTCCTGGGCCAGGGCCGCCGCGCCCGGCATGGCGGCGGCGAGCAGCAGGGCAGCGAGCAGCGATCGGGTCATGCGGCCTTCCGGTTCTTCAGCGCGGCGAGCTGGAGGACGAGGTCGGTGAGGATCCCTTCCTCGTCGGAGATGGTGGTGCTCTTCAAGGCGACGTCGGCGGCGAGGGTGGCGCGCACGCCGTGGCGGATCCGCTCAAGCGGCCAGTCGGCCACCACCTGGGTGGCCACCTGCGCGAACGATTGGTAGTCGCCCACCAGCGGCCGGTTGGGATAGAGGCACTCGCGCATCAGCGGGTTGATCAGTTGCCCACCGCGCAGCTTGCGCGTGCGCGCCACCGAGCGCACCCAGCCGAGCGCCAGGAGCGAGGCGCCGAGGGTGAAGACGAGGCGCACCCCGGAGACGCCGCTCTGTGCCAGGACACCAGGCAGGATCGCCGTGGCGCGGGCGAGGTCGTCGCGCAGCACCGCGTCACGCCAGTCGTCCACCGTCTCGCCGAAGCGGACTCCAACGAGCGCCGCCATCGTGTCGCGATCGATCGCCTCTCCTCCGCCTAGCCCCGCGAGCTTGCCACACTCGGCGGCCAGCAGGCCGAGGTCGCCGGCGGTGGCGCGGAGCAGGTGCTGGCGCGCGTCGTCGTCAAGCGTCACACCGGCCTCCTCAAGTCGCCGGTCGAGCCACACGTCGAGCTCCTCGCCCACCTGTGCGCGGCAGTCGACCGCGGTGGCGTGCGCCGCGAGGTCGCCGTCGGGGTCCTTGTCGTCGCCCTGCACCATCACCAGCACGGTGTCGGGCGAGGGGCGCTCGAGATACGCCACCGCGGCCTGCTTGGCCTTGGACTTCCGCTTCCACGCCTCGACGTCGCGCAGCACCACCACCCGCCGCTCCGCCATCATCGGCAGCGTGGCGCAGGCGCCGGCGAGCTGATCGGGGTCGAGCTGCGACGCGCTGAGGAGGTCGAGGTTGAAGTCGCGCAGCGAGGGGTCGAGCAGCGTCGCCACCAGCGTCGCGATCGCCTCGTCCTTGAGGATCACCTCGGAGCCGTGGACGTAGTACGACGGCGCGACACCCTTGGCGAGTGCGGCCGCGAGGCGGTCCGGGGTGATGGGGCGGGGCATGGGGGAAATCTACCAACGAGAGAAGCGAGAGGAGAGAAGCGAAAAGCGAGGGCCCCGAACTCGGGGACCACTCGCTTCTCTCTGTTCGCTTCTCTCGCGTGCTATTCCAATTCCGGCTCGATCATCGCGGCGAACGCGGTGCGGGCCCGGTTCAACCGGGACTTCACCGTGCCGAGGTTGGTGTCCGTCTCCTGGGCGATCTCTTCGTAGCTCTTCCCGCGCAACTCGCGGAGGATGAACACCTCGCGCTGGTGGTCGGGGAGCCGGTTCGCCACGTCACGGACCAGCCGGTAGAGCCGCCGGTGCCGGTACAACCGGTCCGGGGCGTTGAGCCAGTCTTCCGCCTCGAGGGGCCGGGTCTCGTCTCCGACGGGCCGCGCCGACTCGGGAAACACGAGCGGCGAGCGACTCCGATTGCGGAGCTCATTCTTGGCCAGGTTCGAGGCAATGGTGTAGATCCACGTCGAGAACTTCCTCGAGGGATCGAACCGGTGGAGATGCCGGTGGACGCGTACGAAGGTCTCCTGAACCAGGTCCTCCGCCCGCTCTGCATCCCCGATCATGCGGTGGACGAATGCCAGCAGTCGGGTACGGTACCGACGCACCAACGCTGGAAACGCCCGTTCATCACCTGCAAGATGCGCGGCAACCAGCCGTGCATTGTCCTGATTCGTGCGCTCCGACACCGGCGAGGCGTACTGGGTGCCGCGTCCGGTGCGTGGTGTCGGGCTCACGGAAGGCAACGGTGAAACCATCGTCGTGCCTCTCGCGCCCTGCCTGCGGGTCTCGCCGACGGCCGGGCAACTGACCGCCGACGGCCGAGCGCCGAGTCACTCCTGCGACCCGGGTCCAACCCCGCGTAGGGTACTGAAATCCTACTCCCGGGATCGGGGTCAGGCAATCCGGCGACGGCGATCCGCCACCAACAACAACGCAATCACCGTCTTGGCATCGTCGAGTGTTCCATTGTGAATCATTTCGAGCGCCTCCGAGAATCGGACCTCGTGGATCTCGAGCACCTCGTCGCGTTCGTGGGCGGTGGTCCCCTCGGCCAGGCCAGCGGCCCAGAAGAGGTGGATCCGCTCGTCGGTGAAGCCCGGGGTGGTCCAGAAGGGGATCAGCGGCTCGATCCGCTCCGCGGTGCGGCCGGTCTCCTCGCGGAGCTCGCGGCGCGCGGTCTCGAGCGGCGGTTCGTCGCCCTCGCGGCGGCCGGCGGGGCTCTCCCAGAGCCAGCCGTCGGTGGCGTGGCGGAATTGCCGGATCAGCAGGATGCGGGGGTCGGCCTGATCGGGGTCGTCGAGGAACGGGACGACGGCCGCGGCACCGGGATGCCGGAGCATCTCCAGCTCACCCTCGTTGCCGTTGGGAAAGCGCACCGTGTCGACATCGAGCGACACGACACGGCCGGTGTACACGCGGCGGGAGGAGAGGAGGGGCATGGAGAACAATACGCGACAGCGCGAAGGGCGAAGTGCGAGGGGCGCTTCGCCGCCAATCCCCGCCCTTCGCCACTCGCCCCCCTCACTACGCTCGGGGCATGCCTCGCCCTGTCGCCGTCAGTACTCCTGCACCTCCACCGGCCCGAGCCCCAGCGCCTCGATCCCCGGGCGAATGGTGGCGATGTCGCCCACCACCACCACCGTGAGCCGCGAGGGATCGAGGTGCGCCCTCGCCACGCGCTGCACGTCGTCGGCGGTCACGCGATCCATCGCCGCGAGCTCCTCCGCCGTGCGGCTGAGCGGGTGGCCGAACAGCAGCGACGTGCTGATCGCCCCCGCCACCTGGCTCGCGGTCTCGTAGTCGCCCAGGGCGCCGAGCACCTGGTAGTTGCGGGCGCGCTCGAGTTCATCGGCGCTGACGGGCTCGTCGCGGATCCGCTCGAACTCGCGGAAGAAGATCACCAGCGACGAGTCGGTGACATTGGTGCGCACCTGGGACGACGCACGGAACGGCCCGGGCACCGGGCTCCACGAGAGGCCCGAGCCGGCGCCGTAGCTGTAGCCGCGCTGCTCGCGGAGAATGTCGTTGAGTCGCGACGAGAACGACCCGCCGAGGATGGTGTTCATCACCTCGATGGCGGGATAGTCGGGCGTGTCGCGATCGATCCCCGGCGCGCCGATGTAGATGACCGACTGCGGCGCACCGGGCTTGTCCACCAGGATCACCCGGGTCGCTGTGCGCGGCGCCGCGGCGATGTCGCCGGCCGGCTGCTTGCCCGCGGCGCTCGCCGGCGGTGCCCACGCGCTCAGGTGCTGCCGCGCCCACTGGCGCGCCTCGGCCGGGGTGACGTCGCCGGTGACGATCAGGGTGGCCCGCCGTGGATCGGCGGCGCGACTCCAGAACTGGCGGACCGACGCCGAGTCGAGCGCCGCGGTGCTCGCCGAGTCGCCGTTCAGGTCGACGTGGTAGGGGTGGCCTGCCGGGTAGATGTTGCGGGCGAACACCCGGGTGGCCACCTGGCCGGGCGAATCCCTCGCCGCGAGCAGCGCGGCCTGGCGCGATGCCCGCTCGCGCGCGACGTCGGCGTATGCGCACGTCGGCGGCAGCACCACGTCGGCCATCAGTGCCATGGCCTCACCGAAGGTGCGCTTGGGGCCCGACACCGACACCGTGATGTTCTCCCATCCCGCGCCCGTGCCGAGTGACGCACCCAGGAAGTCGACCGCGGCGGCGAGCTCGAGGGCGTCCTTGCCGCCGGCACCTTCGTCGAGCATCGCGGCGGTGAAGGTGGCCAGCCCCGGCGCGGCGCCCGCGCTTCGCGCGCCGCCGTCGATGATCAGTCGCGCGCTCACCAGCGGCACCTCGGCGTTGCGCGAGGTGAGGATGGTGAGGCCGTTGTCGAGTCGCGCGGTGTCCACGCTCGGCAGCGTCAGCGCCGGCGCCGGCCCCAGCGGCGGCGCGGTCGTCACCTGGGCGTTGGCAAGACCCGGGGCGACGAACGCCGCGACGATCGCGGCCAGCAGCAGAGAAACGGCGCTGCCGCGGCGCGAGCGCCGCGGCTGATCATCGGGAACGATCGACGTCGGGGTGATCCCGAATCCGTCGCGCCGCGGTTGATCGACGGGAACGATCGACGTCGGGGTGATCCGGGACCCGTCGCGCCGCGCGCGGCGCGACAGCGAACCGGTTTCTGCGCGCGTCCTCAGGATTCCGATCATGGCGTCACCTCCCGGTTCGTCGCGGCCAACTCGGCGCGGCCCTCGGGCACCACCGACACGATGGCGCGCGGGCCGACCAGGTACTCTGCCACCACCCGCTGCACGTCGGCGGCGGTGACGGCCTTGAGCCGGTCGAGGTCGCGCTGGAACGCGTCGGGCGTCCCGGTCTCGTAGTAGTACTCGTTGAGCTGGTCGGCCTTGCCGAACACCGTCTGGATGCTGGAGAGGAAGCCCGACTCGATCACGTTGCGCGCCTGCTCCATCTCGCGCGCGGTGGGCCCCTCGGCGGCGAGTCGGCGCAGCTCCTCGTCGATCGCCTGCTGCAGCGCCGGCAGCGCGACGCCGGGCTTGGCGGTGGCGATGACCTGGAAATCGCCGGCCAGCCGCTTGTGGTCGGGGAACGCGAACACCCGGGTCACCGACTGGTCGTCATACTCCAGTCGCTTGGTGAGGCGCGAATTCTTCGAGCCGGCGAGGACCTGTGCCGCGACCCGCAGCGCCGCATCATCCGCGGTCCAGGCGCGGGTCGTGTGGAACACGTAGTAGAGGCGCGGCAGCTGCACCCGGTCCTCGAGCAGCACCAGCGTGTCGCGCGTCATCCGGGGCTGGACCGCGGCGGGCCGCTCGATCGCCGGGCCGCGCGGGATGTCGCCGAAGTATTTCCGCGCCAGCGCAAGCACCTCGTCGCGCCGCACGTCGCCCGCCACCACCAGCGCGGCGTTGTTGGGCGCGTACCAGGTGCGGAAGAAGTCCTTGACGTCATCGAGCGACGCGGCGGAAAGGTCGGCCATCGAGCCGATCACCGGCCACGAATAGGGATGCCCGGCCGGATACAGCAACGGGGGAAGGACATCACCCACCTTGCCGTAGGGCTGGTTCTCGTAGCTCTGCCGCCGCTCGTTCTTCACGATGTCGCGCTGGGCGTCGAGCTTTTCCTGGTCCATGGTGGGGAGCATCCACCCCATCCGGTCTGCCTCGAGCCAGAGCATCAGCTCCACCGCGGAGCGCGGACCGATCTCGTAGTAGTTGGTGCGGTCCTCGGTGGTGGATCCGTTGTTGTTCGCTCCTGCCGCCTCGAGTGCCCGGTCGAACGTCGGATAGGGCGCGTGCTGCGACCCCATGAACATCAGGTGCTCGAAGAGGTGCGCGAAGCCGGTTCGGCCCGGCTTCTCGTCACCGGAGCCGACATGGTACCAGATGTCCACCATCGCGATCGGCGCCGAGTGGTCCTCGTGCACGATCACGGTGAGGCCGTTGGCCAGCGTGTCGACGGAGGCGGGAACCGAGACCGACTGGGCTCCGGCGGTGCCGGCACCGAGGAGGAGCAGGAGGGCGGAGAGGGTGCGGGAACTTCGTGGCATGCGGGATTCCTTGAATGGCGACAACGCGAGGGGCGAGGGGCGAGGGGTGGTGCAGGAGGCGATCCACCTCGCGCCGCGGTAATCTACGCAACCACGCCGGGAGATCGTTTCAGCTGCGCGCTTCGCCCCTCGCCCCTCGCGCTGTCGCGTCAGAGGTCGAACGTCTCCCCATGTCCCGGCACCTCGACCTGCTCCACCCCCTCCTCGAGCAGCAGCTTGCGCATGCCCTCGAGCGCCTCGGGTTCGCCGTGAACGCAGAAGGCGCGGCGCACCGGGCCACCGAGGCCGCGGACCCAGCGGCGCAGGTCGTCGCGGTCGGCGTGGGCCGAGTACCCCTCGATGCTGACGATCTCGGCGCGGATCTCCCGCTCCTCGCCGAAGATCCGGATCGGCCGCTTGCCGTCGCGGAGCCGCCTCCCGAGGGTGTGCTCGGCCTGGAACGCGACGAACACGATGGCGTTGGCCGGATCGTCGCCGTGGTTGAGCAGGTGATGCAGGATCCGTCCCGACTCGACCATGCCGCTCGCGGCGATGATCACGGCGGGTCCGCTGCGCCGGTTGAGCTGCTTCGACTCGTCGACGCTGCGGATGTAGCGCACCAGGCGGTGGTCGAGGATCCGCGCGGTGTCCTGCACCAGCGATTCCGTGCGGTCGAACACCTCCGGATGCATCCGGAAGACGTCGGTCGCCTCGAGCGCCAGCGGCGAGTCGATGAAGATCGGCACCTCGGGGATCTCGCCGTCGCGCAGCAGCTCGTGCAGCGCATAGACGATCTCCTGGGTGCGGCCGAGCGCGAACGCCGGGATCAGCAGCTTGCCGCCGCGGCCGGCGACGCGGCGCACCAGCGCGCCGAGCGCGTCGCGCGCATTCCGCATCACGCCATGGGTGCGGAGCGCGTAGGTGCTCTCGATGATCAGCGCATCGACGGCTCCGGTGGGCGGCGATGGGTCGCGGATGATCGGCTGGCCCCAGCGCCCGATGTCACCCGAGAAGACGATCCGCGGGTCGCCGTCGCGGTCGCCGGTGACCGCCACGCTGGCGCTGCCGAGGATGTGCCCGGCATCGTGGAAGGTGGCGGTGAGTCCGGTGTGGTCCACCCGGAACGGCCTGCCGTACGGATGGCCGTGCATCAGCTCCTGCACCCGCGTGGCGTCGGGGACGGTGTAGAGCGGGGCGGCGTTAGGGCCGGCACGCCCCTTCTTCTGCAGCCACGCGAAGTCCGACTCCTGGATCCCGGCGGCGTCCGCGAGCATCACCGCGCAGAGGTCGCGGGTGGCGGGGGTGGCGTGGATCGCGTTGTCGTAGCCGCGCGCGGCGAGCAGCGGCAGGCGCCCCGAGTGATCGATGTGCGCGTGCGAGAGGACCACCGCGTCGAGCTGGCGCGGGTCGAACGGCAGCTCCTCGTTGAGCCGGCGCGACGCCTCGCGACGACCCTGGAAGAGGCCCATGTCGAGCAGCACGCGCCGCCCGTGCATCTCCACCAGGTGGCACGAGCCGGTCACCTGGCCGGCGGCGCCCCAGAACGTGATCCGGCGATCGCTCATGGCCAGAGGCTCCGGGCGGCGAGGATCGGCAGCTTGAGCGCCTCGCCGAGGAGGTAGCGCAGCTCGGTGCCGAACCGCGACGAGATCGGCGAGGTGGCGGTGGGCGAGGTCCACGCCTCGAGCCCGAGTCGGCGCGCCTCGAGCCGCAGCCGCGCGAGGTGGAACGGATCGCTCACCAGCAGCACGCGATCGTGCCCCTGCCCGCGCAGCCAGCCAGCCACCGCGTCCATCGAGCCCGCGGTGCTGCGCCCCTCGGCCTGCACCACGATCGAGTCGGGCGGAATGGCAAGGCCGAGGAGGTAGCGGCGCCCCGCGGTGGCCTCGCTCATCCGGTCGCCCGGCACGATCCCGCCGGTGACGACGATGAGGTCGGCCCATCCCTCGCGATAGAGCTCCGCGGCGTGATCGAGCCGGGCCTCGAACACCGGCGACGGGCGGCCATCGTATTGCGCGGCGCCGAGCACCACGATGGCGTCGGCGCTGAAGCGCTGGTCGAGCCGGGACACCGCCACCACGGTCACGAAGGAGAGGAGGTACACGGCGGCCGTGGCGAACGCGATCACCGCGGCCCAGCGGCGCCCGGCGCGGCTCAGAAGGGGAACGCTTCCCCCTCGCGCGGCACGATCACGTCGCGCACGCCCTCTCCGCGGAGGATCGTCACCATCATCGCGACGGCGAGGTCGTCGCCGTGCACCACGAAGGCGCGCCGCACCGGCCCGCCGAGCCCGCGGATCCAGCCGCGCAGCTCCTCGCCGTCGGCGTGGCCGCTGAACGCCGGCATCGCCTCGATCCGCGCCGCCACCGTGGCGGTGTCGCCGTTGATCGCCACCGACGTCGCGCCGTCGAGCAGCTGGCGACCCACCGACCCCTCCTCCTGGAATGCGGTGAGGACGATGGTGTGCCGGGCGTCGCCGAGGCAGCGGCGCAGGTGGTGCGCCGCGCGGCCGGTGTCGCCCATCTCGCTCGGCGCGATGATGATCGCCGGCGTGTCGAGCGCATCGAGCCGCTCGCGACCGCCCTCGCCGCCGCCCTGCTGCACCAGCGCCTGGTCGAACGGGCCGCCGAAGGTGCGGTACGCCTGCTCGCCGCGCGGGATCGCCTCGGGGTGGAGCCGCAGCAGGGTCGAGAACGACACCGGCGCCGGCGTGTCGAGCCAGACCGGGATCTCCGGGATCGCATCGCGACGCCAGAGTTCCTGCACCGTGCGCACGAACTCGTGCACCGGGCCGACGCTCGCCGCCGGCACGATGAGCTGGCCGCCGCGCGCGACGGTTTCGGTGATCACGGTGGCGAGGTGCTGCTGCGCGTCGGCGAACATCGGGTGGCGCGCGTGCGCGAACGGCCCGCCGATGATCAGCGTGTCCACCGGGCCCGGCAGCGGCTCGGGATCGTGCAACAGGGGAGAGCCCGGACGACCGAGGCACCCGGAATACACGATCCGGTGGGAGCCTCCCTCGCCCGTCCGGAGCTCGATCGAGGCCGAGCCGAGGATGTGGCCGGCATCGGCAAACTCGAACACGAGGTTGCGGCGGAGGTGGACCGGGCGCCGGTACGGCTGTCCGACCACCTGCGCCTGGGCGGCGACCACGTCGGCCAGCATGTACGGCGGCGCCTCGTCACCCTCGGGCGCCAGCGCAACCTCGGTGTGCAGCACGGCGGCGAGGTCGCGGGTGCCCTGGGTGGCGTGCACCGTGCCGCGGAAGCCATGGCGCACCAGCTGTGGCACCCGGCCGGCGTAGCTGAGCCCCGCGTGCGACAGCAGGATCGCGTCGACCTTGGCGGGATCGAGCGGCATCTCGCGGTTCTTGGCCGCGATCCGCGCGCGGGGGCCCTCGAACAGTCCCGCGTCGAGCAGCACCCGCGCGCCGGCGGCCTCGAGCAGGATCATCGAGCCGGTGGCGGTCGCGGCGCCGCCGAAGAAGGTCAGGGTGCGTGCGGTCATCGTGTCCCGAAGATCCGGTCGCCGGCGTCGCCGAGACCGGGAAGGATGTAGCCTTGCGCATTGAGCTCGCGGTCGAGCGCCGCGGCGTACACCGGCACGTCCGGATGCTGGCCGGTGAACGTCTCGACACCCTCGGGTGCCGCGACGAGGCAGAGCAGTGCCATGTCGCGCGCGCCCGCCTCCTTGAGCCGGCGCGCGGCCTCCGCGGCGGAACCGCCGGTGGCGAGCATCGGATCAAGGATCAGGAAGCGGTGATCGGCGGCAGGTGTCGGCACCTTGAAGTAATAGGAGACCGGCTGCAGCGTGTCGTGGTCACGGTAGAGTCCGATGTGCCCCACCCGCGCGGACGGGATCAACCGCAGGATGCCCTCCACCATGCCGAGGCCGGCGCGCAGGATCGGCACCAGCGCGATGCGCACGGCCACCTCCTCGCCGCGCATCGTCTCCAGCGGCGTCGTCACCTCGACCGACTCCGTGGGGAGGTCGCGGGTCGCCTCGAACGTCATCAGCGCGGCAATCTCGCCCACCAGCTCCCGGAAGTCGCGCGACGTGGTGCGGGCGTCGCGCAGCATGGAGAGCTTGTGGCGGATCAGCGGATGATCGAGGACCGTGAAGCCGCGTGCGGAGGCAGCAGACATGCGCTCAATGATCGGACAGCGTCCGGCCGGGGGCAAGGATGGAGATTGGAGACTCGAGACTGGAGATTCGAGGGTGCGTCCTCGAATCTCCAATCTCCAATCTCGAATCTCGGGGTATCCTTCCTCATGCCGCCCCCCACCGACGCCCCCGGCATCGTCGTCCCGCCGCCGATCGTCTTCCTGCTCGGCTTCCTGGCGGGAATGGGACTCGACGCCGTGCTCGACCTGCAGCGCTTCACCCTTCCAGGGTTCGTGGGGCCGACACTGATGCTTGCGGGCGCCGCGACGGGGCTCTGGGGCGCCGCCACCTTCCGTCGCCACCGAACGGGGATCCTGCCGCACCAGGCCGCCGTGACGGTGGTGACCACGGGTCCCTATCGCTTCACCCGCAACCCGATGTACCTCGGCCTCGCGACGGTGCATGTGGGGACGGCGATGCTGCTCGGCCGCACCGGACCGCTGATTGCCCTGCTGCCGACGATCGCGGCGCTGCAGTACCTGGTGATCGCCCGGGAGGAGCGCTACCTCGCCGCCAAGTTCGGCGAGTCGTACCGGCGCTACCGGCAGCGCGTGCGACGGTGGCTGTGAGCGACCGACTCGAGGCGCTCCGCGCCATCTGGGCGAGCCGGATGCCGATCACCGGTGCGCTCGGTATCGAGGCGCTGGCCGCCACCGACCGGGAGCTGCTGCTCCGGCTGCCGCTGGCGCCCAACCGCAACCACAAGGGGACGATGTTCGCCGGGTCGCTCTCCGCGCTCGCGACGCTCGCGGGATGGAGCACGCTCTGGCTGCTGATGCGCGACGCCGACCGCGAATCGCACATCGTGATCCAGGACGCCAGCATCCGCTATCTGCGACCGGTGCGCACCGACGCGACCGCGCACGTGACGTTCCCGGGCCGCGACGAGCACGACCTGATGCTCGACACCTTCGCCCGCCGCGGCCGCGCACGGCTGCCGCTCGAAGTCGCCGTGCGCGACGAGTCGGGCGAGATAGTGGCGGGGTTCAGGGGGAGGTATGTGGTCCATAGGTAGCGACTCGCGATTGGAGATTCGAGATTGGAGGGATTCCTCAAGTCTCGAGTCTCCAATCACCAATCTCTGTTCAAGGCGCGACCCCCGCCTGCGTAATACCCACCTGGACACTACTTCGGAGCTTTCATGGACGACGCCACCAGGACGATGATCGCGAATCTCGAGGCCAAGACCGGGACGTCGATGGCCGAGTGGGTGAAGCGCGTGGGCAAGTCGGGCAGGGCGAAGCACGGCGAGATCGTGGCATGGCTCAAGGGTGAGCACGGGCTGACGCACGGCTACGCCAACCTGGTGGCGCACACCGCCAAGGGAAGCGCCGCAGCCACCGGCGGTCAGGGCGACGACGCGCTGGTGGCCGCGCAGTATGCCGGCGCCAAGGCACCGCTCAAGCCGATCTACGATGCGCTGGTCGCCGCCGTGACGAAATTCGGCAAGGACGTGGAGCTGGCGCCCAAGAAGGCCTACGTGTCGCTCCGGCGCAGCAAGCAGTTCGGGCTGATCCAGCCGAGCACCGCCACGCGGATGGATGTGGGGATCACGCTCAAGGGCACTCCGCCCACCGACCGGCTCGAGGCAGCGGGAAGCTGGAACTCGATGGTGACCCACCGGGTGCGCCTGTCCAGTGCGAAGGACGTGGACAAGGAGTTGGTCGGGTGGTTGAGGCAGGCGTACGATCGAGCGTGATGATGGAGGGTGGAGGATGGAGGATGGGGGACGGAGGGCGGAGGGGTCGTTCATTTCCACCCTCCATCCTCCATCCTCCATCCTCCATCATCCTGAGAAGCACTCCACCTGCGCCATGTCCGCGCGACGATACAGCAGCTGCAGCGACACCTGCATCTCCTGCATCGGCGACTGCCACATCCACCAGAGTCCCGAGGCGGTCTTTCCGGGCATCCGGAAGGCGTCCACCAGGTTGCCGTACGACGCGCCCTCGGTGTCGCGGGAGCACTTGAGCGGCTGCAGCTGGGCGCCCTCGTCCACCAGCGCCTTCTCGATCATCTGGCGGGTCACGAAGTAGCCACCCTCGCCCTGCTCCACCAGCATCGACGTGAGCAGCACGCCCATCCCCGAGAGGCCGGCCTGGGTGCCGCTCAGCGTGATGGTCGCCGGCAGCGCCACCGTGTCGCCCACCAGGGCGGTGAACCGGCCGATCCGGGTGTGGGTGATCCCCTGGTTCCGGGCCCACTGGTCGGTGGTGGGCACCGGACCGGCGCTCTCCCAGGTGACCGGCAGCGCGCTCCCCGTGGTCCACGGCAGCGCCCGGGTGCGCACCCCCGAATCGACCAGGAACGCGCCGAGGACGGTGCTGAGCCGCACCGGCTCTGGTTTCTGGGCCGGCAGGGCCGGGGCAATGAGGAGGGCAAGGAGGATCAGGCGGCGGGTCATGGCCGGGCTCCGGGACGGAGGGGGGTTCCTAGAGCATTGCGCCGGAAACCAGCTTGCGCCATCAGGGGCGACACCGCGAGGGGCGAGGGGCGAGGGGCGTACCTTTCAACCCCATGCGTGTCCTCGTCATCGGTGCGACTGGCCTGGTCGGCCGTGAGGTGCTGCGCGAGCTCGCCGAGCGCCAGGGTGTCACCGAGGTGGTGGCGCTGGTGCGGCGCGCGCCCGCGGCGCGCGAATCGGTGAAGGTTTCCTATCGGGTGGTCGATTTCCACCAGCTCGACAACCTTGACGACGCATTCGCGGTCGATGCGGTGATCTGCGCGATGGGCACCACGGCGCGTGCCACGCCCGACCCGGACCGGTACCGCCAGATCGAGGTCGAGATCCCGCTCGCGGTCGCACGACGCGCGCATGCCGCCGGTGCCACCCGGCTCGGCCTGGTGTCATCGGTCGGCGCCGACGCCGGTTCGCGCACAACGTACCTGCGCCAGAAGGGCGAGCTGGAACGGCAGCTCGAGTCGATGGGGTGGAAGCGGCTGGTGATCGCCCGCCCCTCGGTGCTCAAGGGCGATCGTCGCGAGTTCCGCTTCGCCGAGAAGCTGGGGATATGGTTGGGTGCGCTGCTGCCGGCGCGCTACAGGCCGGTGCACGCGAAGCGGGTGGCGGCGGAGCTGGTGGCCGCGGTGCTGCGCGGCGGGCCCGCGGTGGAAGTGCTCGACAACGTGACCCTGCGCGAGGGGATCGCCTGATGCGACGCGGACTGTTGTTGCTGATGCTGGCCGGCTGCACCGCAGCCGAACCCGAGTTCACTGCGTCGCATCGTGCCGCGATCGTCGACTCGGTCGAGGCGACGCTCGACGCGTTCAGCGCCGCGGTCGCGACGATGGACGCCGACAGCATTGCCGCCTTCTACGCCGCCGACTCGGCGTTCCGCTGGATCGAGGACGGCAGCGTGCGCTACCGGAGCCGCGACGACATCGCGACCGCACTCCGCGAGGCCGCGCCATTCATGCGCAACGTGGTGCTGCTCTACGACGGCACCGTGGTCACGCCGCTGGCGCCCGGGGTGGCGTCACTGGTCACCGGTTTCGCGCAGCGGTTCACCAATCCCGCCGGCGAGACCGGCGGCTTCGCCGGGGCGATCACCGCGGTGATGGTCCATCGCGAGGGGCGCTGGCAGTTCCTGAGCGGGCACACGTCGAGCCTGGCGCGGGGACGCGGGGCGGACGATCAGCCGCAATGATCAAGGTGCGGGCAGGATCTTGCCCGCCACGTCGCGTCGCGAGTGCACCGCCAGCTTGCGCAGCACGGCCTCCACGTGGTGGCGCACCGTGTGGACGCTGAGACCGAGCGCGTTTGCAATCTCCTCATTGGTGAGGCGCCGGGTCAGCAGCAGCGCCACCTCGCGCTGGCGGGCGGTGAGGCGGTACTGATCGCCGTTGACCGCCGGTGGGTCATCGGCGCGGATATAGGGAACGAGCACTTCCTCGCCGCTGGTGGCTCCGACTTCGCCACCAGCGGGCTCGTGGTGTCCCGCGGACTCCCGCTCCTGGTTCTCCATGGCCTGTTGCGCCGCGTGCCGTGGCGCCCAGCCATCACCACCCCGGCGCTCCTTCAGGGTTCCACGGTGGGCAACTCCTGCCCATGCGCGGCTGGGAACGCCTAGTAGTATCACCGGATCGGTCGGGGGCGCCAGGACGCCCGCCGCATCGAGCGACGGACGAGACCCCACCATTCTCGCTGAGGGAGCATCACCTCCGCCAGCAAGGAGGTCGTCGTGCGTCGCGTTCCCCCGATCCTTCTCGCCTCGTTCCTGTTCATCGTCGCCTGCGGCGAATCCCCGACCGGAACAAACGCCCCGCCCCTCGCCCAGCCGCCGGGCTTCCTGATCTCCGACGCCAACCACAACGATGGCAACGCGCACTTCTTCTGGCTGCCGCCGATGGTGGCGAATCCGGGCGAGTTCAATGGCGACTTCGACGCCACGGTCTCACCGGTGGTGCGGATCCGCAACCTGGCCACCGACGCGTTGGTCGCCGAGTTCACGATGGCCGGTGCCGGCTCGGAGCAGGTCCGGCTCGAGGATGAGCAGTTCGTGGTCAACTGGCACACGTCGGACTACGGCGTGGCGCCGGGGACCACCTACCGCATTCGCGTGCTGGTGGCAGGCACGTCGCTGGGGTTTGCCGATGTGGAGTTTGGTGCCAACGGAAACGAGGCGCGCAACCTCACCACATCGGAGATCATTGGCCTGGTCGACGGCCGGACGCTGCCGATCAAGTTCCGGATCGAGGAGGGTGCGGTGTTCGTGGTGTCGCCCTCCACCGGCGGCACCGTGACGGCGCTGGGCGGAGCGGTCAAGCTGGATGTTCCCGCCGGCGCGCTTACCACCGAGACAGGCATCACGGTCGAGGCGACTCCACCGACCGGCGGAGCGCTCACGGCGGTCACCTTCGGGCCGGCGGGGACCCAGTTCAGCCAGCCGGTGCCGGTCACCATCGGGTTCAACCCAGCCGCCCTGCCACCGGGTGTCACGACCGCGGACCTGGCGCTCAACCTCCTCGACGCACAGGGACGCTGGGTGGTGATGCCCAATAGCGTGGTGGACGATGTGGCCAACACCGTGACTGCGCCGTTCTACCACTTCTCCACTGGTGGCGCCGGGACCGCCGCGCTGGCGCTCTGGTGCCCGGGCGACACCGACTCGCTCACCTTCGAGTCGCTGGACAGCGCCGTGGCCGCGATCATGCCCGGCGGCACCGTCGAGGTGTGCGCGGGGACCCACCCGGTCAGGGCAAACCGGCTGCGCAAGCCGATGACGCTGGAGGGTGCCGCCGGTACCCGGCCGATCCTGGAGACCAGCGATGGCGGCTCTCCGTTCGGGGTGGCGGTGAGCCGCACCGGCCCCGGCCTGGTGACGATTCGCAACCTGCACTTCCGGACAGGCACCACGATCGACTTCGATCTCGCCACTGCGCTCTTGATCGATGCCCACACGGACCAGGTCGTGGTCGAGGACGTCGATCTCGAGGGAGCCAGCAACTACACCGGCTCTGCCATGACGATCAACCAGGGTGGAATCCTGACCAATCCAGCCGACAGCTCTCGAGTCACGGTGCAGAACGCCACCATCACCGGCGGCGGGAACGGCGTGTTCGTCGTGAGCTTCGGCCCCTCATCGGATGTCGTGATCCGGAACAGCACCATCTCCGGTGCACTACGGGGCATCAGGGTCTCTCCGGTTGCGGCGACCACACGCAGGACGCGGATTGAGAACGTCACCATCACCAACCCGATCGAGCAGCTGGCGGTGCTTGGCCGGAACCGGAGCACCGAATCGGGACCGCTGATCGACGTCATCAACAGCGACATCACCGGTGGCAGTATCGAGTACCATCAGGGCGCCACGGGCCTGATCCAGGGGAATACGATCTCGGATTGCGAGCCCAAGTCATGCATCTGGGTGGACCGTGCCGAATCGCCTGGCCAGGTGCAGCTCGAGCCAGTACGCATCCTTGACAACGTGTTGACCTCCGCCACCGCCGGGAGTACTGAGCGAGGTATCTGGATGGTCGAACCGACGGCGGCCGGATTCCAGATCACGGGAAACATGATCAATGGCGCGGCACCAAGCGGCAACCGCAGCGACCCCAACAGCTATGCGTTTACTGTCGCCGGCATCGCGATTGACAACGCCGACGTGGGTGGCACCATCTCTGACAACACGATCGCCAGCGCCAACTTCGGCCTGCTGGTCGACGGCGGTACCGCCAAGCCGACCGGCCTCGACAACATCATCACCGGGGTCCGTGCTGCGTTCCGCGGGCAGCTGCAGATCCAGAGCAGCGACCTGACCGACTACATCGTGCCGATCGACCCGATTGGGCCGTTCGCCCCGGGCGACTTCACCTGCAACTGGTGGGGCGATCCGGCGGGTCCGGTGGGAGTTGACCCGGCGGTCGCCATCGGGGTCTACACCCCCTGGGCGGTCGCCGCCGTGGCGGGGACCAGCACCACCGGCTGCCCCGGAACGGTCCCACTCGCCGCCTGGTGTCCCGGCGATGCCGATCCGCTCACGTTCGAGTCGCTTGACAACGCCGTGGCCGCGATCATGCCCGGCGGCACCGTCGAGGTGTGCGCGGGGACCCACCCGGTCAGGGCAAACCGGCTGCGCAAGCCGATGACGCTGGAGGGTGCCGCCGGTACCCGGCCGATCCTGGAGACCAGCGATGGCGGCTCTCCGTTCGGGGTGGCGGTGAGCCGCACCGGCCCCGGCCTGGTGACGATTCGCAACCTGCACTTCCGGACAGGCACCACGATCGACTTCGATCTCGCCACTGCGCTCTTGATCGATGCCCACACGGACCAGGTCGTGGTCGAGGACGTCGATCTCGAGGGAGCCAGCAACTACACCGGCTCTGCCATGACGATCAACCAGGGTGGAATCCTGACCAATCCAGCCGACAGCTCTCGAGTCACGGTGCAGAACGCCACCATCACCGGCGGCGGGAACGGCGTGTTCGTCGTGAGCTTCGGCCCCTCATCGGATGTCGTGATCCGGAACAGCACCATCTCCGGTGCACTACGGGGCATCAGGGTCTCTCCGGTTGCGGCGACCACACGCAGGACGCGGATTGAGAACGTCACCATCACCAACCCGATCGAGCAGCTGGCGGTGCTTGGCCGGAACCGGAGCACCGAATCGGGACCGCTGATCGACGTCATCAACAGCGACATCACCGGTGGCAGTATCGAGTACCATCAGGGCGCCACGGGCCTGATCCAGGGGAATACGATCTCGGATTGCGAGCCCAAGTCATGCATCTGGGTGGACCGTGCCGAATCGCCTGGCCAGGTGCAGCTCGAGCCAGTACGCATCCTTGACAACGTCTTGACCTCCGCCATCGCCGGGAGCACCGAGACGGGTATCTGGATGGTCGAACCGACGGCGGCCGGCTTCCAACTCTCGGGGAACACGATCAACGGCGCCGCACCAAGCGGCGACCGCACCGTTCCCACCAACTATGCGTTCTGGGTCGCCGGGATTGCGATCTACAACGCCGACGTGGGTGGCACCATCTCTGACAACACGATCACCGGCGCCAACTT